>Ga0116226_10001155_pt1 | contig 22873 bp, 15 predicted proteins | sample S1TSphfallax_FD_89692 | JGI IMG/M metagenome (GOLD analysis project Ga0116226, IMG submission 89692) | Host-associated microbial communities from peat moss isolated from Minnesota, USA - S1T2_Fa - Sphagnum fallax MG | ecosystem: Host-associated > Plants > Peat moss > Unclassified | place: USA... | reverse complement strand
GTCGTATCGCCCATCAGGTTCAAGGCGCCGGCGATCCAGCGGCCGCCTCGGCGCGCCAGCACCAGCAGGATACGCTCTGGCATGCGCGCGCCGATCAGGGAGAAGAAGGCGCGGTTCAGATAGGGCCGGCCCCATTTGCGGGAGCCCGTATCCAGATAGAAGGCGAAGAAGGCGTCCCAGTGCTCCTCACAGATGTCGGCGCCTGAGACGACCACGATCTCGACCTGGGCCTGAGCGTCCCGCCGCTCGCGCCGGATGGTCTTGCGCCGGCCCGACGACAGGGCGCCCAGGAAATCCTCGAAGGTCTTGTAGCCGGCGTTCAGCCAGTGGAACTGCTGGTCTTGCCGCAACAGCAGGCCCGCCTCCCCCATCCGTCGCCACTGGGCCTCCATGGGAAAGGTGACGTGGAGCGAGGAGGCGCCGATCCGCCCGCACAAGGCCCGCGCGCCGGCCAGCAGCGTCGTCTCCGCCTCGGCCCGGTCCGGTCCCGGGCGTGTTATCAGCCGCGGCCCAGTGACGGGGGAAAACGGCGAAGCGCACTGGAGCTTGGGATAGTAGTCGCCCCCCGCCTGCATATAGGCCCGGGCCCAGCCGTGGTCGAACACGTATTCGCCCTGGCTGTGGCTCTTGACGTAGAGGGGCATGACGCCGGCCACGGCGCCGCCTTTGTCCTTCACGGACAGGTGCACCGGCGTCCAGCCCGTGCGTTCGCCGACGCACCCGCTCTCTTCGAGCGCCTGGAGGAAGGTGTAGGAGGTGAAGGGGTTGGCGTCGTAGTCCGGCGCGGCGTTGCAGGCGTCCCACGCCGCCTGGCCGATCTCGGCGATGGCGGTGTGGACCTCGACACTTGGCTCGACGCGGCCGATCACCCCGGCCGCCCAGCGCCGCAGCCAACCCGACCCCGAGCTTGGGCGATCACGCGATCTCCACCACCGCATCGACCTCGACCGCGAAGTTGCGCGGCAGGCGGTAGACGCCCACCGCCGAGCGCGCGTGGCGCCCGAGATCGCCGAACACCTCGACCATCAGGTCCGACGCGCCGTTGACCACGTCTGGAATGTCGAAGAACTCCGGCCCCGCCTGCACGAAGCCGCCGAGCTTGACGATGCGGCGCACCCGATCCAGGTCGCCGCCGCAGGCCGCCTTGATCTGGGCGATCAGGTTGACGCCGCAGAGCCGCGCCGCCGCCTTGGCCCGCGCCATATCGACATCGACGCCGACCACGCCCTTGATTCCGCCAGACGCGTCCAACGACACTTGGCCGGAGATATGGACCAGGGCGCCCGCCTGGACGAAGGGGACATAGTTGGCGATCGGCGCGACCGGCGTCGGCAGTTCGATCCCCAGCGCGGACAGTTTCGACTCAATTCCGGCCATGGGCGCTCCAACAATCATCTCTGAGACCGGTCATAGCCGGCGCCGGGCGCCGCCTCAACCGTCTGCGGAGCGGTTAGCCGCACCCCCAAGGCGCACGCGACGGTGACAGTCGTCCGCCTGCGGGCTAAATCCTTCCAGGGGCGACCGCGAGCGTGCTTTCAAGGACCGACGTATTTGGCGCGACTGGGCTCGACCCTCGCCGTAATTGCGGCCATGAGCTTGTCGGCGGCCATAGCCGCAGCCGCGCCGCGCGGCGGGATGGAGTTGCGGGCTCACGTCGAAGGCGTGGCCGATAAGGCTCTGCGCGCCGAGATCGAGCGGGCCATCGGCGAGGAGCACGGCCCCCCAGCCAACCGGGTCGACGCCCGCCGCCGCGCGCGCCTGGCCGCGGAGAACGCCGTCGCCCTGCTCCGCTCAGAAGGCTATTACGACGAGACGGCCGAACCGGATATCGGCGAGGGCGAGCATCCGACCGCCTTGGTGCGGATCGCGCTCGGCCCCCGCACCACGATCGCGGACGCGCAGGTGCAATGGCACGGCGCCGAGCCCGACGCCGCCGCGCGCGATGCGGCCTTCGCCGACCTGAAGCTGAAGACCGGTTCGCCGGCCCGCGCCGTCGATGTGCTGGCGGCCCAGGGGCGCGTCATCGCCGCCCTGCAGCTCAAGGGCTACGCCAACGCCAAGTCGCTCCCCAAGCCGCCGGTGGTGGATCACGCCACCCACACCATGCACCCGGTGTTCGTGATCGACGCGGGCGCCCTGGTGCGCCTCGACGGGCTCAGACTGGAGGCCAAGAGCAAGACCAAGGCGCCCTTCATCAAAAAGCTGGCGCCCTGGAAGACCGGCGACATCTACAAGCCCTATGATCTGGCGGAACTCGAACGCCGGCTTTTGGATACCGGCGTCTATGACTCCATCACCGTCGCCCTGGCCCCCGCCCCTAACGCCGATGGCCTGACCCCGGTAGTCGTAGGCGTCGCCGACCGCACCAAGCACAGCTTCTCCTTCGGCGCGGGCTATTCCACCACAGAGGGGCCGGATCTGGACACCACCTGGTCCACCTTCAATGTCCTGGACAGCGCCGACACCCTGTCCGTCTTCGCCAAGGCCCAGCAGATCGATAGCCGCATCGGCGTCGCGCTCAGCCTGCCGGACTTCTGGAGCCCCAGCCAGACCCTCAAAGTCGGCCCCGACGTGTTCCGCGACGTGACCAACGCCTACACCACCAGCGGGGCTGAGTTCGTCATCGACCTGACCCAGCGCTACGGCAAGACCTCCTTCCTCACCCGCGGCATCTCGTTCGTGGCGAGCCGGATCGACGACCATGAGCTGGGCGGCCTCGACATCTTCGCGATCCGACCGCTCGGCGAATACGCCCTGGACCAGACCGACAACCCCCTGGCCGCGACCAAGGGCTGGAAGTGGGACACCCGGATCGAACCGATTGCGATTCTGGGGCAGGAACAACTGGTGTATCTGAAGGTCCAATCCCAGGTCAGCAGCTATTGGGCCTTGGACTCGGACGGAACGACGGTGCTGGCTGGCCGCGTGCAAGGAGGGTCGATCATCGGCGGCAAGATTCCCCAGGTCCCCGCCTCCGACCGATTCTTCGCCGGCGGCGGCGGTACGGTGCGCGGTTACACCTATCAAAACGTGGGGCCGCACTATCCCGACAATACGCCCCAGGGTGGTCTCAGTCTTCTGGACGGGTCTTTGGAGCTGAGGCGCAAGCTCGTCGGTCCGTTCGGCGCCGTCCTATTCGTGGATAGCGGCTCGGTCGGCTCGCTGGCGACGCCAAGCGTCAGCCGTATCGCCAGCTCCATCGGTTTGGGCCTGCGTTATGATCTGGGTTTCGCCCCCTTGCGGGTCGATTTCGCCGCGCCCCTCAATCGTATTGATGGCGTGAGCCAGGCGCCGGTCCAGGTCTACCTCAGCATCGGACAGAGCTTTTGACCGCAGCGGCGACCGACACGCCGGAACCGGTCAAACGAGCAGGCGCTGTTCGCCGGCTAGGCCGCATCGCTCTGATCGCCCTGAGCGGCCTCGTCCTCCTGCTCGGCTTGGTGCTGGGCGGGGTACGCTATGGCGTTGAGACGGACCCAGGGCGCTCGGTGGTGGTGAACCTGATGAACGGCCTGCCGCTGGGTGGGGCCGGACACCTGCAGGTCGAGGGGCTGGACGGCGACATCTTCGGCGACTTTCGCATCCATCGCCTCGCCGTGATCGATGGGAAGGGGCCGTGGCTGGAGGGAACCGACCTTTCGATGCGCTGGCGACCCGGCGAACTCTTGGTTCGCCGCTTCCACGCCGTCCGCATCGCCGCCGGCCGGATCGACATCCTGCGCACGCCGACGTTGGCGCCCAGCCCTTCGGCGGCGCGCGGCCAAGCGCTGCCCGTTTCAGTCCGTGTCGACCAGCTTCAGCTGGCGCTCGAAACCCAGCCCGCCTTCAGCCTGCGCCACGGGCTGTGGGACATTTCCGGCCGCGTCCACCTCACCCGCAAGGGCGCCGCCGACGGCCAGGTGTCGGCCCAGAGCCGCCTCCATCCCGGCGACGGCTTGAACGCCGCGTTCAAAATCGGCGAGGGGAAGGATGTGTTGTTGCGGGCCGATGCGGTCGAGGCGTCGGGCGGCGCTCTGTCGGGCGCCCTTGGTCTTTCGCCCACGCAGCGGCTCCTCGTCCACGCCCGGGTCAGCGGAACGACCGACCAGGGCGACCTCGCGGTCACGGCGGCATCCGGGGCCGATGAGGTGGTGACGGCGGCGGGCCAATGGGACAACACGGGCGCGACGCTTCAGGGCGATATAAACTTCAGCGCCTCGCGCCTGACAGAGTTCGTCGCTACCCGCGCCGGGCCCACCGCCCATCTCATCATCCACGCCCGGCGGCGTCCGCCCCCGCCGCGACGTAGGATCCTGTTCGGACGTCGCCCGCCCGCGACCCCTGCGGCCGGCGACCTCTACGACGTCGAGGCGTTGGCCAACGCCCGCGATGCGGCGATCGTCCTCAAAGGGCCTGTGAATTGGCGCCAGCGCGCCACACCAGGCATGACCGTGCAGGTCCGGGTCGCGGACCTGTCGCGCTGGCTGCCCTTGCCCAAGATCGGCGCGGTGGAGGCCGCAGGTGTCGCGTCCGGCGAGTTGAACGCGCTCGACTTCAAAGGTTCGGTCAGCGGTCGTCAGATCGTTCAGTACGGCTACACCGTCGCCCAAGCGTCGGGACCCGCGACGATCAATTGGTCGCCCAAAGCGCTTCGCTTCCAGGCGAACCTGAACGGCGCCGGCGGCGCCGGGGCTGGGGTAATGCCGGCGCTTTTGGGACCCAGGCCGAAGGTCGATCTGGACCTCACCGTCTCGCCCAATCTGCACGTCCTGTTTAAAGCGCTGAATGTGATCGGGTCGGGTGTGAAGGTCGAAGCTCAAGGCGGCCAGAGCCTCATGGGCGGCTTCGACTTCAAAGGCTCAGGCGTGATCTCGAACCTGGCGGCGGCGCACCCAGGCGCTAAGGGGACGCTCAGCGCCACCTGGAGCGCCAGCCTCACCGGGGCCGATCTCGCCAGGCGAGGCGCGGGATGGCGGATCGCCTTCGACGCGGCCGCTCACAATTTCGCCAGCGGAATCGCCGACGCGGACCATCTTCTGGGGCCATCCCCGACTCTGAAAGCCCAAGGCGCCTTTGCCGCCGAAGCAATCCGGTTGGATTACGCAGAGCTTGACGGGGCGGCCCTGAAGACCGGCTTCCACGGACGGATCGACCTGCACGGCGGCCTGGACCTGGATGGAACCTGGTCAGCGGCCGGTCCCTTCGAGGCCGGTCCCGTGGAGGTCGCCGGCCATGCGGCAGGGACGGTCCGGGTGGCCGGCGCCGTCGCAGCGCCCCAGATCAAGCTTGGCGCGGACCTGGCGAGCATCGATTTGGGATCCTTACGGATCACACCGGCGCATCTGGCGCTCGACGTCGTCAAGGATGATACGGGCGTCGCCGGCGACGTGGCCCTGACCGGCGCCACCCGTTACGGCCCGGCCATGGTGAAGTCGGCGTTTCGGCTGGCGGGGGCCGGCGTCGATCTGACCGGGCTGTCCGCCGACGCCGGCGGGCTGAAGGCGAGCGGGTCGCTGTCGCTACGCAACGGCGAGCCATCAAAGGCCGACCTGACTCTGGACGCCCACGCCGGCGCCTTCCTGTCCGCGGGGCGGCTGAGCGGAACCGTGAGCCTCTATGGCGCAGCGCCCGGTCAGGCCGGCTCAGGGCCGACAGCGCTGAACGCGCGCCTGAACCTGACCGGTGCGGACGTCGCCCTCCCGAGTGCGCCAGGCGTCCTGCACAGCCTGAGCCTCCAGGCGGTCGGCCCATGGGCGCGCCTGCCCCTGAAGATCAGCGCCGATAGCGCCAATCCGGTGGCCTGGCGTTTCGCAGGCTCTGGCCTGCTGATCCAGACGGCCGACGCCCGGACGTTGGAGCTGTCCGGCGCGGGGCGCGTCCGCAAGATAGACTTCAAGACCCTCCAGCCCGCCGTGCTGAAACTGACGTCGGCGGCGCGGGACCTGCACCTGATGGTGGCGCTCGGCGGCGGTCAGGCGGAGGCGACCGCCCATATGGCGGATGTCGCCGGCGTTCAGCAGGTCTCGGCCAAGGCCCAGCTCACGGGTGTTACGCTGGCGACGCTGGACCCGGACCTGGCCGGAACGCTCAGCGGCGAGCTGACCTTAGACGGTCGCGGGTCTAGTCTCGGCGGCGTGCTGAGCCTGGCGCTGGCTGGGGCGCGCAGCCGCGATGCGCCGACCACGCTCGCTTTGGATGGTCGGGTGCGCGCGGAGCTCAGCGCAAACCGGCTGAAGCTCGCCGCCAGCGCCACCAATGCGGAGGGGCTGACCTCAAGCCTCGACCTGACCCTGCCCGCCTCCGCCGCCGCGCAGCCGTTGCATCTAGCCATTGATCGCACCCAGCCGGTCCAGGGCGCCTTCTCCGCCGATGGTGAATTGAGACCGCTGTGGGACCTATTCATTGGCGGCGGCCAGACCTTGGCTGGGCGCGTGGCGACCCAGGGCGTGCTGAGCGGCAGCCTCAACAATCCCAAGATCGTCGGCCAGGCCAGCCTGACGAACGGACGCTTCCAGGACATCGGCTCTGGCCTCTTGCTACAGAACTTCAACCTGAGCGCTGATTTCGGCGTCGACGCCATCAATGTGCGTCAGGCCAGCGGTGTCGACGGCCACGGGGGTGCGGTGTCGGGTGTGGGGGCCATCAGCCTGCAGCGGGACGGCGGCTCGACCTTCGCGCTGAAGCTCAGCAAGTTCCGCCTGTTCGACAACGATTTGGGGCGGGCCAGCGTGTCGGGCGCCGTTACAGTCAACCGCGCGGCCGACGGCCACGCCAAGCTGACGGGCGCCCTCAAGGTGGATCGCGCCGACATCGTGGCGACGACGCCCACACCCACCGGCGTCGTCGCCCTGGACGTGGTGGAGATCAACCGGCCGGCGGCGGAGGGCGAGGAGTCCGTTGCGCCTCGGCCCTCGACCGCGCCCCCGGTGGCGCTCGACGTGACCATCAAGGCGCCGCGGGGCGTCTTTGTGAAGGGCAAGGGGCTGAACGTCGAACTGTCGCTGACCTCCCACGTCGGCGGCACGGTCAACGCCCCAGATCTGACCGGCGTCGCCAATCTGGTGCTCGGCTCCTACGATTTCGCCGGCAAGCGCTTCGATTTCGATCAACGTGGCTCGATCCGCCTCGGATCGACCCCGGAGGCTATCCGGCTCGACCTCAGCGCGACGCTGCAAGAGCCCACACTGACCGCCGTGGTGCGCGTCAACGGGACGGCCGCCAAGCCGGAGATCAAGCTCAGCTCGACCCCGGTCCTGCCCGAGGACGAGGTGCTATCCGAAGTGCTGTTCGGCTCGTCGTCCGCCCAGTTGGGCCCCTCCCAGGCGGCGGAGCTGGCCTCGGCCCTGGCCTCGCTCGCCGGGGGCGGCGGCTTCGACGTGTTGGGGCGCCTGCGCCAGTTCGCCGGGCTGGATCGCCTGGCCCTGGGCGCCGGCGTCACGGGCACGGGCGTGGCCGGCGGCAAATATATCAGCGACAACGTCTACGTCGAGCTGATCGGCGGCGGTCGCGAAGGCCCAGCCGCTTCGGTGGAATGGCGCGTGCGCAAGAACTTCTCGATCGTTTCGGAGGTCGGCGCGCAGGGCGATGCGCAGCTCTCGGTGCAGTTCCGGAAGAACTATTGAGGGCCACGATGGTCGATTTTCAGATCCTGCCTGGATTGCCGCCCTACGGTCCGCCACCGTTATCCTTTCCGGTTCCCAATGCGTTCCGTGAGGGGCTTGTCGTTAAGTTCATCGACACGTACGGCAGCGCGTGGGTCGGCAACTTCGCATATGGAGTCGGAGAACTCACCGAGATTCGAGCTGAGCTTGGCAGGCAAGCCACGCTCGTGGTTGCCAAAGGCGCCGTTTATTACCTCGACATCGATCGCCAATTGGTTCGTTCCGGAACGACCGTACCCGCGAAATATATTGAATATATTGAGGGTATTGACCTGATGGTCATTGGGAACGGGCTGTGGTTTGAAGCTTTAAATCACTCTGGCCCCCAGTGGCGCACGCGCCGTATTTCTTGGGATGGGATGATATCTATAAGGTCTAATGGAGCCCTGATTGTCGGAGAGGCTTACTCCCCGATTGGCTCCCCGGACTGGAGCCCATTCCAGATCGATCTGCGCACGGGAGAAACCACCGGCGGTTCGTACAACGGTCCAGAATAGCAAGGAGACGCTGGACCAGTCCGCATGGAGCGCAACGCTATATCAAAACCTCCCACTCCAACAGAGTCCTAAGACAAAAAGAGCGTGACAGGGTTATAAGCAAGAAATAATATCCTTATATCCTCCAAAGGATATCCCATGGCGCTCTATGTGAAAGACGTTGAAGTTGATCGCCTCGCCGGCCGCCTCGCAAGCCTGCGGCGCACCAGCAAGACCGAGGTGGTGCGCCAAGCGCTTTTGCATGAATTGGAGCGGGTGGAAGGCGCACCGTCTCTGGTCGATCAAGGGGTCGCCTTCGTCCGGGCGCTTCATGCCAGAACACTGCCGGCGCAGGGCAGGTCGCCGATAAGGCGTTCATTGACGGGCTGTACGGCGAAGCTGGCTAGCGTTCCGCTGCTCTATAAGGGCGACGACTTCCCCAGACCGACGTTTTGATGGCTTAACTCAAGCTTGGACAGCGTTCCCAGCCACGAGCCCCCTATTATTCCCTCGTGAGGCCCTCCACCACGCTACGCGTTGTCCCCCTCCCCCGCGCTTCGCGCAGGGGCGGAGAATGGCGGTCAGGCGTCACTCATTATGCCGGCTGGTATCACAACGTCCCCCGCGCCTCGGCCACGGAGCTGAAGCCGTCGGCGCGGAGGCGGGCGGCGAGGTCGCGTTTCAGGCGGCGGACCAGGCCTGGGCCCTGATAAACGAGGGCGGTGTAGAGTTGCACGACGCAGGCGCCGGCGCGGATCTTGGCGTAGGCGTCGGCGCCGGACGCCACGCCGCCGGCTCCGATCAGCGCCAGCTCGGCCTTGCCGTTAGCGTCGTGAAAACGCTTCAATACCTGGGTCGATACCGGCAACAGGGGCGCGCCCGAGAGGCCTCCCGTCTCCGCCGCAGCGGTGGACTTGAGACCCTCGGGGCGGGTGATGGTGGTGTTGGACACGATGATCCCGTTCAGCCCATGGGCGCGGACAGACTCCACGATGTCGATCACGTCCCGGTCGGTCAGGTCGGGCGCCACCTTCAGGAACATCGGATAATGTCGGCCGACGTAGAGGGTCTTGCGCGTTTCCGCCAGCCGTCCGGCCAGCTCCTCGAGTGCGGCTCGCGACTGCAGGTCGCGCAGACCGGGCGTGTTGGGCGATGAGACATTGACCGTGAAGTAGTCGCACAGGCCCCACAACCGCGTGACGCTGGCGACATAGTCGCCGATCCGGTCGGTGGAGTCCTTATTTGCGCCGATATTGGCGCCGACGTAGCCCTGCCAGGGGCGGCGCGCCAAATTGGCCGCGAAGGTCTCAAGGCCAAGACTGTTGAAACCGAAACGGTTGATCACGGCCTGGTCTTCGCGGAGGCGGAAGAGCCTCGGTCGCGGATTGCCGGGTTGAGGCACGGGTGTGACCGTCCCGCACTCCACCACGCCAAAGCCTGCCGCGAGCATGGCGCCGGGCGCTTCGGCGTTCTTGTCGAAGCCGGCGGCTAGCCCGATGCAGTTGGGCAAGTCCATGCCGGCCATGTTGACCGCAAGCGCAGGATCGTTCAGCGCCGTGTCGCGGGGACCGAGCCCCGCGGCGAGCGCGCGCACGGTCAGGTGATGGGCGGTCTCTGGGTCCAATAGGTGAAGCGCGCGGGTCGCGGCGTCGTGCAACAGGCTCATGGGGCCAGCGCCCCAGGGTCGGGCCACCCCTCGGCGTTTAGGGTTAGGCCGCGCGTCTCCACCGCTAGCGCCGGGTTTAAGGCGCCATACAGATGGGGGAACAGGTCGCCGCCACGGGAGGGCTCCCACTTCAGCGCGTCGCCTAACACCTCAGCGTCGATGGCCACCAGCATCAGACCCTCGCGCCCCGCGAAATGCAGGCGCGCGGTTTGCGCCGCCTGGGCCGCGGTCGAGAGGTGGATGTAGCCGTCCTTCAAGTCGATCTCGGCGCCGACGAAGGTTCCGGCCTGAATCGCAGCCTCCCAGGCTGACGCTTCGACGATCTTATAAAGGCGGCTCATTGCGGCGTCACGCCGTCGGAGCCTTCATCGTGGGGCGGGAAAAACAGGCCGAGGCAGCCAACGCGGTCGCCGTCCAGATCGAAGGCGGCGGCGGCGGCGGTGGGAAAGCCTTGCGCCAGGTTTTGTATCACCCCAGCCTCGGCGAGCGTCGCGGTCGCGGCCAAGTCATAGGCCAGGGCGCCGATGCCGGGATTGTGCGCGATCACCATCACAGTGTGGGCCTCGCGCTCGGCTTCCGCGACCGCCCGAAGATGCTCTGGGTCCGAATTGTAAAGATCTTGGCGCACCTGCACCTTTGCGTCCGGCAGCGTCGCCGAGGCTTGCCTCCAGGTCTGCACCGTGCGCAACGCCGCCGACACCAGCACCACATCGGGGATCAGTCCCGCCGCCGCCAGCGCGCGCCCAACCCGCGCCGCGTCGTCCAGCCCACGCGGGCTGAGCGGACGGTCGAAGTCCCGCCCGCTCGGGGCGCTGCGCTCCGCCTTGGCGTGGCGCAGCAGGATGAGACGCTTCATCAACGAATCCTGTACAGGTGTCTTGACACATTAGCGGCCCTCAGACGGCGGGGACACGGTCTAGTGAGGACCAGAGTGACGCAGGAAGTCCGCCGTCGCCTCGATCGCTTCGACGAGACTTACCCGTTTAAGCTCGACCCCCTCGGGCAGACCTGAGAACAAGCGGGTCGGCGCGGCGGCGTCCAGCATGACGAAGACGCCCTTGTCGTCGGCGCGGCGGATCAGGCGGCCAAAGGCCTGGGCGATCCGCGCACGCGCGACGGCGTCGTCGTAGCTGCGGCCCCCGAACCGTTCGCGCCGCGCCTTGTGCAGCAGATCGGGCCTGGGCCAGGGCGCGCGGTCGAAGCAGATCAGGCGTAAAGGGCGACCCGGCACATCCACGCCGTCTCGGATGGCGTCGGTGCCGAGCAGGCAGCTGTCTTCCTCGGCCCGGAAAATGTCGACCAAGGCGCCTGCTTCCAGGGGATCGACGTGCTGAGCGTAGAGGGCCAAGCCCTGCTCGGCCAGAGGGGCGGCGATGCGCTCATAGACGGCGCGCAGGCGACGAATGGCGGTGAAGAGACCCAGAGCGCCCCCCCCGGCGCTCAAGAACAGCTCCCGCATCGCCGCGGCCACCTGGCGTGGATCGTTGCGACCGACATCGGTGACGACAAAGGCGCGGGCGTTGGCGGCGTAGTCGAATGGCGAGGTCAGGCGCAGCAGCTTGGGCGCTTCATCCAGCCGCGCCGCGCCGGTGCGCATCTCGGCCAGGGCGAACGGCGACTCGTGACCGGGATCGGACAGGGTGGCGCTGGTGACCAGCAGGCCGTGGGCCGGCCGCAGCACCGCGGCCTCCAGCGGCGTGGTGGGGTCGACCCAGTGGCGGCGAAAGGCGGCGTCGGCGATGCGGCCGCCGGCGAATACGGCTTCAAACCAATCGACGAAGTCCGGGTCCTCGGCTTCGTCCTCCACCAGGCGCAGCATGGCTCGCCACGCCGGAAGCTGCACGCGCGCGCGCCGCTCGAGGCCTCGTAGCGCCCCTTCCAGCCGCGCCCGGTCCGTCGTCGCCAGCTCGGCCGCCTCGTCGTCCAGCAGATCCTCCAAAGCCCGGGTCAGGGCCAGGAGGGGCGCTTCGACGGCGGCCAAGGCCCTGGCCGCGGCTGGAGCGGCGACCCGAACAGGGTCGATCGCCGGGCGGGAGGGGCATTCCAGGCCCTGATCCGATCTGTCCGCGCGGGCGCGAAGCTGGACCAGCATGGCGGCTAAAAAGCCCTCGACCGGCCCGATTGGCTGGGGCTCGCCCGTCTCGCCATCGTACTCGGGCAGGGGTGCGATTCGGCTCGACCAGCCTTCGCCGGGCAGTTGGGCGGCCGCGCGCAGGACCTCGATCAAGGCCAGGCGAGCGTCCTCCCGTTCGGCGATCAGATCGGCCAGGCGCATCTCAAGGCCCCGCCCGCGGCGGCGGCTTTCCGGCCCCCTGATCCATCGTCTTAGCTCGGCGGACTCCTGGCCCGACAGGCAGGCGGAAAAGGCGCTGTCGGCGGCGTCGAACAGGTGGTGCCCTTCGTCGAACACGATCCGCTTGAGGTTCAGGGTCTCGCCGTCGCGACGGACGCCCTGACCGTTCGCGTCTTTGGGCCGCTTGACCCCGTCTCGCTTGAACCGCGCGGCGCGCACGCTGTCGAAGGCCGCTTGGCTCATGACCAGGGCGTGGTTGGCGATCACGAGATCGGCGTGGCGCGAGGCTCGGATCGCCTTCTCGACGAAACACAATCGATAGTGGGCGCATCCGGCGTGGACGCATTCGCCGCGCTTATCGACCAGATTGGCCGGCCCGGCCTTGGCCAAGGGACCGACCGCGAATAGGTTGGGCAGCCAGGCCGGGAAGTCGCCCCCGGTCATATCGCCGTCCCGCGTCACCCTGGCCCAGCGGGCGACGAGCCCTGCGCCGATCACATCGCCGCCGCCCATCAGGGCGCCTTGGGCCAGCTCCTGGAAGTTCAGCAGGCAGAGGTAGTTTTCACGACCCTTGCGCACCACGGCCTTACGCGCCCGCACCGCCGGATCGGGATAGAGCGCCGCGCTTTCCCGCTCGATCTGGCGCTGCAGGGCGCGGGTATAGGTCGAGATCCAAACCGCCGGCCCATTGGCTTCGGCCCACAGCGACGCCGGCGCCAGATAGCCCAGAGTCTTGCCGACGCCCGTGCCCGCTTCGGCCAGCATCATGCGCGGCTGCCCCTCGACGGCGCGAGGCGAAAAGGCGAAGGCGGTTTCGGCGGCGAAAGTCGCCTGGGCCGGGCGCGCCTCGTCCAGGCCGGCGCGCGCGAGGAGCTCCAACAGTCGGACCCGGGCGGCTTCGGGCGTCACCGGCTTGGAGCCCGGCTCTCCGGACGGTCCCTGGTCCTCCCATTCCGTCAGCCGGGTCCAAACGTCCAGGCCGCTGCCGCGATGGCGACGCATGTCGGGCGGGGTTCGGTGCAGCGCCGACTCCACCCAGGGTCCCCAGGCCCAACCGGCCTTGGCCAGGGCCTGGGCGATTGAAAGGGCTTCCTCGCGATTGGGCGTCGGCTTGACAGCCAGCTCCTCCAGCAAGGCGAGCGAAGCGTCCCTCAGGGTTTGGGCCTGTTCGACCGCGCCCTTGGGCTCCGCCAGGCCCAAGGCGCGCGCCAGGCCGACGGCGGAGGGCGCGCAGAAGCTGGCCGGGCGCACGAAGGCGTAGAGCTCCAGGGCGTCCAGCAGATCGGGCTTTCGCGCCGGAATAGGCAGGCTGAGGCGCCGCGCCGTCAGGGCGGCATGGGCGATCACGACGGGGGAACGCTGGAACAGCGTCCGCGCCTCGCCGCTCGGAAGGGACCAGGCGCCCTCGCCATCGGCCATGGCCGCGCCGCCGCCAGGCTGGGCCACGAGCGCGACCGGCAAGTCTGGCGCCGCCGGATGAACCGGCGTCGGGATTGGCGCGTCGCTATCGGTTTGCAGAGCCACGATGACAGGCTACGCGATTTCGGCTGAAACGTAACAGGAACATGATAAAAGCCGCCATGCGCGCCTCTCTCGCCCCGGCTATTCTGCCGCAACGTTTCGCTGAGTGGTTCGCCAGTCGCGGCTGGAGCGCCCGCCCGCACCAACTTGAGATGATCGAGGCGGCGCGCGCGCGCCGCCACGCCCTGCTGATCGCCCCCACCGGCGGCGGGAAGACTCTAGCCGGCTTCCTGCCGAGCTTGATCGCGCTCGCGGACAGAAAGCGCTCGGGGCTGAACGGAGATCGCCCTCTGCACACCCTCTACCTGTCGCCGTTGAAGGCGCTGGCGGTGGATGTGCATCGCAATTTGGAGCAGCCGATCGCCGAGATGGGTTTGGACATCACGGTCGAGGCGCGGACGGGCGACACCAACGCCGCCAAGCGCCAACGCCAGCGCCTCCACCCGCCCGATATCTTGATGACCACACCGGAGCAGCTCGCGCTGTTTTGCGCCTGGGAGGGGGCGCGGACCTATTTCGCGAATCTCGACACGGTGATCATCGACGAAATCCACGCCATCCATGGCTCCAAGCGCGGCGACCTCCTGAACCTCGGCTTGGCGCGACTGCAGACGCTGTCGCCTGGTCTGAGACGGGTCGGCCTGTCGGCGACCGTCAACGATCCCGACATGCTTCGGCGATGGCTCGCGCCCCAATCGCCCAATCCATCGTCAGATGAGGACGGCTTGGCCGACGTCATCCTCGGCGCGGCCGGCGCAGCGCCCCGCGTGGATGTCCTGATCAGCCGGGAGCGCGTGCCCTGGTCCGGCTGGACCGCGCGCCATGCGATGGCGGAGGTCTATGACGCAATCCGGAGCGCCGGCGTGACGCTGGTCTTCGTCAACACACGTTTCCAGGCCGAGCTGACCTTTCAGATGCTGTGGGAGGTGAACGAAGACGCCCTGCCCATCGCCCTGCATCATGGGTCGCTGGCGGCCGAGCAGCGGCGCAAGGTCGAGGCCGCGATGGCGCGGGGCGAGCTACGGGCGGTGGTCTGCACCTCGACGCTGGATCTCGGCATAGACTGGGGCGGGGTGGACCTCGTCATTCAGCTCGCGGCGCCCAAGGGCTCAGCCCGGCTGATTCAGCGTATCGGCCGCGCCAACCATCGGTTGGACGAACCTTCGCGGGCGCTGCTGGTGCCGGCGCATCGCTTCGAAATGCTGGAATGCCAGGCGGCGCTTGAGGCCGTCGCCGCCAATGACCTGGACGGAGACCTCGCCCGGACCGGCGGGCGAGACATCTTGGCTCAGCACATCATGGGCTGCGCCTGCAGCGAAGCGTTCGACGCCGACGACCTCTATGGGGAGGTGCGCAGCGCCCGGCCCTACGCCGAGTTGGCGCGGTCGGAATTCGACCGCGTCGTGGACTTCGTCTCTACAGGCGGCTACGCCCTCCATGCCTATGACCGCTTCCGGCGCATCGTGAAAGGCCAAGACGGCCGTTGGCGCGTGCGAAACGCAGAGACCGCCCAGCGCCATCGCCTGAACGTCGGGGCCATCGTCGATATCCCCATGCTGTCGGTGCGCCTGGCCTCCTCGCGCGCCGGCAAGCGGGTGGGCGGCCGCAAGATCGGGGAGATGGAGGAAGGTTATATCGAGCAGCTCACGCCCGGCGACACCTTTCTGTTTGGCGGCCAAGTCTGGCGGTTCGAGACCGTGTCGGGCTTGGACGCGCTGGTGACGCCGGCGCCGGGCGCCGAGGCCAAGACGCCGAGCTGGGGCGGCTCCAAGTTTGCGCTCTCCACCTATCTCGCCGCCCGCGTCCGCCAGATGATCGCCGACGAACCCCACTGGGCCGTGCTGCCGACCGACGTCCAGACCTGGCTTGCGGCCCAGAAGACCCACTCCGCCATCCCATCGACGGACGAAATGCTGGTGGAGACGTTCCAGCGCGGCCAGCGCGCCTATCTGGTCTGCTACCCCTTCGATGGCCGCATCAGCCATGGCACGCTAGCCCATCTCCTGACCCGGCGGCTGGAGCGCGCGGGCTGCGCGCCGCTGGGATTCGTGGCCAATGACTACGCCCTGGCGATCTGGGCGCTCCGCCCGATGGATGGCCTGGACCTCGACGCCCTGTTCCAGGAGGACATGCTGGGCGACGACCTGGAGAGCTGGTTGGACGAAAGCTTCATGATGAAGCGCACCTTTCGCCAATGCGCCACCCTGGCCGGCCTGATCGAGCGCCGATCCTTGGGCGCCGAGAAGAGCGGACGCCAGGTCACCTTCTCTTCGGACCTCATCTATGACGTGCTGCGCCGTCACCAGCCCGATCACCTGCTGCTCGATTGCGCCCGCAGCGATGCGACCTCAGGCCTGCTGGACATCGGCCGCGTCGGGCGGTTGTTGGCGCGGATCAAGGGCCGACTTCGGCCCATGCGGTTGACGCGGGTGTCGCCCTTCGCCGTGCCCGTGCTGCTCGAAATCGGGCGGGAGCCGGTGGCGGGAGCCGCCGCAGACGCCATCCTGAACCTCGCCGCAGACGAGCTGATCGCCGAAGCCATGTCCTCCGAACCTGTCGTTAGCTCCCGTTTGCCGGCATGAGCGTGTGGAGAGATCGCGTTTGCGAGCGATCCGGCGCGCTTCTGACCGAGCTCGGCGGCGTAAGCGCCGCCTTGAGGCCGTCGGGCGCCCTCTGGTTGACCGAGCTCGGCGTCTTGGCGGTTGGCGATTTGCACCTGGAAAAGGGCTCCGCCTACGCAGCGCGCGGCCAGCTCCTGCCGCCTTTCGACACCGCCGATACGCTGAACCGGCTTGAGGGGGAGGTTGAGGCCCTGTCGCCCACCGCCCTGGTTCTCCTGGGCGACAGCTTTCATGATCGTCGCGCGCTTAGCCGCCTGTCTCGCGCCGACGCGGAGCGAATCGCAGGGCTGGGGCGGGGCCGCAGCCTGATCTGGATCGTCGGCAACCACGATGAGGAAGGTCTCCAAGCCGCGTTCGGCACGGGGGGCGACGGCCTGCCCGGCGAATTGGCGTCTGAGCTGTCGGTCGGCGCCTTGACCCTCCGCCACGAACCCGGCGACGGCGCCCCTGGCGAAGTCTGCGGTCACCTGCACCCTTGCGCCAAGGTCGTGCGCGCAGGGCGCAGCGTCCGCCGGCGCGCCTTCGTCACCGACGGCCTGCGTCTGATCCTGCCGGCCTTTGGCGCCTATGCGGGAGGTTTGAACGTGCGCGACGCAGCCTTTAACGGGCTATTTGCGCGGACGCCGCTCGTGGGAGCGCTGGGCGACCGGCGCGTCTACGCCTTGCCGTTCGGGACGCTAAGCGGGGATTGAGGGGCCGACGGCATCTTATCTCCGCCTTCCTCAGGCGAAGTCCCGAGGATCGAGCTATCAGGAGCTTATGCGACTAACGGCGCTCAGGCGCCGCGGCACGGCGCACTCGGCCCTTTGGACTTCGCCCTAGGGAAGCAAAAGAGAGGAAAACGACGCTCGCATCAACCTGGTCCGCGGTTCTTCCGCGCGCCTTTTACCGCGGCGGCTCGGCCGCGACATTGTCGATCAGCCGGGTGCGCCCCAAACGTACAGCCGCGAGCACCCGCACCGTCCGTGTGATAGGGCCATCGGGCGGGGGCTGCAGGGTTTCGGCGTTGCGCACCTCCAGATAATCGACCTGGTCGAAGCCGCACGCCTTCAAGGCAGCGCGCGCCGCCGGCTCGACCCGCTCGACGGGATCGCCTGCGTTAAGCGCCGACGCCGCTTGCGCCAGCACCTGGTGCATCCTGGGGGCCCGCGCGCGCTGGTTCGGGTCGAGGTAGGCGTTTCGGGACGACAGGGCCAAGCCGTCGGGCGCGCGCGCGATGGGCGCGCCGATGATCTTGGTGCTGAGATCAAGGTCCCGCGTCAGCCGGCGGATCACCGCCAACTGCTGATAGTCCTTCTCGCCGAAAATGGCGACATCGGGCGCGGCCTGGATCAAGAGCTTGGACACGACCGTCGCCACGCCATCGAAATGCCCCGGCCGAGCGGCGCCGCACAGACCTTCGGAGACGCCGCGCACGGACACGGTGGTGGCAAAGCCGTCCGGATACATCTCGGCCGCCGTGGGGGCGTACATCAGATCGCACCCCGCCTCCGTCAGGCGTTGGGCGTCCGCCAGTTCAGTGCGGGGATAGGCCTCGAAGTCCTCGCCCACGCCGAATTGGCGGGGATTGACGAAGACGCTGGCCACAACCCGGTCGGCCTGGACCTTGGCCAGTCGGATCAGGGAGATGTGACCGTCGTGCAGCGCACCCATGGTGGGCACCAGGGCGATGCTTGCGCCCCGCTCGCGCCATGTCGCGAGTTGAGCGCGCAGTCGAAGGACGTTTTGGACGATGGGAAGAAGGTTGCCGGACATATCCGCCAAGCGCTTGCCGAAGGGGCTTGGTGCTTAGTCCCTGAGCGCGGCGGCGTCCAGCCGGGCTTTGCCCCTAAGACACGGCGACATTTAAGGGTTAACGGATGCCTAAAGTCGCGTTGACGTGGGCCACGGTCGGGTATGTGGTCGATCAGGCGTCCGTTATGGCCCACGTCCTGATTCGGGAGCTTTTACCCATGCCCGTCATGCCCTCTACGTCATCCCCGCAAGGCGCTCACGTCATCGTCGTTGGCAATGAGAAGGGCGGTGCAGGCAAGTCCACCGTCGCCATCCATCTGGTCTGCGCTCTGTTGCACGAAGGGGTGAAGGTGACGGCGATGGACCTGGACCTGCGTCAAAAGTCCATGGCCCGCTTCTTCTCCAACCGCCGCGCCTGGGCGGCGGGCAACAATGCCGACATTCCCCATCCGCAGGAGCGCAGCCTATCGGATGACGATACCGCCCTGGCCGACGCCGATGCGGCGGAAATCCTGGCCCGGTTTGAGGAGTCCTTCGCCCAGGCCTTGGGCGAGGCTGAGGTGATCGTGATCGATACTCCCGGCGCCGACACCGCGCCGTCGCGCGCGGCTCACGCCAAGGCTGATCTGCTGGTGACGCCGATCAACGATAGTTTCGTGGACTTTGATATGCTCGGCCACGTCGATCCCGTAACCCTAGATCTGACCCAACCCAGCCTCTATTCCCAGACGGTCTGGGAATCCCGCAAGCGCAAGATGGTCGAGACGCGCCGTTCGCTCGATTGGCTGGTCCTGCGCAACCGCCTCGCGACGACCGAGGCCCGCAACCGCAAGCGTCTCGACGAACGGCTCCAGGCCTTGAGCCGCCGGGTCGGATTTCGGATCGGGCCGGGCCTGCGCGATCGGGTGATCTATCGTGAACTATTTCCGTTTGGGCTGACCATCGCCGACCTGTCGTCGACCGTGCGGCCCGTCGCCGTATCGCTCAGCCATGTGGCCGCGCGTCAAGAGTTGCGCGCCATCCTGCAGGCGCTGGGGCTCGACGGTTTCGCCGCCGCCGCCCGCGCGCGGGACGCAAAGACGCTGGCGGCCAAGCTCCAGCCGGATCCAGGCGCTATCGATATCGACGCCCAGCGGCACGCAGCGGCGGCGGCGGCCCCGACGGACGCTGCTCGGGAAGACGTCCCCGCGTGATGGCGCTCGTCCTGGGGCTGGCCCTCCTGGGCCTGCTCTTCGGGGGGCGGCGGCTGTTGACCGCGACCTGGGTGGGTTTGGTCGCCTGGAGCCGGCGGCCTTTGAGCTATTGGCGTCCCGCATCGGGGCTGGGCGCTGTGGTGATCCTGATCGTGGCGCTGGTTTTGGCCGTGCGCGACGACTGGTTGGCGGCGGCGGCGTTCGCCCTGATCTCCGCAGGCATGGCGGTCGGAGCCCGCAAGCGCCGCGCAGCCCCGAAGGCCAAAGCGTCGGCCCCGACAGCGGCCGAGATGAGCGAACGCGAAGCGCGGGCCATGCTCGGCGTCGATGAGCAAGCTGGCCCCGAGGAGATCGAAGCGGCCTATCGCCGTCTGATCCGCCGCGTGCACCCCGACCTGGGCGGCGCCGCCGGCCTCGCCGCCCAGCTCAACGCCGCGAGAGCGCGGCTCCAGCGTGGGGTGTAGACGTCGGGTCCAGCCTTCATCCAGGCAGGGTTCCACAGATGACCTGATCGAGTCGATCAGGTCGGAAAGGGCTCTAACGGCGTCGTGCAGGGGTCGTAGTCGAACAGCGCCGTGTTTTGAGACGGCGAGCTACTGACGCCCGCGCGGTCTGGATCGGTGGCCTGAATAATCTCACCCTGACGTATGGATTGCGTGCGAATGGTCTCGACGCGATCCAAGCGTGCACGCTCGAAGGCGGCGAAGGCCCGCTCGAAGCCGCCGACCTCTGTCAGAGCGCGCGCCAGCACAATCCCGTCCTCGATAGCCAGGGCGCCCCCCAGACCCAGAAACGGCAGGATCGGATGGGCGGCGTCGCCTAGCAGCACGACCCGGCCCGCGCTCCAGCTCGAGATCGGCGGGCGCACGAACAGGCCCCATTTGATCAGTTGGCCGGTCGGCGCGCAGCCGATCAGGTCAAGAACGGACGGGTGAAAGCCCTCGAACGCGTCCGCAAACTCCTCAACCGTCGCCGGCGTATTCCACCCCTCTTCCGGCCAGACGTCGCTTTGAACAATTCCGATCACATTGAGCAATGTCCGCTTGCGGATCAGGTAACGGTTGAAAATCCTCTGGGCGCCGATCGAGACCATGGCGTTGAGGCCGCCAAGAAAGGGGGTCGCGCGCTCGGCCGGGATCAGGCAGCGATAGGCGATCTGGCCCGCAAACTCGGGCGTTTTATCGTCGAACAGGGTCCGACGCACAGCCGAGCGGGCGCCGTCGGCGCCGATCAACAGCTCGGCCTCGCAAGCCTCGCCGTCAGCGAACTGGGCGACGACCTTGGAGGCCCCCTGCTCTACCCGCTCAAGCCGCTTGCCGGTCCGCACGGCGACGGGATCGTGGCGCCGAACCGCCGCGAGCAGAATCGCGTGCAGGTCAGCGCGGTGCACATGGCGTGCGGTCTCAAAGCCCCGGTCTGGGGCCGCCTCCTGGCTCAAGGCGCCAGCAAGCCGCTCGCCCGTGCGATAATGCACGAAGGCGATGTCGGGGACGGGCAGCGAAACGTCCAGCAAGGCGGGGCCGACACCTAGCGAGGCGAGACCGCGACCGGCGCCAGGGCTCAAGCTCAGGCCGGCGCCGACCTCGCCCAGGACGGGCGCCTGTTCGTAGACTCGAACACGCCAGCCCTGGCGCTGCAACGCGAGCGCGGCCGTCAGGCCGCCAAGGCCCGCGCCGACGACCACGACATCGCCGACGTGGGTCATAGCGAGCGCTTGTGGCGTTGGACGTGCCGCTCGGCCAAAGGCCGAGCGGCCCCCTCCCTCCCTTCGGGAGTACTCCCCCATCGCTTCGCGACAGGGGAGATGAAAATGCTAAGCTTTTCATCCTCCCTATGCGCAGCATGGGGAGGGGGACCGCGGAAGGCGGTGGAGGGGCCGCGCGGTCGCGCGGAAGACGCCACACGAGGACGGGCAGCCGGTGTCACTCGGCCGCCAGAGGCAGAGCGTGGCTCCATCGGGGCTGCTCCGGTCCCGGCAGACCTGTCTCGGCCGCACAAGCTTCCCGCAGCGCCTCGATGGGTGGGCCGTAGTTGAACAGGGGAATCTCAGCCGGCCGCTCGGCCGCCATGATGCGACGCAGCTCAGCCGTCGCCGCCTCGTCGATGACCCCGGCCGCGTCGGCGACCACACCGTACGCCTTGGCGCCCTTGGGCGTCACCAGCCCTTGGACGATCTCCTTACCCACCAGGGCCGGATCGCGCTGCAAGGGATCGCCCCAGCCGCCGCCGCCCCAGGTGATGAAGTGGAGCATGTCGCCGGCCTCCACCGCGATATCCTCACGCTTATTGCCGACCACGGTCTGAGAGCCGTCGGCTTTTTCCAGGATCTTTCGCGCGCGGGCTCCCGGCGCGCCGCCGTTCACGCCCCAGGGGTAGGTGAACCAGCGGTCGTCGTGGATGGCGATCAGGCCCGGCTCCAGGAACCGGTAGGACATCAAAATGCCGTTGCCGCCCCGGTGCAGGCCGGCGCCGCCCGAATCCGGCACCGTCTCATAGCGCTCGATCCGCAGCGGGAAATAGCGCTCCAGGAACTCATTGGGCACATTGGTGAAGTTGGGCCACAGCGAATGGCCGTCGGGGCCGTCGCCGAGCGGCCGTCCTGGAATGCCGCCAAAGCCGATCTGGAACAGTTGGAACCAGCGACCAGACTGATCGCGACCGGAGTAGAATAGGTGGGGCGATGACGAAAAGCCTGCCGCGTTCAAGAACTCCGGCGTCTTCTGGCCCAAGAGCCCGCCCAACACGTCAAACAATCGGCCGAGCGCATGGGTGCGCCCCGATAAAGCCGCAGGGAATTGCGGCTTCAAGAGGCTGCCTTCGGGGATGCGGATATCGATCAGATCGTAATAGCCGTCGTTGAACAGGATCTGGGGATCGAACACCATGATCATGTAGATGCCGAAGAACATCCGCATCATGTTTTCGTTCAGCAAGAAATTGATCGACCCGTTGCTCTGGGGGTCCGTGCCGGCGAAGTCGAGCACGACCTTGCCGTGCTCGCGCCACATGGTGCATCGGATCTTGTAGGGGCCAAACCCCAGACCATCGTCGCAGATATAGTCCTCGAAGCTCACCGGCGCCTCGCCGATCGAGCTTTCGATCAGGGCCTTCATCGCCCGGTGATTGCGCGCCAGGAGCTCTTCGGTGGCCGAGACGAACACGTCGTCGCCGAAGCGTTCGCACATTTCGATCACGCGCCGGGCGGCGACGCGGCAGGCGGCGATCAGAGCGTTGAGGTCCGCCTTGCACCATTCCGGCGTGCGGACCTGGTGCATGATCAGCTTGATCAGGTCCTCGTTATAGACGCCCTTTTTCCAGATCTTCACCGGCGGGATGCGCACGCCTTCCTCGAAGATCGAGTGGGCGTCGATGGGCATGGAGCCGGCCACCTTGCCGCCGATATCGGACTGGTGGCCGAACATGGAGGTATAGGCGACCAAGCGGCCATCCTTGAATACCGGCAACAGCACCAGCCAGTCGTTGGAATGGCTGATCGCGCCCTGCACCGAATAGGGATCGGACAGGAAGATCATGTCGCCCTCCTCGACCACGCCATCATAGCCGTCGAGGAAGGGACCGATGTAGGAACCGAACTGGCCGACGATCATGCGTCCAAGATGATCAGCGATCAGGGGAAAGGCGTCGCCCTGCTCACGGATGCCCGGCGACATGGCGGTGCGCACCAGGGTGGTGTCCATCTCGACCCGCGCGTTGCGCAGCGCGTTTTCG
>Ga0116226_10001154_pt1 | contig 22889 bp, 21 predicted proteins | sample S1TSphfallax_FD_89692 | JGI IMG/M metagenome (GOLD analysis project Ga0116226, IMG submission 89692) | Host-associated microbial communities from peat moss isolated from Minnesota, USA - S1T2_Fa - Sphagnum fallax MG | ecosystem: Host-associated > Plants > Peat moss > Unclassified | place: USA... | reverse complement strand
TGCCCTCGCTCGGCTACCGCCTGACCGACGACCAGGTGGCGGCGGTGCTGACCTACATCCGCAACAGCTGGGGCAACGCGGCCCCCGCCGTGACCGCCGATACCGTCACCACCCTGCGCGCCATCGCGGTGTTCCTCAAGGAACGCGGGTTCGCGGCCGCCCCCGCCGCCACCCCGCTCGACGCGGCTGACCCGCGCATGCGCGCAGGCGAGGCGATCTATATCGACACCTGCTCCGCCTGCCACACCCGCGCCGGCGAGGGCATCGCCAACATCTTCCCCCGCCTCGCCGGCAGTGCGGTGGTGCTCCAGCCGGAGGCTACGACACTGGCGCGGATCGTGCTCACCGGCGTGCGCGGCGCCGTCACCGATGCCGCCCCGACCGGCCCCGCCATGCCCTCGCTCGGCTACCGCCTGACCGACGACCAGGTGGCGGCGGTGCTGACCTACATCCGCAACAGCTGGGGCAACGCGGCGCCCCCGGTGACCGCCGATACCGTCACCACCCTCCGCGCCAAAGTCGCCTCCGCCCTGCCGTGAATCGGTGGGGCGTGAATCTGTGAGGCGTGAACTGGTGGGCCGTGAATGGGTGGGTGGTGGCGTGTGAGGCAGCAAGCAAGCCGGGCTCTCGCTTCGGTGGCCCGAGGTTCCGCTCGACGGCTTCGTCGCCTGGAATGGCCACCAGAGGGACAGCCCGGCCTTACGTGATTGCCTGATACGTCAACACCCGCAACTCCCGCCGGATCGGATAAGTCGAAGACGGCATCAGCTGGGTCAGCAGGATCACCGCCAGCTCTTCCGCGGGATCGACCCAGAACGCCGTGCTCGCCGCCCCGCCCCATGCATATTCTCCGGGCGTGCCCAGGATCTGCGCTTTCGCCGGATCGATCATCACCGAGAACCCCAGCCCGAACCCCACGCCCGCATAGGACGATTCGCTGAAGCGCGGCTGTCCCATATCGGCCATATCGCCGCGCAGATGGTTCGTCGTCATCAGCTCCACGGTCTTGCGTCCCACCAGCCGCGTGCCGTTCAGCGTGCCCTTGTTCAGCATCATCTGGCAGAACCGCATATAATCGGCCGCCGTCGACACCAGCCCGCCGCCGCCCGAGCAGATCGCCCGCGGCTTGGTATAGCGGCTGCTCACGGGGTCATCGATCAGATGCGGCTTGCCGTCCCGCCCGCGCGCATAATTCGCCGCGAACCGCGGCACGCTGGCCTCGGGCACGTCGAACCCGGTATCGACCATCCCCAGCGGCTCGATCACCCGCTCGCGCAGAAATCGCTCGAAGCTCTGGCCGGAGATCACCGCCACCAGGTGCCCCAGCACGTCGGTGGCGATGCTGTAGTTCCATTCCGCCCCCGGCTGCGCGATCAGCGGCAGGGCGGCGGCGCGTTCCACCACCTCGCCGAGGCTCGCCTCCGCCGTCTGGAAATCCACCCCGCCATCGCGATACAGCGCATCGATGTGGGTCGCGTCCATGAACCCATAGGTCAGGCCCGAGGTATGCGTCAGCAGATCGCGGAACGTGATGTCGCGCACCGCCGGCACTGTCTCGATCTTGCCGCGGCTGCCGCCCGCGAACACCGTCATGTTCTTGAAGCACGGCAAAAACCCGGTGATCGGATCGTCGAGCTGAAACCGGCCTTCCTCGTACAGCATCATGATGGCCAGGCTGGTGAGCGGTTTGGTCATCGAATAGATGCGCACGATGGTCTCGGCGCCCATCGGCGTGCCGCGCGCCAGATCGGCCATGCCACAGGCGCCGAAATGCACCACCTCGCCGCGCCGCGCCACCATGGTGGACACGCCGGCCAGCCGGCCGCACGCCACCAGCGCCCGCATCCAGCCATTGACCAGGTCCAGCCGCTCGCCGGACAGCCCGACATCCTCCGGCCGCGCCGTCACCAGGGACGGACGGCCGTGACCGCCATCGGCACTCATGGCGTCTGGGTGCGCGCGGCGGCTCCGTCGAAGCCCAGGAAGCCGGCTTTCGGCGCCGGCGTGCCCGGATCGGTGCTGACGAACTGGCGGATCGGCGCCGGCGCCGGCGTCCCACGGCTCTCGGTCACCGTGCGCGTCACCAGTTTCGGCGCCACTTTGCTGGAGGCCAGCACCGTCCGGCCCTTGCCCGCGGCCGGTGCCGGGCCGTCCGCCACCGCCGGCGGCGGCGCCGAGCCGCGCATCGACAGCAGCAGGAAGGTGATGTCATTGCGCCCGAGATCCACCGACAGATCGATCGGCGTCATCCCCAGCACGTTATGCGCATCGAGGTCGGCGCCGCGGCCGATCGCGTCGCGCGCCACCGTGATATCGCCGCGATTGATGGCGTCGAACAGCGCCTGGTTGGGCGGCAGATCGATATTGGCGCGCGGTGCCACATCGTCGGGGTTGCTTTGCGCGCCCGGGAGCGCCGCCGGCGGCGCCACTTTCTGCACCTTGGGATGGGCATCGGCGCCGATGAATTTCGGCGGCGCCGCGGAGGTCATGCTGCTGGCCTGGGCATGCGCCTTGGGGGCATAAGCCAGGGCCGCGAGCACCACCATGCCCAGCGCCCACCGGTTCGCAAAAGATATCATCATCCCATTCCTCCCCACCGGGTCGTCATCAAATCCGATAAGTCACACCGGATTGAGCCAGACGAACCCGCAATTCAGGTAGGTCGCATAACACATCCAGGCGGCATAGGGGAGCATCAGTGCGCCCGCCACCCAATCGAGCCGCCAGAACCGCCGTATTGTCAGCCCGATCAGCACCAACGTCGGCAGGATCACCGCCAGCGCCAGCGTCGGGCTGTGCAACCCGAAAAACGCCGGGCTCCACGCCGCGTTCACCAGCAATTGCCAGCCCCACAGCCGCAACGCCGCGCGATGCCCGATCAGCCGCCGCCGCCAGATGCACCAGGCGGACACGCCGATCGAAATATATAACAAAGTCCACACCGGCCCGAACAGCCAGTTCGGCGGCGTGCCCGGCGGCATGGTCAGGGACAAATACCAGCCATGCACCACCGGCACCGTCACCGCCGCCTCGGCGAAGCTGACCAGCAGACACAACCCGACGAAGCACGCCAGCGACAGCAAATTCCCCGCCGGACGGGCGGCGGGATCGCCGGATGAGGGATTTTCGGTTTCGATGAAGGCACATACTCCAAATAAAGAAAGCAGTTCTTTTTTGAAAAAAGAACCAAAAAACTTTTCCCCTTTATGACGTCGCGGTTGCTACCCCTCCTCTTCACAAATGGAAGTCTTTTTGCTTCTTTTTCTTCGGAAAAAGAAGATTCTTCCTAACTTCCTTCCCTCCGCCACGCCAACAACATCAACCCCAATATTAAAGGCAACGCCGCCCAGACCGGCAGCAGCGGCTCCGCCGCGATCCCCGTCACCAGATGATCATGCCGCCGCTGCAGCCCGATCCACCCGCCGCCCGCCGCCTCCCGACCCGGCTCGGTGCGGCGCAGGTCCGGCGCCCCCGCCGGATCCAGCCAATGCACACTCCCGCCGGACGCCTGCACCAACGGCGCCAGCAGCGTCGCCGTCGCCCGCAGATCGGCGAGCTCCGGCGGATTGGCCGCCCCCGCGGCGGCATACGCGCTATGCGTCCCATCGCTCGCCTGCCACACCCCCGGCAGCGTCGCCGCCACCGACGCCACCGCCCGCCCGGGACCCGCGGGCGACAACGCCTGATGCGAGATCTGGCCCGACGGATCGGTCACCGTCACCTCCGGCGCCGCGGCCCCGCTCGGCGCCGGTGCGGCCGTCGACCGCTGCTCGATCCGCAGCGCCCCGTGATCCACCCGCGCCGTCAGCGTGTTCTCCTCCAGCTCCGGCTCCTTCATCAGCCAGTGCGCCACCCGCCGCAGCAGCTCCGCCTGCGGCCCGCCGCCCTGGTGATCGCGCGACCACAGCCAGATCTGGTCGGACAGCAGCAGTGCCACCCGCCCCTCGCCGACATGATTGACCACCAGCAGCGGGCTGCCATCCGGCGCGTCCATCAGCACGTCGCCCTGCGTCTCCGCCGGCACGATATGGCGATACCAGGAGCCCCACGCCGGATCGCCGCTGGCCTTCCACCCCGGCAGATCCTGGGTCACCGGGTGCCGCTCGCCCAGTGCCGTCACCCGCGGCCGGAACGCGCCGTCCACCACGCTGTCGCTCGCCAGCGGCCGCGCCGGCAGCACCGCGCCCAGCGGGCTCGCCGCCAGACTGGCGGGCCCGGCATATTCCGGCCCCACCGACAGCAGCAGCGCGCCGCCGTCGCGCACGTAATCGGCGATGTTGCGCAAATACAGCGGCGGCAGAATCCCCCGGTTGCTGAACCGATCGAGGATGATCAGGTCGAATTCCTTGATCTTCACCTGGAACAGCTCGCGCACCGGAAACGCGATCAGCGCGAGCTCGTTCAGCGGCGTCAGATCGTCCTTCTCGGGCGGCCGCAAAATCGTGAAATGCACCAGATCGACAGCCGGGTCCGCCTTCAGCAGCCGTCGCCAGGTGCGCTCCCCGGCATGCGGCTCGCCGGACACCAGCAGCACCCGCAGCCGGTCCCGCACGCCATTGATCTCCACCACCGCGGTGTTGTTCACCGTCGACACCTCGCCCGGCCGCGGCTCCGCGGTCAGCGCCACCACCGTCGGCCCGCCGCGCGTGATCGGCACGTCGATGTCGTGATCCACCCCCAGCGGCACGCTCTCCACCACCGGCGGATCGCCATCGCGGCGGATCGTCAGCCGCGCCGCCCCACCGGTCGCGAGACCGTTGTGCGGCACCCCGAGATCCTCGATCACCACCCGCAACGTCACCGACTTGCCGACGATCCCGTAGCTCGGCGCCTCGATCACCCGGATGCGCCGATCGGTCTCCTCTCCCTTGGCCGGGATCAGCACCTGCAGCGGCGCGCCGCCGAACGGCCGCTCGCCGGCGACGGGTGCGGGAATGTCATGGATCTGCCCATCCGTCACCGCGACGATCCCGGCCAGTCGCGCGCGCGGAATATCCGCCAGCGCCCGATCGATCGCGGTGAACAATCGCGTCCCCTCGGCCCCGCCCTCCGGCACCACGATGGTGCGCAGCTCGAGGTCGGACAGCCCGCGCGCCTCCCCCTCCAGCCGCGTCCGCGCCGCCTCGGCGAGCCGGGTCCGCTCGCCCACCGACATGCTGGCGGTCTGATCGATCACCAGCAGCCCGATATCCGGCAGGGTCTCGCGCGTCTCCTCCACCAGCCGCGGGCCGGACAGCCACAGCAGCAGCACCGCGAACGCCAGCAGCCGCCACACGGTCCCGCGCGCCCGTCGCGCGACCGCGATCGCCAGCACCACCAGGCACAGCCCGCCGAGCCCGCCCAGCAGCCATAACGGCAGCGCCGGATCGAACCGGATCGCGGCGATGGCGTTCTCGAACCTCATTGCCCCAACCGCTCCAGCAACGCCGGCACGTGCACCTGATCGCCCTTATAATTCCCGGTCAGCGCGTACATCACGAGGTTCACTCCGAACCGATAGGCCAGCGTCCGCTGCCGGGCCCCGCCGGGGATCACCGCATAGGGATTGCGCCCCGAGCCATCCACCGCCCACGCCGCCGCCCAGTCATTGCCGCCGATGATCACCGGGCTGACGCTGTCGTTGGTGCGATCCTGATCGCGCTGCACCCACACGTCACCGCCGGTGTAGCGGCCGGGAAAATCCTGCAGCAGATAGAACGCGTGCGCCAGCACGTGCGCCGTGGTCAGCGGCGCCAGCGTCGGCACCGCGAGCCCCCGCGCCACCCGCGCAAGCGCGCTGTCCGACCCGGTCGAGAACCCCTCGCCGCTGCCGCTGTCGCGGGTGTCGATCAGGATGATCCCGCCATGCGCCATGTAGTCGTTCAGCGCCGTCACCGCGGCGCCGGACAACGGCTGCGCGTCCGGCGTGATCGGCCAGTAGATCAGCGGATAGAAACTCAGATCATCCTGCCCGGGCGTGATCGCTGCGGGCTCGGCCAGCACCGCCGCGGTGCGTCGATTGACATAGTCGGACAGTCCGGCGAGCCCGGCGCGGGACACCCCATCCACCTGGTCATCGCCGGTCACCACATAGGCCAGCCGCGTCGCCAGCGCCGGATTGGGCGCGTCATCCTGCGCCCGCGCCATGCCGGGCACCATCAGGCACAGCAACACCGCCGCCGCCAGCGCCGGCCGCAGCAGCCCGCGCAACCGCAACGACACCAGCAGATCGACCGCGAACAGCGCCAACGCCGCCGCCAGCAGCCACGGCGCCAGCACCCGCTCCGGCACCGCCTCGCCGAGCGCCTCCTGGCGCGCGCCCGCGATCACCGGCGCTGCCTGCGGCGGATCGATATGCCCGGACAGGTTCAACGCCCGCCGGCCGCTCTCCGGCCCGTACCAGCCCGGCGGCGCGCGCGGTCCGGCGACGGCGGTCGCGATCTGCCGCCCGGTCAGCGCCGTCACGATCGCCCCCGGCGGCCCCAGCTCGCCGAACCCGTCCATCACCTCGGCGGCGGCCAGCGGCACGCCCCCGGCATCGTCGGTGCCGGCCACCCCGCTCGCCAGCGCCACCAGCCGGCGCAGCATATCCACGAACAGCCCGGACAGCGGCAGGTCGGACCAGTCGGCATTGGCGGTCACATGGAACAGCACGATCCGCCCGGCGCCGAACTCGGACTGCGTCACCAGCGGCGTGCCGTCGGCGAGCTTGGCCCAGGTCGCGTCGGCCAGATGCGCACTCGGCTCGGCCAGCACCTGGCGGGTCACCCGCACATCCGCCGGCACCGCCAGACCGTCGAACGGCGAGCCCGCCGGGAACGCCGCCAGCCCCGCGGGCTCGCTCCACGACATCGCACCGCCGAGCTGCCGATCGCCATCCAGCAGCCGCACCGGCAGCAGATTATCCGGATGCCCCGCCGTCTGCGGCCCGGCGAAGCGCAGCAGCAGCCCGCCCTTGCGCACCCATTGCTCGACCGCCTCGTGCTCCGGGCCCTCGGGAATTTCGTGATCCGCCATCACCAGCACCGACAATTGCCGCGACAGCAGGGTTGCCACATCGCCCTCGCGCACCTCGGTGAACGGCTGCAGCGCGCGCTGCAGATAGAATAATTCGCCGGTCAGCGGGGTCAGCGCACTGGTCGCGTCGCCCGCGACCAGCCCCACCGGCCGCCGCCGCCAGCGCTCATCCAGCAGCACCACGCTCCCGGCGCTGGCCGGCCCCTCCAGCACCAGCCGCCCGAGACGATTGCGCAACTCCGGCGGCAGCGGGATCGGCGCCGACGCGGTGGTCGCTCCCGCCGCGAACGGCGCGTCCACCCGCGCCAGCACCCGCCCGTCGCCGGACTCCGCCAGCACCGTCGCGGTTTCCGCAAGCGGCCTGGGCAGTCGCGCCACCTGCGCCACCAGCCCGTCCGCCTCCGCTTGTGGCGGCAACAGCAGCCGCATCGTCACCGCCGCGTCGCGCAGCTCGGTCACCGGCCCGAGACCATCGAGCGCCCGCGCGAAATCCGCCCAGCCGGCGCCATCGGTCAGCCCGTCGGCGACGTACACCACCGACCCGCCCGCCTTCGCATCAGGCCCGGCCCGCCAACTCTGCAGCGCCCGCGCGGCCCCGGCGCGATCCACCGCCCACGGCTTCGGCCGCAATGCCGCCAGCCGGGCCCGCGCGTCGGCGACCGGCATCGTCGCACTCACCGCCGGCGCCTCGCCGCTCGCTTGATCCGCCGTGGTCAGCAACGCCACCGCCCGGCCGGCCCGCTCGGCGCGGTCCAGCACGCCAGAGGCCCCCTCGATCCGCCGCGACCAATCCGCCGCCGCCGCCCACCCGTCATCCACCACCAGCAGCACAGCACCGCCGCCCGGCAGCGCCCCGCCGGCATCCAGCACCGGACGCGCGAGCCCCACGATCACCAGCGCCGCCGCCGCCACCCGCAGCGCCAGCAGCCACCATGGCGTGCGGGACGGTGTCTCGGCCGTCGCGGTCAGCCCCAGCAGCAGCCGGATCGCCGGAAACACCTCGCGCCGCGGCGTCGGCGGCGTCACCCGCAGCAGCCACCACAGCACCGGCAGCGCCACCAGCGCCAGCAGCACCCAGGGGGCGGCAAAAATCATCGGCGTCCCGGCTGCGGCGACAACGCGGTGTACAGCCCCAGCAAGGCGGTCTCCGGCGGATGGTCGGTGCGATGCGTCGCGAACCCCCAGCCGACCGCGGCACAGATCGCGGCGAGCCCGGCCTGCTGGGCGGCCAGCCGCTCGGCATACGCCTCCCGCACCGCTTCCACGCGGGGCACCAGCGCCTGCAGCCCGGCGCTCACGCCCTCGAAGCGAACCCGCCCCGCATACGGCAAGGTCGCCTCCGCCGGGTCCAGCACCTGCAGCAGATGACCGGTCACCGGCACCGACGCCATCCGCGTCACCCGCGCCTGGATCTCTTCCAGCGGCGACAGCAGATCGCCGATCAGCACCACCCGCGCATGCCGCGGCAACTCGGCGTCCGGCGGCAGCCCGGTTCCCTCCGGCAGCCGCGCCAGCTGATCCGCCATCCGATCGAGCGCGGTCACCGGCCGCCCCTCAGCCCCGATCAGCCGCACCCGCTCGCCGCCGCGCAGCAGCAGCGAGGCCAGCGCCAGCAGCAGCAGATCGGCGCGCTCGATCTTGTCCACCGGCTGGCGAGGCGAGTGCCAGCGCATGCTCGCGCCATTGTCCCGCCACAGACACACCGTCTGCGCCGCCTCCCACTCGGTCTCGCGCACGAACGCGCGGTCCGACCTCGCCGACTGCCGCCAATCGATGCTGGTCGCGGCGTCACCCGGCAGGAACGGCCGGAACTGCCAGAAACTATCGCCCTGCCCCACCCGCCGCCGCCCGTGCACGCCCTGCGCGATCGTCGCCGCCACCCGCTCGGCCGCCACCAATAACGGCGGCAGCCGCGCGCCGAGTGCCTGCGCGCGACGCGCGTCAAACACGCGATCCTGCGCGCGACGCGCGTCAAACACGCGATCCTGCGCGCGAGGCGCATCGAACACGCGATTCGGTCCTGGGGTGCCGCTCACCCGAGACCCGCGACCAGCCGGTCGATCACATCCTCCAGCACCAGCCCGTCCGCGCGCGCCGAGAAATTCAGCGCCATCCGGTGCCGCAGCACCGGCTGCGCGAGCCCCGCCACATCATCAATACTGGGCGCCAGCCGGCCATCCAGCAGCGCCCGCGCCCGGCACGCCAGCATCAGCGACTGGGCCGCGCGCGGCCCCGGCCCCCAGGCCACATGCCGCCGCACCGTGTCGTCCTCGCTGGTCTCCGGCCGCCCACCCCGCACCAGCTTGAGAATGGCATCCACCACGCTCTCCCCCACCGGCACGCGGCGGATCAGCGTCTGTGCCGCGATCAGCTCCTCGGCGGTCAGCGCCTGCACCGGCAGCGCCTCGGCCGCCCCCGTGGTCGCCACCAGCATCGCCCGCTCCGCCGCGAGGTCCGGATAACTCACCCGCACCTCCAGCAGAAACCGATCCAGCTGCGCCTCCGGCAGCGGATAGGTGCCCTCCTGCTCGATCGGATTCTGCGTCGCCAGCACATGGAACGGCCGCGGCAACGGATACTCCACCCCGCCGACCGCCACCCGCCCCTCCTGCATCGCCTGCAGCAACGCGGACTGGGTGCGCGGGCTCGCGCGATTGATCTCGTCGGCCATCAGCAATTGGCAGAACACCGGCCCGGGCACGAAACGAAAACGCCGCTGCCCCCCCGGCGCCTCGTCCAGCACCTCGCTGCCGGTGATATCGCCCGGCATCAGATCCGGCGTGAACTGCACCCGCTTGCTGGCCATGCCCAACACCGTGCCCAGCGTCTCCACCAGCCGGCTCTTGCCCAGCCCGGGCACCCCCACCAGCAGCAGATGCCCGCCCGACAGCAGCGTGATCAGCGTCTGATCCACCACCTCGGTCTGGCCATAGATCGCCCGGCCGATCTGCGCTCTGACGCCGGCGATCCGATCACCCAGCGCCTCCGCCTCGGCGAGGATATCGCTGGCGGGGACCGGCACGTGCAAACCCGGACTGGCGGACATCGGATGGCTCCTTCGGTCGCGACGCTCATCAAATGGGGTCTTGCGAGCAGTGTGCCACTTTCATCGGGGGGGGATGCTACCCAATATCGCGTCTGGGGCGGATCCATGCCCGGAGGCCGCGCGTGACCGAAATGACTAACCAAGCCGCCCAACTCACCGCCATCGGCGAAATCCGACCCCAATCGGCCGATATCGGCGGTTGCCCCACCGCGCGCGCCGCCGGCCGCCGGTCGCCGGTCGAGTGCGGCGACCTGCCCTTCCTGATCAAGCGCGACGGCACCTGGCTCTATCGCGGCAGCCCGATCGGCCGCAAAGAACTCGTCTGCCTGTTCGCCTCGGTGCTGAAACGTGACGAACACGGCCAGTTCTGGCTCGAAACCCCCGCCGAACGCGGCCGCATCGAGGTCGAGGACGCCCCCTTCGTCGCCGTCGAGCTGGACTGGACCGGCGTCGGACGCGACCAGCAACTCACCTTCCGCACCAACACCGACCAGCTGGTCACCGCCGGACCCGACAACCCCATCCGCGTCGCCCACGATCTGCTCACCTGCGAACCCACGCCCTATCTGCGCGTCCGCGCCGGCGCCGGCCGCCACCCGGTGGAAGCCCGCATCGGCCGCGCGGTCTATTACGAACTGGTCGCCCTCGCCGAGCCGCACATGGTGATGGGCCGCCGCATGCTCGGCGTCTGGAGCCGCGGCGACTTCTTCCCGCTCGGCGAAGTGCCGACCTGCGAGGATGCATGCTGACCACTGGCATCTGACCCATGCGCCCAGCCGACCTCCGCGCCCGCCTCGCCGCCCCGAACCCCGCGCCAGCGCCGTCCCCCGACCAGCCTTCGCCGATCGTCGCCAACCCGCCGAGCATCGCAGCCCCCGCCGGCTCCGCGACCGCCGACGCGCTCGCCGACCGCCCCTTGATCGCGGCCTCGGTGCTGGTGCCCTTCCTGCTCGGCCCCAACCCCGGCGTGCTGCTCACCCGCCGCACCGCCCACCTGAAAAGCCACGCGGGACAAGTCAGCTTCCCCGGCGGCCGCATCGACCCCACCGACGCTTCCGCCGAAGCCGCCGCCCTGCGCGAGGCGCACGAGGAAATCGCCCTCGATCCAGCCCACGTCGAGATCGTCGGCCGCCTGCCCGACTACGTCACCGGCACCGGCTTCCTGATCACCCCCATCCTCGGCCTGCTGCCCGAAGGCCTGGATCTGCCTCAACTCGCCTTGCGCGCCGCCCCCGAGGAGGTCGACGAAATCTTCGTCCTGCCGCTGTCCGTGCTGCTCGATCCCACAGCCCCGCAACGCCGCCGCACCGAACTGCGCGGCCGCATGCGCGAATTCTGGGTCTGGCCCCACCCCGAGCATTATATCTGGGGCGCCACCGCCGCCATCCTGGTCGGCGTCGCCACCCGCCTGCGCGCGACCGACGCTGCCTGATGCTGCGGTTTTCCGAAATCAGCCTGTTCCTGGTGCCGCTCGCCTTGTTCGTCACCTGGCGCGTGCTCGGCTCCCGCACGCCACCCGCTCTGGTCTGGTCGGCACTCACCTTGATCGTGCTGCTGGCGGTCGGCACCGTGTGGTTCGGATTGTCCAACCGACTTGGACGCCGGGACGTTTACGTGCCGGCACACGTGGAGGACGGGCGGATCGTGCCGGGGCGTGGGGTACAGAAGTGACGGAGGAAAGACGTTCTTTTTTGGAAAAAAGAACCCAAAAACTGTTATCCGATCAGGCGCTCACGGCGGTACTCTCGGCGCTGCCGCGCGCCCGGCTGGTGGGGGGATGCGTCAGGGACCTGCTGGCGGGCGTCGACATCGCGGACATCGATCTCGCCACGCCCGATCCACCCGATAAAATCATCGCGGCCCTGGAGACCGCGGGGCTGCGCGCCATCCCCACCGGCCTCGCCCACGGCACCGTCACCGCCCTCTCGGACGGACGCCCGTTCGAGATCACCACCCTCCGCCGCGACATCGCCACCGACGGCCGTCACGCCATCGTCGCCTTCACCGAGGACTGGCAGGCCGACGCCGCCCGCCGCGATTTCACCTGCAACGCCCTCTCGATGGCGCGCGATGGAGCAATATTCGACTACTTCACAGGCATCGCCGACCTGCGCGCCGGCCTCATCCGCTTCGTCGGCGACCCCGCCACCCGCATCGCCGAGGACAGCCTGCGGATTTTGCGCTTCTTCCGCTTCCACGCCCGCTTCGGCATCGGCGACCCCGACCCCGCCGCACGTCACGCCATCGCCGCCAGTCTCCACGGCCTCGCCACCCTCTCGGGCGAACGCATTTGGTCCGAACTCCGCCGCCTGCTCAGCCTGCCAGACCCCGCCCCCACCCTGGCCCTGATGCACACCACCGGCGTGCTCCACGCCCTCCTGCCCACCGCCGACCTCGCCCGACGGCTGCCAGCCAACGCCCCCGCCGACCCGCTGCTCCGCCTCGCCGCCCTGCTCGCAACCCCCGCATCAGCAATCGACGCCGCCGACCGCTGGCACCTCGCCACCGCCGACCGCGACCACCTGCTGGCCCTGCTCGACGCCCCCGCCCCACCCCCCGACACCACCGACAACACGCTGCGCCAGCTGCTCGCCGACACCCCTCGGAAAACCCTCGTCGGCCGCATCTGGCTCGCCGGCGGCGACCCCCATCTGCTGACCCGCCTCGCCGCCCTGGAAACCCCGATCTTCCCCCTCCAAGGCCGCGACCTCGCCGCCCTCGGCGTCGCCCCCGGCCCCGCCATGGGCACCCTGCTCCGCGACCTCCGCACCTGGTGGCTCGCAACCTTCTGCGTCGCCGATCACGCCGCCTGCCTGGACGAACTCCGCCGCCGCCTCGCGTGACAGCATGACCACCGGCTGATAAACGCGCTCGCCATGAAGTCCGCGACCATCAAGTCCGCCGGCGGCACCAGCCAGACCGCGAAACATCTGACCAAACCCAGCCTGGCCGACGAAACCACCCGCGGCCTCGTGCTGCGCCTGTGGCGCGAACATGTCCGCCAGCACCGCGGCAAACTCGTGCTGGTCGTGCTCACCACCATCGTCATGGCCACCGCCCAGGCGCTCTATCCCGTGCTGATCCAGCGCGCCATCGACATGTTCCAGAACCGCGACGCCCGCATCCTCTACCAGGTTCCCGCCTTGGTCCTCGCCGTCACCGCGGTCAAAGCCCTCGCGCAATATTTCCAGAGCATCCTGGTCCAACAGGTCGTCCTGCTGGTGATCCGCGACCTGCAAGGCCGCATGTTCGCCCATCTGATGTCCGCCGACCTCGCCCGCGTCGAGCGCGAGGCCCCCGCCACGCTCGCCGCCCGCTTCACCACCGACGCCGCCACCATCCGCGAGGCCCTCACCCGCGCCGTCAACGGCATCGGCGACAGCGTCAAGATCGTCGGCCTGATCGCCTCGATGCTGTATCTCGACTGGACCCTGAGCCTGATCGCCGCCGCCCTCTACCCGATCGCGGCGCTGCCCATCCAGCGCATCGGCAAACGCATCCGCCGCAGCTCCGGCGGCATGCAGGAACGCACCGGCGAGGCCGCCGCCTTGCTCACCGAAAGCTTCGCCCAGGCCCGCATCGTCCGCGCCTACCGCCTGGAAGCCACCGAAACCGCCCGCGCCGACCAGGCCTTCGCCCGCCTCTATCGCGCGCTGCTGAGCATGACCCTCAGCCGCAGCCGCATCGATCCGCTGCTGGAAGTGCTCGGCGGGGCCGCCGTCGCCGCCGTCATCGGCTTCGCCGGCTGGCGCGCCGCCCTCGGCGCCGGCACGCTCGGCAACTTCACCGGCTTCGTCACCGCCCTCCTGCTCGCCGCCCAACCTTTGCGCGCCCTGGGCAGCCTCAACGCCGCCCTGCAGGAAGGCCTCGCCGGCCTGGTGCGCGTGTTCACCGTCGTCGACGAACCGCCCGGCATCGTCGAGCTCCCCGGCGCCGCCCCCCTCCCCCCCGGCGAGGGCCGCCTCGTGTTCGAGGACGTCAGCTTCCGCTACCCGGACGGCCGCGCCGGCCTCCGCGGCCTCAGCTTCACCGCCGAGCCCGGCCTCACCGTGGCCCTGGTCGGTGCCTCCGGCGCCGGCAAATCCACCGCCCTGACCTTGATCCCCCGCCTGCACGACGTCCGCGCCGGCACCATCCGCATCGACAGTGCGGACGTCCGCGCGGTCAGCCTCGCCAGCCTGCGCGACGCCATCGCCTATGTCGGCCAGGACACGCTGCTGTTCGACGACAGCGTCGCCGCCAACATCCGCATGGGCCGCCCCAACGCCACCGACGCCGAAATCGAAGCCGCCGCCGAAGCCGCCGCCGCCGCCGACTTCATCGCGGCGCTGCCGAACGGCTACGCGACCCAGGTCGGATCCGGCGGCGGCAAACTCTCCGGCGGCCAACGTCAACGCATCACCCTCGCCCGCGCCTTGCTCCGCAACCCCCGCATCCTGCTGCTCGACGAAGCCACCAGCGCGCTCGACGCCGACAGCGAAGCCCTCGTCCAGAACGCCCTCAACGTCCTGCGCCGCGGCCGCACCACCATCATCGTCGCCCACCGCCTCTCCACCGTCCGCGACGCCGACCTCGTCGTCGTCATGGCCGAAGGCCGCGCCGTCGAACAAGGCACCCACGCCGCCCTGATGGACCAGGACGGCGTCTACGCCCGCCTGGTAAAAACCCAGTCCCTGCTTCAATAAACCAATAAAGTCGAAAAGTAGGGTGGGCTTCAGCCCACCAACGCAAGCCAACCACCCCGACGGCCGGTGAGGCGTGCTCATCGAAAGCAAGGAAGCCGGGCGCTGCCCGGACCCGCCAGGGGCCAAGCCCCTGGACCTTAGATTCCAAGGGTGTTTGAGGAAGGGGGCTGACAAACCGGTTGCAACCGCCTTGTAAGCCCCCTTCCTCAAACACCCTTAAGTCTGGGGGTTCAAAGGGGCTCCGCCCCTTTGCGGGTCTGGCCAGCGCCCAGCCTTGCCTGCTTGCTACCCTCTCGGCAAACACCCACCCAAAAACAGCCCCACCGACCGCCGCACCCAGTCCTCCCGCTCGCCGTCATCCAGCGGCGGCCCGAACCCCAGCGCGCGATGCTGTGGCCCCGTCAGGATCAGCGTCTGAAACTGTGCGGCCGCCCACACGGGATCGGCCACCCCGAACCCGGCCAGCCGCTCGGCCACCCGCGCCACCCCCGCCTGGGTGCCCGCCTCCCGCAGCAGCCGCGGCAAATCCGGCAGCCGCCCGGCCTGCGCCACCAGCAGCCGGTACAGCGCCAGCGCCTCGGGCGCCAACGCCGTCTCCAGCATCTGCCGCCCGGCCGACCGCAACGTCTCCTCCAGCGTCGCCGCCGGCGCGCTCGCCGCATCGAACGCCGGCAGCCAGCCATCCACCAGCCGCGCCACGCAATCGCGCAGCAGCACCGACTTGTCGGCGAACCGCGCATACAACGTGCGTTTCGACACCCCGGCCGCCGCCGCCACCGCTTCCATGCTGGTCGCGACATACCCGTCACGCAGAAACAGCGCGGTCGCCGCGTCCAGAATCACCCCCCCGAGGCTGGCCGACACCTCCCGGCTCGGCCGCCCCTGGCGAGCCGACCTCGCGGCAATCCCAGCCGCAGCACGAGCCTCAGCGCGAGCCTCAGCGGTAATAATAATACGGCGCCGGCCGGTAGTAATGCGGACCATACGGATACACCACGCAGCCAGCCAACGACGCCGCCGCGGCCAGCACGATCAAGGCACGACCCAGCGGACGGAGCAGGCGGGTCTTCTTCACGTCGGTCATCAAACAGCCTCCTCGAAACCCCACGCGCCATGCGTGCGTTGACCGGTTATATCAGCCCGCCCATAAGTAAACGCAACCGGCGCGTATATTTAACTTTGGTCATGATTCGCCAAAGCTTTCGTTGCCAAACGCCAGCTTTCGTTGCCAAACAAACGTCAATTCGTGCTTGTTATGATAAAGATGCATCACCCGCCCGCCGGGAATCGCCGCGAACGCCGCCGCCGTCGCATGGTCCGTAGCACCCTGGAACTTGATCGTGCACACGATCCGCCCCGCCGCCCCCGCCGCGATCCAGCCGGCCACCAACGCCAACATCCGCTCGGGATACGCGATCACGTCGCTGAACAACCAATCCACCGGCTCCGGCGCCAGCGTGAACGCATTCCCCTCGCGAAACCGCACCCCCGCCATCCCCGCCACCCGCTCAGCCAACGGCGACCGATCGACCGCCAGCACCTCCGCCCCCAACGCCGCGATCACCCACGTCCAACCCCCCGGCGACGCCCCCAGATCCACACAGCGCTCCCCCGCGACCGGATGCGCGCCCAACCGCGTCAACACCTCCCACAACTTCAAATACGCCCGGCTCGGCGGCCCGATATGGTCCTCCTCGAACCGACACACGCCATTCACGAACGGACTGGTCTTGGCGGGGCTGGCCAACAACATGTCCGGCGCCAGCAACGTCCACGCCCCCAGATGCGAGTCAGGGGCCGCCTGCGGAAACACCAGCGCCCGCGCCTTCACCGGCGGCAACTTCGCCGCGATCAACGCCATCCGCCGATGCAGCCCCTCGCCATAGGACTGCCAGTTCCGCTGCATCCCCCGCAGCACGTCCGCCGCCTCCCGCACCGACGCCACCGAATGCACCACAGGCCGCGTCCACACATCGAGCGCCCACGCCGACGCAACCGGCGGGTCGGGCGACAGCGCCAACCGCCCATGCCACGCCTCGATCGTCACCCCAGCCCGCGCCAGCTCCTCGCCCAGCACCGACTCCAGCCCCTCCGGCGCCAGATAACAGGCGGCAATCACACCCCGCGCGGCCACACCGCGGACAGCGCCAGCAACAGCCACCCCAGCATCAACAACACCCCGCCGGTCGGCGCCACCAACGGCAACCGAACCCCCGCCAGCGCGATCGCATAAACCCCCGCGCAAAACAGCACGATCCCCACCAGAAACGCCGCCCCCGCCAAATGCGCGAGCCGCCCACCGCGCGGCGCCCATACCCCCACGCCCAACAGCGCCAGCGCGTGCCACCCCTGCATCTGCACCCCACTCGCCACCATCCGCAGCGCCGCCGCATCCAGCCGATCCGGCAACGCATGCGCGCCCACCGCCGCCAGCGCCACCGCCACCAACCCCACCAACCCGCCAAACCCGATCCACACCCGCTCCATGCGCGACAGGCTAGAACATCGACGGGCCCCACGCACCCCGTATAGGATCACCCTATGCCCCGCGGTGACCTCTACCCCGAGATCGGCCCCTACGAGACCGGCTACCTGCCGCTGACCGACAAACACGTCATGTACTGGGAACAGGTCGGCAACCCCCGCGGCATGCCAGCCCTCTTCCTCCACGGCGGCCCCGGCGCCGGCGCCGGCACCGTCCATCGCCGCTTCTTCGACCCCGCCTTCTGGCGCGTCGCCATCTTCGACCAACGCGGCGCCGGCCGCTCCCGCCCCCTCGGCAGCCTGGCCGCCAATACCACCCCCCACCTCGTCGCCGACATCGAGGCGCTGCGCCGCCATCTCGGCATCGAACGCTGGCTGCTGTTCGGCGGCTCCTGGGGCTCCACCCTCGCTCTGGCCTACGCCCAAGCCCACCCGGACCGCGTCGCCGGCTGCGTGCTGCGCGGCGTGTTCCTCGGCCGACCCAGCGAAGTCGACTGGTTCATGAACGGCCTCGCCGCCATCTTCCCGGACGCCCACGCAACCTTCGCCGGCTTCCTCCCCCCAGAGGAACGCCACGACCTGCTCACCCACTACCTCCGCCGCCTCAGCGACCCCGACCCCACCATCCATATGCCCGCCGCCCGCGCCTGGTCAGTCTACGAAGGCTCCTGCAGCACCCTCCTGCCCAGCCCGGAAACCGTGCTGTCCTTCGCCCAGGACCGCTCCGCCCTCGGCCTCGCCCGCATCGAAGCCCACTACTTCGCCAATAACCTGTTCCTGCCCCCAGGCGGCCTGCTCGCCGGGATCGACCAACTCGCCGGCATCCGCGCCGAAATCGTCCAGGGCCGCTACGATATGATCTGTCCCGTCACCACCGCCTTCACCCTCGCCGCCGCCTGGCCCAACGCACGCCTCACCATCATCCCGGACGCCGGCCACTCCGCCCTCGAACCCGGCATCCGCCGCGCGCTCGTAGGCGCCGTTGACCGTTTCCGCCATGAGGTGTGATGCGGCTTGGTGGGTGCGGCGGCTGAGCAAGCAAGGAAGCCGGGCTCTGCCCGGACCCGCCAGGGGCCAAGCCCCTGGACCTTAGATGTGAAGGGTGTTTGAGGAAGGGGGCTTACAAGGAGGTTGCCACCTCGGTGTCAGCCCCCTTCCTCAAACACCCTTAAGTCTGGGGGTTCAAAGGGGCGTGTGCCCCTTTGCGGGTCTGGGCAGAGCCCAGCCTTCCTTGCTTCCTTCGCAGCGGCACCCACCAAGCCGCATCACACCGCATGGGGATACGATCATGGACGTTGGCGTCGTTGGGTTGGGGTCGATGGGGTTGGGGGCGGCGCGGAATTTGGTGCGAGCGGGGCATCGGGTTTTCGGTTGTGAGCCACGTGCGGCGGTGCGCGAGTTGTTTGCTGGCGAGGGGGGGCATGCGGTTGCGGTGGCGTCCGCGTTTCCGCCTGGTCTCGGGGCTGTGGTGGTATTTGTGGTGAATGCGGCGCAGGCCGAGGATGTGTTGTTTGGGCCTTCTGGTTGCGTGCCTCTGTTGCCGGCGGGGTGTGTGGTGTTGTGTTGCACCACCATGGCGCCGGCGGCGGCGCGTGGGTTGGCCGCGCGTTTGGAGCAATCGGGATTATTGATGCTGGATGCGCCGGTGTCCGGCGGCGCGGTGGCGGCCGAGGCGGGCAGCATGACGGTGATGGGGTCGGGCTCCCCGGCCGCGTTTGACGCCGCCGCATTGGTGCTGGAGGCGATTGCCGGCAAGGTCTGGCGGCTGGGCGATGCGGTGGGTGTTGGCAGCACCGTCAAGATGGTCAACCAGTTGCTGGCTGGCGTGCACATCGCGACCGCGGCCGAGGCGATTGCGCTCGGCATTCGGGCTGGCGCCGATCCGCAGACCTTGTTCGACGTGATCACCACGTCCGCCGGCAATTCCTGGATGTTCCAGAATCGGGTGCCGCACATTCTGGCGGGTGACGACACGCCGTTGTCCTCGGTCAACATCTTCGTCAAGGACCTCGGCATTGTGCTCGACCAGGCGCGGGCTTTGACGTTTCCGTTGCCGATGGCCTCCGCCGCGCATCAGCTGTTTCTCGCCGCTGCTGCTGCCGGCCATGGCGGGCGGGACGATGCGTTCGTGATTCGGGTATGGGAGGCGCTGGCTGGCATTACCCTGCCGGAACCGCGGGCGGACTAGCGCCCGATCGACCAAATTGTATGCAAATGGAATCGCCTTGCATGCAATAACCCGCTCTTGTCCGCAATGGCACGGGATTTGCTGGTCTCTTCTCAAGCTGCTGACCTTTAACCAGAGCTTGTTGCAAAACGCGCTAGGGTAAGTCAGCTGGCGTGATTTTCCGAGCCCCGGAGCGGAGCGACCGATGGGTCGTGAGCGCCGGCCGGATCGCGTTCCGGGCGGACGCGTTCCGGGCGAACGGAGCACAGGAAAAGCGCGTCAGATGGCCACCATCGTGCGTTGTCGAGCAGGCTCGCAGGGAGATCGATCATGCGTACCACACGCCGCGCGCTACTCGCCACCGGCCTCGCCGCCCCTTTGGTCGCCCCCCGCTTCATCCGCCCGGCCCGCGCCGCCCCCACGACCATCCGCATGGGCGCGCTGAAGCTGATCCACTCGATCACCCCCTGGTTCTATGACCGCTTCATCCCCGCCGGGTACAGTGTCGAAATCATCCCCTTCGAGAGCCCCACCGACGGCAAGAACGCCGTGGTCACCAAATCCGTCGATTTCGGCACCTTCGGCATCGCCGCCGCCATCCTCGGCGCCGCCGCCCGCGAGCCGGTCATCGTCATCGGCGGCTCCTGCAACAAGGGCATGGCCGTGGTCGCCCGCAAGGACAGCGACATCGCCACCCTGAAGGACCTCAAGGGCCGCAAGGTCGCGATCTGGCCAGGCTCCACCCAGGAAGTCTTCATCCTCGAGCGGCTGCGCATGGAGGGCATGTCGATCAAGGACATCCAGCCGGTCCGCGTCAGCTTCAGCGAAATGGCGACCGCCCTCGCCCGCGGCGATGTGGACGCCTATGTCGGCGCCGAGCCCGGCCCCGGCCTGTCGCTCTCCAGCGGCGTCGGCAAGATCGTCGAGTACCCCTATTCCACCCCGATGGGCAGCCTCAACATGATCATCGCCGCGCATCGCGACACCCTCGCCGAGCGCCCCGAGCTCGCCCGCCTGATCATCGACACCCAGCGCCACGCCAGCGCCTACGCGATGAGCCATCCGGACGAGATGGTGGCGATGACCGTCGCCAAGCTCGGCATGAAGAAGGAAGCCGTCGCCGCCTCGCTCAACAATGTCGAGCTGAACTGGCAGATGACGCCGGAGATGGTCGGTGAGGCCAAGATCTATGCCCAGCAGATGCTCGAGCTGAAGCAGATCCGCCAATTGCCGGATCTCGCCACCTTCATCGACACCCGCTTTTCCGACGACGTCGCGCACACCGCGTGACCGCGCCCGCCCAAGCCCGCAATCGCGCGCTGCTGGCCACCGCGATTCCGGTCGTCTGTCTGCTCGCCTGGTGGCTCGGCACGCGGGACAATCCCTACAGCCTGATCCCGCCACCGCGCGATGTCGCCGTGGCACTCTGGGATCTCGCCTTCGGCGGCATCTATGACGACGCCTTCAGCGGCACGCTCGCCACCCACCTGCTGGCCTCGGCCAGCCGCGTCTACGGCGCGTTCCTGCTGGCGGCCCTCTTCGCTCTGCCGCTGGGCATGCTGATCGGCCATCTGCGCCTGGCGCGGGACCTGCTGGACCCGATGTTCCAGCTGCTGCGCCCGGTCCCGGTCACCGCCTGGCTGCCGCTGTCGATGATCATCTTCGGCATCGGCCCCACCGCCGCGTTCTTCCTGGTCGCCCTCGGCGCGTTCTACCCGATCCTGGTCAACACCGTGTTCGGCGTGCGCAGCGTCGAGCCCCGCTTGTTCGAGGCCGCCGCCATGCTCGGCGTCCGCCCCGCCGCGATGTTCCCCAAGGTGGTGCTGCCCGCCGCCATGCCCGGCATTTTCACCGGGCTGCGCCTCGGTCTCGGCTTCGCCTGGGTGGTCATCGTGGTCGGCGAGATGACCGGCGTGCAGACCGGCCTGGGTGCGATGATCATGGACGCCCGCCAGCTCTCGCGCACCGAGATCGTTATCGCCGGCATGATCGTGATCGGCATCGCCGGCTACCTGTCCGACCGCGCGGTGCAGGCGCTGGGGGCAAGGCTGCTGCGCTGGAGCCCGCAACATGGCTGACACTGGCATCATCCCGGCCCAGCTGATCCACATCGACCACCTCACCAAGCGCTTCACCACCGCCGCGGGCGAGATGGTGGCGCTGCGGGACGCCGATCTGCGCGTCGGCGCCGGCGAGTTCGTCTGCCTGATCGGCGCCTCCGGCTGCGGCAAATCCACGTTGCTGCGCATCATCGCCGGCTTCGAGACGGCAACCGAGGGCCAGGTGCTGATCTCCAACCGCCCGGTCACCGCCCCCGGCCCCGATCGCGGCATGGTGTTTCAGGATTATGGCCTGTTCCCCTGGCTCTCGGTGCGCGCCAACATCGCCTTCGGCCCGGCCGCCCGCGGCCTGCCCCGGCGGCAGGTCGCCGAGATCGCCGACCGCTTCATCGCCATGGTCGGGCTCGCCAAATTCGCCGACGCCTTTCCCCACCAGCTCTCCGGCGGCATGAAGCAGCGCGTCGCCATCGCCCGCGTTCTGGCCAACGACGCCCGCGTGGTGCTGATGGACGAGCCGTTCGGGGCACTTGATGCCATGACCCGCGAACGCCTGCAGGACGAGCTGCTGGAGCTCTGGCAGGCCACCGGCCTCACCGTCATCTTCGTCACCCACTCGATCGAGGAGGCGCTATGCCTCGCCGACCGCGTCGTGGTGATGTCCCCCGGCCCGGGCCGCATCGCCGCCGACGTGCCGATTTTGCTCGATCGACCGCGTGACGTATCCTCGCTTGCGTTCAACGAGCAGCGGCGGCTCCTGGCGGGCATGCTGCACGCTCACCACCAGAAGGTCGTCGCATGATCGTCGCCCAGCATTGGGGCAGCCTGAGCCGCGTCGCGCGGGACGCGGCCTACAACAACAGCGAGGCGGTGCCCGGCAGTGCCGACATCTCCGCCGCCCGCCTCACGGCCTCCATGGCGTTCCGCGCCGCCCACGCCGGCCATCTCGACATCCCCTACGGCCCGGCCGAGCGCAACAAATGGGACCTGTTCCCCGCCGCCGATCCCGCCGCCCCCTGCCTCGTGTTCATCCATGGCGGCTACTGGCAGCGCGGCAGCCGCGAATCCTCCAGCGTGCTCACCGAGGGCATTCTCGCCCATGGCTGGTCCGCGGCCCTGCCCGGCTACACCCTGGCGCCGGACATCTCGCTCGCCGGCCTGATCGCCGAGCTGCACACGGCTCTGGACTGGCTGGCCACCGACGGCCGCCAGCACGGCATCGCCGGCCCGATCTACGTCACCGGCTGGTCCGCCGGCGGCCACCTCACGGCGATGACCCTGTCCCACCCCGCCGTCAAAGCCGCCCTCGCAATCTCCGGCGTGTTCGAGCTGGGGCCGATCCGCGACATCTATCTCAACGAAAAACTCCGCCTCACCGAGGATGAAATCGCCACCCTCTCGCCGCTGCGCCTGCCCGTCGTCGAAAAACCGATGTCGCTGGCCTATGGCTCGCT
>Ga0116226_10001153_pt1 | contig 22928 bp, 14 predicted proteins | sample S1TSphfallax_FD_89692 | JGI IMG/M metagenome (GOLD analysis project Ga0116226, IMG submission 89692) | Host-associated microbial communities from peat moss isolated from Minnesota, USA - S1T2_Fa - Sphagnum fallax MG | ecosystem: Host-associated > Plants > Peat moss > Unclassified | place: USA... | reverse complement strand
CTTTTCAATTGATGCTACAACTTTCAGACTAAATGGATATTCAATACAAAATTAAAAATTCAACATGGAAAGTTTTAAGGCAAGGTGAGGTGCCAAGGGCTAGCAACAATTTTGGGGGTAGCTAATTTGGGTATGGGTGTGGAGGCCTAGGTGTGGAAAGTTGGTGTGCATAAATAAGGGTGGGGTTCCCAAATTTTTGGTGCATTTATTACAAGGATTTGACACGGATTGGCATTTATGTTACCCTTGCCAACTAAACAATGATGTGAAAGATGACATGATGCTTATGTGATAAATGACATGTCATCTAATGGCAAATGATGTATTATATTGCCATATGGCTAATGACATGGCACTTATGTGGTGGATGGTTTCATGTACTTTAATTTTGAGTTAAATTTTGTGGCATGCCTTAACTTTGAAAGGCCAATGTGCCCTTCACATGATGAAGATTGCTCCAAATATTGCCCTCCATATTGAAAGATTGCCACCAAATATCATGTCATTCACAATTTATAGACAATTCAAAAGTATGCCCTTCATAGAAACAAATAAGTATGACTTTTTTAATAAAAATTTATTTGAGAGTTAATTTTAGTGAATTTTTGAAACTTGGCTAGAGAAAATGGAAGAATGAGTGATACAAAAAGTTTTTCTTTGGGGGAATTAAGGAATGGATCCAAGTCACTATATTAAAAAGAGAAAAATTTTGAAATCATTATATTTAGAAAATAAGTTGCAACATATTGCAAAAATATAGGAGCAATCCTAAAGGCTAATTTTTTGTACTTGCCTCAAGGACATGGTTAAGTCCTCTTGTGGATGATCACCAACCTACCAACTTCATAAATTCTTTTGAAAACATTGTCTATAAGCATGGTAAAATTTCTTGAAAAAATCACATAACTTCTAAGCCATTTTTACTACAAAATTGAATATAATTGAAACATTTTTCAAATGCTTCAATTTTTTCAAGGGTAAAAAATGCTTACGAACAATTACACCGAGGATCTTAATCCTAAATAGATATAGATTCTAGAATTTATGATTGAACCTTTTATTTCAATTAATAACCATATTGTTTAAGCAATAATTTTGCATGAAGTTTTAATTTTATAGGTGACCTTTGTGCATTAAAAGTTTGATGAAAAAATTACCTTTCATTAGAAGGGAAAAATGTTGTTGATAAACATCGAAGGCTTCAAAGTTATGACCTAGGTAAGAATGTTCATTGAATGTACGTTGAAACTAATGTTGGCTAATTATTTTTTTTCTCTTATAACTGTCATATATATATATATATATATAATGTTTTCGGACCACACATTATTAATATCAATATTTAAAAATTGTGTTGTTAGGTAGGTTATCAAATACATTTGGATAATTATAATCATATGTTATGCATGGGGATAGGTTATCAAATAAACAATTGATAACCACCTAATATCTTGCCAGTTATTAAATGTTTATGAGGTTATTTATACATTTTTTGTCTTTAATTTTCTTGGTAGTAAAATTAAATATTGATAACCTACTTGGATAAAAATTAGGTCATTTAAATAGGTTATCAAAATTTTGAAAATTTAATAGTAAGTAATTATCAATTTAATTGGTTATCAAAAAAATTCATAACCAATTGGTAGGTTATTGATAACCATTTCGATAATTGGTTTGATAATTGGGTAAAATTTCAATAATTGGCCAACATTAGTTGAAACCCTATTGGTAAAACAAAGAGATTTTAGAAGCCAAAAAGTCGCAATGCCATAACCTGGGCTTTTTATGCAATAAACAATGCTTCAATCACTCTTTTAAAGATATGTTCAAGTCGTCCTGAACTCGAACAATTGATATGTGTTTTGTGTTACCTTGTTGATGTTGCACATGTAGGACTTAAAAAGGGTGGCATCATCAACTATAAATCTACCAACAAAATTTTTGCACTCTGAAAACATTTGGAAACAAGTCAGTAGAAAATCTGGATTAAATGGATTGAATGGGATAAAGCTATTAGGTTTAGGGTCTAGCCCCACCCCATCTAGCATTGCATCTTTCTTTGAAAGTATTATGCATTGTAATAAGAATGATCCCCATCAAATTCAATTTGAAAAGGATTTAGTCATGTTCATTGTTAAGGAATTGGTGCCATTGTCTTTTATTGAGGCACCATTCCTTAGAAGGTTAATTTTGAAGTAGAATCCTCGTGTTATTTTTCCATCAAGGCATCAATTAATGAATCACATATTATTGAGGTTAATGCAGAAAACAAAAAGAAATTTATTTATGAAGTTCTTGAAGCTTGTGACACTTAGACATTGAGTTTTGATCTGTGGATGTCAAAGGGAGGTGTGGACACTTTTGTTTTGATTATTCTTTTTTTAAACCACAATTGGAAGCTTGGTCATGTAACAATCGACTTATTTAAGACAAAAACCTTTAGGGTTGCCATGGCCATACAAGTGAATGAAGTGTTAGTAACATATGGATTGAATGTTAAGATCTTGGCATATGTAAAAGATGAAGGCAATAATATAAGTACTATGATTAGTGTTGTAACTTCTTCTTTTTTTGCGAACTACTTAAAGTTAACAACGCCATTTATAGGGAGTTGTTGGTGGCATGTAATGTCTAAATGTTGCTAATATGCAACAAATGACACTAAAGTGTCTACTGGACTAACATTAATCTCCATCAAAAAATGTTAATCTATTTTGCAGAAAACCATCACTTGGACCAAAAAAAGTGGAAAAGGGTGTCAAGAATAATAGAAAGTTTGTTTGGATACAAGCACACGTCCATGCAAATTAAAAACTCCAGAATATTTGCTTCAAAAGTGATTTTATTCCAAGAGACACTAAAACTCAAGAACACAATTGCATGTCATTATGGATAGCAATAGTCAATGGCTCTACAAGGATTTGTGTCGAGCCCTCGAGTTTGGGATGTAGCCCAGACTCTTTCTAATATATTAGGGTTATTGTTAACCAATGTGTTGTTAACCAAAATTGAAGATATTGGTTATTGTCTAATGTGTTTGCTGCTACAATTTCTTTAATCATGAATATGTAGGTACAATGTTTGGTATTTGATTCCTTAGAAACTTAGGATTTTGATGTAAAATTTCAAGTTTTGTGATAACAAATGCAAAAGCAAGAGGTAATTGTTTTTCAACCCTTCCTTTCATTTTTGTTATCCTTTCAAGGATGCAAAGTTCATAATATGTTGAGTATGATGTTAGACCCATGTTTCAAAGGCTTCAGGCTAGCCATATAGTATGTTGGGAAGGAGAAAGTTACTTTAATTGCAGGTGAGTATGACAGGTATGTTTTATTTCCTTTATCGGTTCATGCTTATAGGTTTTTGAACCCGTCTATTACAAGTGAAAGTGTTGTTGCTTCGACATCGACTAATTCTAAAGTGAACAATTTTGGAGTTGGGTTATTGTATGACCTATTGGAAATTGACGAATAAATGGTTTTATCAATGGTAAAGGAACATTTGATTCATTATAGAATTAGGAAGGTAAGTGATGAGGAATGCAAAAGCCCATTTGCATGGTGAAAGTTCATGAATCACAAATTTCTTATGTTACTTTTGTGGCTCGACAAATTCTAGGAATTGTTGGGTCACAAATTGAGGCTAAAAAGGTCAACATTGCTAGTATATGCACAAACATATGATGATCCAGATTGGGCATAGAAAATCTATAGATGTTTGTGAACATTTATAAAAATTAGCTAATGATACTTGGGCAAGTACAATGTCCATGGAATACTTCACAAAAATGGAAGGGATGTTGATGGAAGAAAATGAAGACCATATGGGTAAGATTGGGCTTTTGGAAGTGGATGATAACATTGTTAGACTTTAGGTTTTTTTTTATTGTTTGCAAGTATGATGAGGAGGTGGTAGCTTCAAGTTGCTCGTTAATGGACGAAAGGTCTACACGTTTTTTTTTTTTTTTTGTTGCATTGTCCATTAAACTAAGGTGGGCATTTGGAAATGATGAGATAGTGGAGGTACGCAAAGTTGTCACATCAATGTTTAATGTAATCTAATTAGTTAATATTTGATGGTTTCGAGTTTTGGGTCTAATAAGGGGATGGTTGCATATTAAAAGGCATGGTAGTAAACGTTTATGGTGTTTTAGGATTCTTCAAAAAATTCTATGGGGTTCTTGGGGATTTTATGGTATTTGGGAAAACTAACCATGTATAGCACATGGAATGTGACAATTTTTTCTGCCATTGAGGGACTGTTTGATCCAAATGGCCCATCATTTTTTTCTTTAAAGGTTGTGGGTTGGGTTCCAACATGTAGGGAAAAAGTAAGTGATGAAGGAAGAATTTTTCTACTTTATGCTAATTGAAGAACTATTGCATATTTAATGCGAATGACCTTAAACCTTACAAATCAGAGTTTCCGGTTTCTAGGATTGTAAACTTGGACCACCATCAAGCTTTATGGTTTTTAGGATTGTAAACTTGGACCTTAGACCTTAGACTGGTTACCAAAAAAATTGTCTTATTTTGTAAGTATAAAGGTTGTTAAGGTGTTTCATGGGTTGTTCTTGCTTATTTTTTAATAAATTGGCCCCCAACTCTTTGTATTATGCTATGGGTTGAACAATTTTTCCTTGATGACAATTATATTGCACTTTGGATGCTAGTTATGTTTGTAGGTTGTTGCATTGAAATGATATATTTGATTAAAACATTTCTTTTTTTAGTGTAACTTACCTATACCCATTCAGTCATAATCTTGTAATAAAGACTAACATGCAAAGTTTGATTCCATGCCAATTAAATTGGTTTATTATCAAATGGACACCAAAATCAAGTTGGACCTTAATCCCATACTAACCAAAATCTATCCCAACCTAACCATTAATCGATCTACCTAAACATAACCGCAAACTAGGATAAACATTAAAATGAATAAAAATTAGATCTAGACCATCAACATTAAAATGAATAGAAACTGGATTTGGAACCATCAACATTAAAAATGAATAAAAACAGGATTTGGAACCATCAACATTAAAAATGAATAAAATTAGATTTGGAACCATCAACATTAAAAGGAATAAAAATTGGAGATGGAACCGTCAAATATTTGAAAACCTATAATTAACTAGATGACTATTTTGACATTTTTTTATGACCCAATTGAAATCAGAACCAATTTATTAATTGAAACCTAATTCGACCCAAGGTTCTTAAATTTTCTAATATCCTAATTAGACCTAAAACTATCCCTTTGCGGTGGTGTAGAACCAAAACTGAAGGTTATACCCTAAAGTTAAAAATTGCACAACATTGGTCTCATTACAACAAAAGGTGTCCTTGTACGCCAAGTGATTTCACTAGATTATGAGTGAATTCACTAGTTATAGTGAACGAAACCTAGTGGGGAAACAATGAATTCATTAGTTTAATGAACAAGGACTAATAAATTGCACCCACATTTTGTAGTAATGTGGTCAAACCCTATAACTAAAAACCAAAAGGATTACTTTGGAAAAGGACTACAAGTCTTTTTTTCTTAAAAAAACCTTTTACATGCAAATGAATTTTTGAATGAATTTTTTATAACTTGTCTTAAAAAATATTAATTTTTTCCCCAGTCCATCATTTTTTAAATTAATCATTATTGAATAAATCTGAAATTTTTTAAATGTGCATATTCTTACATATTCAATATTTCATGATATGAAAATAAAGGCATTTTCCAATGAAAATTTCCACATATCTCCAATAGCAATTGTTTTTGATGGGCATAGAGATAATCATGTTTTCATCATTTTTCTTTGCAACAACATAAACATGTAAAAATCAAGGTTGGTTATCTACATATTTTAGTTTTGTTCATTATATTTGTACCAATTGTATTTTGTCTACAAATGTAATTGAAGCATATGTTCCTATCATTGGTGATTTTTGTGCAAATCAATAGAAAAAAATGTCATTTTTCTTTTATTCATCCATCTTCTTTTCCAAGTTGCCCATTATGGTTCAAGGTCACTTGATTAATGGGACGGGACGATCACTAGTGAGCAATTGGAGTAACGTCGTAAAAACATGGCACACATGGACAAATGGTACATTGTAATGCAAGATACATTAATCAAATGGATATGGAAGGTTAGTTTTCCACAGAATTTTTACATGCTTATTTTAGGCTCTTTATCCACCTACTTCTAATGAAGCATCATTTTTTTTTGCTTACAAAATGATTAGGTTGATGATGAAATCATCAAATTTTATGATGGTTATGTCAACATTGACAAGGGTAACCATACTATTTTACAAAATGTCACTGCAAAAATGTCCAAGGTAGCCATGACACAAAAATGGATGATCTTAAACATGATGTTGTCCATTGCAAACCCTACAAATGGCCCAAATCAAAATACATCATTTTAGGTCCTTAGTTGAAGGTGCAAAAATGAACCTAAAAAGATTTAGTTGCTTTTGCATTGCAAGTTGATACCAAGGAGAAGCTTGAATGGTTGAAGATCTATAATTCCAACAAGAAAACTAAACATAATGTTGATTCATGGTTGACATTATTCAAATAAATTAGTTGGATGCTTGGATGCAATGCAAAACCTTTTGGTGACATGTATTTAATCCTTAAAACTATTCTTTAAATTTAACTACTCCATCCCAACCTTGGCCCAACGTCCCATTAATCACATTTTTTTCATGTGTACATGGTTAAACATGAAGCTATTAGGACATTTGGGGACTTGGACTATTAGGAACATCCATTGGACCAATTGGTGATCAATATGTCAATAGACTACGAGGGCATTAAAGCATATATCTCCTATTGGGAAAAAAATGTTTTTGAATCAACATTCTTGCTATAAATATTGGACAAGGTGAATGTTAAATCCATGGTCTAGCGCAACCATACACGGGATGTTCAACTAAGGTTCACCCAAATTCTCCTCCATACATTTTATAGGTATGTCAAGTTTGTATGGGTGCCAATTATCAAAAAGGTCATTTGTATTGTCAAGATGATGGCATTTGTGGATGGTTGAAAAATATTACTATGAAACAAATGATAATTCCAACTCTCTTGTGCACACCTGGAAGGAGGAGGATGGTACCTAAATTTTCCCATTAGCTACATACTTGAAGATGAGGTGGCCATTTTTGAAGAATGCAAAGATTGTGTTATAAGTAAATGCCAATTTACAAGTTGTCCAAATGTCAATAACTCATAGGTCGAAATTTTCCAAAAAACCTAAGAGGTAAAAGAAAGCCTAATGTAGTGTCGAGGGGGGAAGTCTTGCAACCAAAAAATCCACCTACAAGATTAACACTAAAGGAAAAACCATTGGCACACAATGAAGCACATGGGAGACAACCATGGCATTGAAACAATTGTTAACACCAAAAACGTCATATTTTCCATGTTTTGGCATAGTGAACACAAGTCACCCTAGTTTCAAAGCCTAGTGCAAATCATAGTTTCATTCCTAATGTTGGTTTTGTTAAATGTGATCAATATGATTATTAGTCGTACCTTAAAATTCACAATGACAAATTTTATTTTAATTTAAATTCATGACCAAATGGATGAAAAATGTGTCCATTGACAAGGATAATTTTGCTTGTGGGAAGTTTTGTTCGAGCATGTGTCAATTTGATCATCCTTGATGTTGACAATTGGAGGGTCCATGGAATCAACAAAGGATTTCAAGTTCCTTTTTGGAATACATTTCATACCGATAGTTGGTGGGATGCATTGTTCAACTTCCTTGGAAGCATCCTTTCAAACAATGGATGTGTCTTCTTATTGTACAATGCAAAGTTACTAAGGATGCATGAAAAGTTATTAAGCTTGGAAAAAGGTGGCATAGGTTGTGGTCCAAAGTTCCATTTGAATGATCTTGCAAAGACTTACACCATAGGGAACTCCTTATCACAATTTGGACCCATTGATGGGTCAATCATTGCCATCTTTAACATTTAATGTCCAAGAAACCCAACAACTAGTTTTTTTTCTTTAAAGGCACTTCCTATATAAACTCATCAGTGGATGTTAAATGTTTGGATGTCCTATTCAATAACATCATTGAAATGACTATGGCGATGAAGCCACATGGACGGCCATGGAAAGGAAGGAAATAATTTTTTTGTTAATGATGTAGCAATTAATTGAGGCTTGTTCCCCCAAACATGGTTGTGTCCTTGATTTATATTAGGGATGTGTGAATGCTTGAACAACTTGTTTACTTTGTTATTATGGGTTGTCGATCGTGTCAACTTGGTCTTGACACTAGTTGTTATTTTTGCAAAATTGAATTTGAAGGCAACAAAAGCATGTGAAAGACACATTTTGAGGTTGAAATTAAATGGTGAATAGTTGGTGGTTTATTCAATAGTCTTGTGCAATCATGTGCAAGACCATCAAATATTGAACCTTCACGACAACATTCTTCAAATGTGGTTGATTTTGAAATTATTCCACCCATTCTTCACCACAAGTTTTGTCCTAATATGCTTGAGGATTTGGACTAGTGAACAATAATGAAGATTCCATTCAATGTAAAATTGGCATTCATTGTTTTATATAACACAAGTATTCAATTGCATTCTGCAAGGTGTGTAGTCCATCTTCAAATGTTATGCAATCATGAAATTAAAAGAATCATTGAAGTGACAAAGTTTGCACCCCAAGAATAGTTTTGTTACACTAAGTATGCTTTGTTCATGTACAAAATATATCCTTGTGACCAGATGGTAAATTGTATGTCCTACCATCATATTTTGATGTTTAAGTCTTGATAAACATTTCTAGTTGTTGCATTTTGTTGATGTTCATCTCCAAACCCCACATTTAGTTAACCAACCACATTCGATGTTATAGTGGTCATTCACCATCAAACAACCATCATTTTCCAATGGAAAAATGTCAAGTGAATGTCATTGCCTTGTTCCAACCCCATAGCAAGTCATTTGCCCTATTCCTTATAGGCCACAAATCTTATGGGTGTTGGTGGTGAACATCCATTGTCCTCGTGAACCCATTTGTGAATTTGAATTTTTTTTTTGGTCACAATCCAACACACTTCCAACCTTAAATGTATATGGATTATAAATGATTGAAGTTTATGGTCACCCTTTCACTTTTGTTGATGTTGGTTGGTGAAACCCCATTGTTTTGGAGGTGTTGAATTAAGGCCCATTAGATGCATGGTTACTCCCAAATATGGCTTGAGAAATTGTTCTTGTTTATGGTCATACTAATAGGGTCAAACATTGTTGTTGGTTATACATTTCAAGCTCAAATGTTATGTTAAAAATAAAAGTTACAAAAAAATAGTTTTATGTTATTTTCAATTGTTGAAATCAATCAAAATTCCCAAAAAGTTGTAAAACCTTTCAACATGGTTCAATTAGGTATCCAAAAATATTGACACATGTTTTTTAGCACTTTACTTTCATATTTAATTTACAATCAAATTATCCTATCTATGAATAATTTTAAAATAAAAATTAATGTTCTTGTTTTACATTCATTTCCATGTGTGACAAACATCTCCCTATAGATGAAATTCCATTTTGTCACATGCATCTTTTGATTGTTTAGATCTTGTTTTTTTGTCTTCCTATTTTGTAAATATTAAGAAGATGGGTGAAACCCACCTTTTCATCCTTGGCCATTAGGTTATCTAGAGTGAGCATGTGTCCTTTGCCACTTTCCTTTTTTTCCTTGTTCTCATTTTTTCTTTTTCACCTTCTATTTTCATGTTCCCATTTTCATTTGGTTATATTCTTTATATTTTTTCGTTGAAAAATTTGTGGTTGTGGTACCTATGAAGGAGCTTCAATGTCAATGAAATTATTTAGAGAGTTTGAGGTTGAATGGGGGGAAGGAAGGGCCGACATTGCAAAAACAAGAAATGATGTTGTTACAAACACTTGATTGCCATTACCAATGAATTTTTTTATATGGTAACTTTTGTCACACCTCCCCAAACAACATGCTTTCACACATTGTATTTGAATTGAAAATTTCAAATTTAATAACCTTCAACCTATGTCTTCCTCACTAGATTTTTTTACTTGTCAATAACACAAATAACATATTTGCATTCATACTAGAACTCACATTCATGCGAGATTTTCCACTATCTATGTTTACTTGTTCAACTCAAATTTTCAAGTAAAAAGGTAGCAAGATTTTGTTTCATTATTGGTTGTGCAAATTAGTGAAAAATGATTTCATTGCTTTCACACCAATAAAGAATTTGTAATGGGCATGAAAATAATAAAGCCTATAGGATTTTTTAAACCAAAACAAAAACCTAGATCCAAATCCAAATTGCAAAATAAGCAAAACAAGAACAAGAATACATGTGTGAAACAAAAATCCAACAAGATTTTATTACAATAATGAAACAAGAACAAAACATGGTTGTGACAAAAAAACATACCCAACGTCACAAGCACGAAAAAAATTAAACAATAAGATTTTCAAACCACATGAATAAAGGCAAATCTAGTTCTAAATCTAGGTCATGGAATAAGAAAATCAAAAGAAAAAACATGATGTGTGCACAATGTGAATCCAAAAACATGACAAGAATAAAACAAGATCATGACAACATACTCAAAATTGGTGTTGAACAAACTAAAAGTAATGTGAGATTCCACTTTTATTTATACCCATTGGCCATTTAACTCAAGGAAGTTTTTCCAACCTATATGTGATTCATGTTCACCTATTTGTGATGCATGTGCACCCATTTGTGGTCCATCTCCATCCATGTGGGTACTATGAGTTAATTAAGAGTGAATTAGAAGTGAACTAAAATTTAACTATGAGTTAACTTGAAGTGAATTAAGATTTAATTGAGATTTAATTGAAAGTTAATTAGAAATGAATTAAAAGATAACTCAAAATGAACTAAAAGTTACTTGGAAGCTAACCAAAAGTTAACTAGAAATTAATTTAGAACTAATTAAGAGTGAATTAAAACTAAATTAAAAGTTATGTACAAGTTAATTACAAGTCATGGATGAATAGTCATATGAATGAATTCCATAGTGTTGGCACTCATGATATCACCTCCCCTTCTAATGACAAATTCCACGAAGAATGGATGTGGGTTTGTTTAAAAAATGTTGATGAAACTCATGAACCTCCTCCATGACATTTGATAGGTTTTTTATTGGTTCCCAAATGCATTCATTCACATCATACCCATGCCAATGAACAAAATATTGGAGTTGATGATTAGAGATCCTTGAATCCAAAATGTCCTCCACTTCATATTTTTATTCACCATCGATTTCAATAGGTGGAGGGGGATCATGAATTCTTCTTAGGATGATAGATACATATGGTAAAAATTTGATAAGGAAACATGAAACACAAGATGGATTTTCATAAAACCTGAAAACTTGAATTGGAAAGCCACGACATTGATTTGTTTCACAAATGAGAAATTGACCTAGCCTATGATTATTCAACTTCTGTAATGGCCTCGTTGTTTTGATATGTTGTCATTTAAACCAAACGTAATCCTTGACTTTGAAGTTGGGTTGTTCCTTTTGATGTTCATCAACATTTTCCTTAAATCACTTTCGCATTTTTTCAAGGTTAGATACAAGTTGAAATCAAACACCTACTAACCACATGGTTCGATCCTTGGTTGTTGGATTCATGACTTTGTTCACACTTTGGATGTCAAATTTGGGGTGTAAACCATGATTTACAAAGAAAGGTGTTTGTTGAGTTGATGAATGCATTATGTTGTTGTAGGCAAACTCTACCATGGCCAAAGGTTTTGACCAATTATATTGATGATAATTGGTTATGCATTGTAAATATTACTCCAAGACTTGATTGACTTGTTTTATTTGACCATCCGTCTAAGGGTGGAAAACTAATGACAACTTCATTTTCACACCTAAAAATTCAAAGAGTCATTTTTAGAATGTAGATACAAATTGAAGTTCACAATTAGAAATGATATCCTTAAAAAACCATGATATCGAAAAACATGATCAAGGAATAATTTGGGTGTTTATTCACTAGTTATTATTTTGGTACATGAAATGAAATAAGTCATCTTTGTCAAATGGTCCATTGCCACCAATATGAAATTTAAAAAATTAGGTGAAAGATCTATGATGAAGTCCATGGAAATTGAAGATCATAGGGATGTAAGGATTGGCAATGGTTGAAAAAAACCATGAGGATAATGATGATGATTTTTTGTTTGAACACAAACATCGTAGAAATTGACAAACTCCTTCACATACTTCCAAAGTTGTGGCCACCAATAATCTCAACACATTAACTCCATGGTCTTGTCAAATTTAAAATGGCTTGTAGCGAAAGCATTGTGCCGAGCTTAAAAAACTTGAATCTGCACAGGGCCATCAGGAACATATAAAAAACCATCATGATATAACAGACCATCTTGAAATTCAAATTTAACATGATCATTAGAAAAATATTGGACTTGATGATTCGTTAATTGGCCTTGGATGCTAATAACAAGTGGGTTTTTTAAATTTTCATGAATTTGACAAAGAAGGGTTGTGTCATCAAGAATTATTGACAATGCTTAAAGTAAAAAAATTTAAGTTTGATAATGACATCATTTTATTACTCATAGGCTGTATCTTTTTCCTTAGGCACAAGGTATGAATGCCAGGACGACACATCAAGTATCCTTTGTTGGTACCCATGGCAAAACAACAAACCAAAATTGGGACAAGGACAATGCCCACTAAGCATCAATTCAAAACATGAGTTATCATGAAATACTACAAGTTATTATGTTTTGAATGTACACAATGATTTCATGTTGAACTCCTTCAAGAAATTGATGCCACTCTTCAAAGGCATCCACGATGGTTCATTATCATGTATTTCATAATTAATCTTTGTAGGAGAAAATTTACAAGAATGGAAACCTAGAGGATGAAGAAGATTAGTTTTTCCAAGTTGTGAGAGTCCAATGCCTATTACAAAATCGAAAACATCCATCTCCCAAGACAAAAGGTTTGGAAAGGTCTACATGAGTCATGAATGGGGTAGTAGTGAAAGAAGCCTTCAAAGATCGAAAGGCATTATCAACTAACTCCCCAAAAAAAAGGTTGATCCTTCTTAATCAAACAAATAAAAGGGGCCACTATTGAAAAATATTGGGCAATAAAATGTTGATAAAAGTTAGTAAATCAAAGAAAACATTTGACATTTTAAATATAATTGGAGTAGCTTAGTTGACAATGGTGTAAACCTTACAAAGATCCATGTGAATGCCATCTCTAGAGATGAAATAACCCAATAATTCCACTTTAGATTGATGGAATTCACAATTCTCCAATTTGGTATAAAGTCCAACTTCCCAAAGTTTTTCCAAAATAAGACGTACATGGCATTCACGATCTTCCATGTTCTCTGAGAAAATGAGGATGTTATCAATGTAACATACCACAAAATCATTCAAATACTCACGAAAAACATCATTCATCAAATGTTGAAAGATAACAAGTGCATTGGTAAGGTCAAATGGCATCATAACATATTCATATTGCTCGTAACAAGTTTTATACGTTTTTTCCATTCATCACCTTTTTGAATATGCACCAAGTTGTATGTTCCATGTAAATCAATCTTGGTGTACACCTTGGCATGACTTAGTTGGTCCAATAACCTTAAAATTAGGGGCAAAGGGAGATTTTTGATGGTGAGTCAATTTAATCCATGATAATCAACACACATTCGTAAAGAGTCATCTTTCTTTTTAACAAGGAGAATAGGGGCACCGACTGGAAATTTGGAGTGTTGAATGAACCCCTTTTCAACATTCTTGTTGATATATTCATGAAGAATTGCAAGTTTGTCTTGTGACAAAGTATAGATGGGTCCAAATGGAGGTTGCACTCTTTCTTCAAGATCAATGGTGTAGTCATATGGTCGATGTTTGGGCAAGGTGTTTGCATTTTTCTTCTCAAACATATCCTTGAATTTTTTGTACTAAAAAAACATCTCATGTGGACATGGTTCAACATCTAGTGAGGGAAGAGCGTAAATAAAAAATGCATCTCCTTTTTTGGCAACTTGCATGAAAGCTTTTACTCCAACAAACAAAACACAAAAACACATTTTGGGCTTTGCAACTTGCTTTTACAATTATGTATTAATTAGAAAGGACATTTGTAACTAGTGATTATTGAATTGCTAAACCCATGTCATTTCACCCATTTAGTCACAAAAGACATATAGTTGCAAAACCTAATCGTCCTATCAATAAAGATTTTTTTTAATAATATTCAAATTCTATGTCATCGTTGATTTTAGTTTGATGTGTAAAGTGCATGCCATGTCAACCTAATCATTTAATTCAACTAGAAGTTACAAAAGACGCCTTGATTGAAGGATGACATGTATCAGATTTTATAAACACATGTTTAATTATGAATCATCACACATGAACAAAAGTCAACCTAAATTAGCCTATGTAACCTAGGTAGTTAGCTTAACTTGGTTAACCTAGGCTACCTAAACTAGGTTAAATGGCTTAGGTTAAAAACAAAACTTGGCCTTTTACTTTAGGAAACCTAGGTTAGGTTACCTAACATGGGTTAAATGGCCTATGTATCATAAATTGCAAGAACAAGGATTTGAACCCCTCACATCCACTTTGGGGTTCAAGTCCTCATCCATTACACTATGAATTTTTTTTATACTAAGTCTATTAAACACAAAATTATTAAGATCAATTTTTTTAACCTCAAGTTAAATTAGGCCACCTAAGGTTGACATAAGTCAACCAGCTACCTACTACCTACCAACTTAACCTAGGTTGATTTAAGATGAGTTAGGTCAACCTAGACCGTATAGACCTAGCCTAGGTTAACCTAGGTTTCCTTATGCTAAAAGTAAATTAACTTAGCCTAGCCTAGCTAGGATTACTTAGGTTATAAGGTAGACTTATATTGAGTTAAGGGAGACCTAAATAGGTTAGACCTAAATTAAGTTAGGATCATTTAAACATTTAAACTAAAACATGAATTCATGATTTAAACATGAATGCAAAAAATGGTAAATGATTCCAGGATAACAATGGATCATTTGAACATTTCCCATAGTTGTTATTTTCAATATTGTTGAAATTTATTTGGTGTTGTCATTTCATGTACTTATAATAACACCAATATTTTTGGTAGTTTTGGTTTTAAAAGTTTCCTTCAACTATTTAAATGGTAGGGGAGGTTCCTTTTCCAACAACTATGGAAGAATAGTTTAAGGTTTAGGGTTTTGGAAAAAATTGGAGTTTTTTTTCTCAATCGAATCTGCTATAATTTTTTTAAAAATTTCTTTCTCCTTAAATGCAACCATTTTTAGTACTTCATTTCATGTGGTTATTACTAAAACCATCATTAGTACAAAAGTGGGGTGCAATAACTTAGGGTGGAATAACCTAAGGTAGACTAATTTAAAATAACTTATGTATAATAACCTATGAATTGGTTACAATGGAATAATTTTTAAAAATAAAAAAATCTAAAATAACATATGGTGGAATATTTTTAAATAGCCAAGAATAGTTTCTAGGGTAGAATAACTTATAATAGTGCCAAGAATAACCTAAGGTAAAATATCCAATTTGCTTTGACCAACATGAAAACACATTACAAACTTTTTGAACAAGAAATGTAAGTATTCGTGTTGTTTATTTGGAACATTAAACATCACCAAATTGTTTTTACACATTTGTATTGGTTATATTAGGGAAAAATTTACAAACATCTACACCTTTTTTGTTTTTATATCTAATAGAAATTGTGCATGCTTTCCTATTGCACGTTATAAAAAAACACAAACAAACCCTTTTGATTGAGAGAGAACAAAAAAATCTGTAATTTTGTTTTGGACAAATTCAAATGTGTAAGAAAAAAAAGATTATTTCAATTATCAATATAAAATGTTTAGCTAGTTAATGCACAAACCTAATTAAGAAAAATAAATTGTTAGTGAAGTGAGATGAATAACAAATAAAAAAGTCAATCCTTGAGGTTTGTGACCAAGAAATGAAATGAAAAATAGGCCAAACCCAATGGAGAAAAAATGGCTCATCAATGAGGTGAAATGAATCACAACCCAAAAAGTCTAATCAACAAAAAACCCACAAAGCCCATTGTTTTGGATTTACAAAAATCTTACATTGATGCAAAGTCTTTTGTTAAGTTTGCCTTGGGTGAACTAGCACCTACATTGACAATGTGGTAAAAATCCCAAAGATTTTGAAGCATTTTTAAAACATTAATATATAAATATATGTCCTTGCACAAATTAATTAGGGTATTTAAGTCCAATTTTAACATTTCCTAAGACAAATATAGTTCAAGAAGCCTCACTCAAGAAGGTGAAGGTACAATGTAGGTGTTGGCTCACTTTGGTTGTGTAGTTTGGGCAAATCCAACAAAATTTTGGAAAACCCATTTTGCACACCCAAATTTTATTTGAATTCATATTAAACATTGATCACTTCCTAAAGATTGGAGTTGTATAGACAACACACGTCTTCCCTTAAATCAACAAAAGAAATTATAATAATGGTATCACTTGATAAATCAACAGAAGAAGTTACAATAAACATGGCACCATTAAATTATATTAGATGCACAATACCTAAACGCATGGCCAATTTAAATGTAAACATGAAAAGATTTAATTTTTTTGAAATCATTTCAAATTTTTGAGAATATCATGGTTGATAAAAATATTTGAAACTTGTCATCTAATGCAATTTTTTTGACATTGCACTTCACTAATTGATATTTTTACAAAATAATCAATCTTGAAATTTCAAATCAATCAATTACCCCTTTCTCTCTCAAATGCATTATATATCCATTTTGACAAAACCTTGTAATGTTAAAATTTTAAAAAGATTGACAATTGAAAGATTTATATAATACATGTAAGGAGGCATTGACCTTTGTATGGTGATATACATAACCCAACAAAAAATAGCTAATCTTGTATGGTGATGTACACAATACACATATAATTCAAAACAAGCTGGTAAAAAAATGTTCATGAAATGAAATTGTAGTTGGAATTTCCAAATTTGTTATTGGAGGGTTGTTGGACAACTGATGTGATTCTCAAACAAAACGAAACATAGGGCCCAAAAATGAAAACATTCTTGATTTATGGCATTTGAATTTTGACAATCACATGGACGTATTATAACATTTAATCAAATTTTTACTTTCCTTGACACCTTTTTTGTTTTGCTTGTACAAGCAAAAGCGATATTAAATGTTACAAATCATTTGCCATATTAGTGTCAATAAGTCCCTTTGACACAAACTTGAATAAGTCTAGTTCTAGACCTCTCAACTTTTAATTTAACACATGAATTGTTTGTTCCCATCTTGGTGATGATGACCATGTGCAAGAAAAATAAATAATAATAATAATAACAATAAATACCTAAAACCTATGTTGTTATTAGGAACAAATTATTTTGACCAAAATGATGAATAATGGGCAAGTTTTGTCATTCCAAAAAGTTATATTAAAACGAAATCCTAGCCCCCTTCATGTTTTGCAAGCAATGAAAATGACCATGGTAGTTACAAATTACATTGTGCAAAAATGATTATCACAATTTTAGTTTTTAAATTGTTATTGCATAAAAATTTAAATGATTACTGGGTATCACAAAAAAAAATTATTTATATGAAGCTAACACATAGGTACCTAGGTCTAGGAACCTAAAATATAAAGCCTAGGCAATTAGGCTTAATCTAAGAGCCTAAAGTAGGCTTAGGCAACCTAAGCCCACCCTAAACACCTACATTATGTCCTTTCCTAGTTTCCACCTAAATCTAAGTCATTAGACTAAACCTAAATATAGGTTGCCTAAGTAGGTAGGAATAGGTAGCCAAGTAAGTAGGATCTTTTGTTTTTTTTTTGGTGACAAACCTTTTTTATTTGTTCATCAAAAATAATGTTTGCACTTCGAATATATGTTTAGTGCATGTATTGTGTGTATACTAATAGTTTTTCATCTATTTATACAATTTACAAAGTTCAAATATAAAAGATATGGGATAAATTTACAACATTATCTCACATCATCCTTTGTCCCATACAAAAGTACCCAACTTTGACCATTATTATCTTTTGCACACTTTGGCCAAATGAAAATAAATAAATTTTATTTTAAAATATTTTTCCAAGATCTACACATCTATAACAAAATTAAAACCAAAATATCAAGTTATTTGAACAAAAATGCATTTGAATTCTCACTATTTCATACATTTGAACAATAATGATATCTTGAATTTGTTTTTCATGAAAATAATTTGTAAATAAACATATTTAAAATCTACATGGTTTTTTTGGTATTATATGTATATAATATTTTCCCACCTTTAAAAAATTATTGAATCAACAAAAATCATACAAATGTTGTGTTATATTTATTTGTATATATATATCTCTATATATATAATTTTAAAAAGTTATATATAAAAGATATAATGTTATTTACAACATTTCTAAATTTTATACAAAGTATTAAAATTATTGAAATGTCGTAATTATTATTTTATACACATATACCTTTAAATTTCATATTTGTTATCAATTTTTATTGTGAGTAGTAAATTTTAATCTTATTTTTAAAAAATAGTTCATTAAATGTGATTTAATATAAATTATTAAAAATTTCCAAGTTGTATGACCAAATATTTTGATAAATGAATAAAGATCAAAATTTACATTCTTTCCCATCACATTGAAACATGAAAAACAATGCCATTTTCGGGCATGTGGATTTTATTTTATTTTATTGGATATTATTAATTTAAATAAATTTTATTATTTAATGTCAAAAAATTCAAATAATATATTCACTTAAACAAACCATTGAGCAAGAGTCCCGGCTTGAATGTTTTAAATATATTCTAAACATCAAATTTTTAATTAAAATTGTGGTTTCAAAGAATTTGGCAATTTGTTTTCCATTTTTTGGGAATTTTTTCAAGAATTAAAAAAAAATCTCCAAATTGTTTTTAGCCACTTTCCAGAAATTCACAATAAATAATTAACAATTCAAAAGGAAAGTTTGACAAATTATAAGGTATTAGTTATTTATTTATGCATTAATTATGTGTTTGCTCATTTACAAGCTTATAATATGTTTATTTGGTATATATGTATGTTTACTTTCTAGTTCTTTTCCCTTTTAATTCATACTTTTTAATGTTTCAAATTGTATATTATTAAATAATTATATGGTGTTCATGAAGATTTTTAAAAATCATGTAGTCTTATCCATGAAGACTTTTAGTCATGTAATCATATCCATGGTTACAAGAATATGATTATGCACAAAAACATGGCATATATGATTGTATGATTAGAATTGGTTTTTAATCATACTTGTCATGGTCATAAATGTCAAGATTTGACATAGTGGTATATATGTAAGGTATAAGCAAAGGTAGGGTAAGGTATTAAGGTAATGTAGCTTATATATAAGGTTAGATATGTAAAAGATATATGTACATATGAAGTAATTATATATAACCTAAGTATGTATATACCAAATATGTATAAACTAGGTTATACCTAAGCTAGCTAGGTGTAATTAAATAGGCCTAACCTACTTTAATGTAAATATAGATCATTATATATTTAGGTAGGTACATAAAAAATTGTATACTGGTACCTAGCATTGATACATAAGATATGATATATTTAACCTATGTATAAATTATAATATGCCTAACCTAACTATAGGCTATAATAGACATATTTTTAGTACATATCTTATTCTATTTAACTTAAGTTAAATTGATTACCTTAACCTAGGTAGATTTCTACTTATAGTTACCTAGTATTCATTTCTATGTTACCCAATGGCTATGTCAAACTTAAGTACAAACATATGGCATTTAAACATTGGCCACCCAGGCTAAGCCACTTGGCATTCAACTTACATGGTGGTTACCTATTTACCTACCTACCTACCTTGCAAGGTAACCTTGTGCACAATGCTTAAAATCACCACTAGGAAAAACCACCCAAGTGGTTTGAAAAATGGAATGGAAAAATTTCAACCGTGCTCGAAAGCATTTCAAGCATAAAATTCCTAAACCACCATTGCCTCCCATTGCATGACCACTTTGGTGAGTTTTTAGTGGGATGCCCACTCAACAAAATCATGAGTGGTTTGTGTCATGTGAAAACCACCCAAAGTTGAATTGGGTGGTTGGTTGTAATGGTTTTGTCCACACATTTTCTAGTAGTGATAAAATGGCTAATAAATCATTGTTGTAGTCACAATCCTAATACTACTATAACCGCATACGTAAATTTTTTATTAAATATTAGTAGTTTTGTTTTCAAAGTTGTTATAAGTTTATAATATAGTTATCTAACTACTACATATCCCCAATGTGGTCGGAGTTTGTTGTTCAATTGTCTTTTAATTTGTTGTTTTTAGTATTGGCAACCATTAATTATTATAATGTTTTGGCATAATTGAACTTAATAGAAACTACCTCCATTGGTGAAGTCTTGTTACATTGAAAACTATAGTAGGCTTATTGTCTACTATAGACCAATTTTTTATGCAAATTAATAACCTATGTACATCACTTTGGCATGAATGACTTAATGGAAACCACCTCCATTGGCAAAATCTTGTTGCATTAGAAACTATGGTAGGCTTATTATCTATTATATAAACCAATTTCTTATGAGAATTATTAAATTAATACACTTTATTCCCTAAAAGCTCATGGGCAAAGGTGAAAAGACATTAGAGTTTTGAATCATTGTAGTCACAATTTTTTTTTCCTTGCATTAATTTTTTTAAATTATAGACTTGTACATCTAATATGAATAATATAATATGGTGAGTTTTAGGTAGTTTTGAGAAGCTTCAAATTTGGCCTATTAATCAATTATTAAAAATATTCAATAGATGATGAATATTTTACATTTGGTAATAACAAACTAACATTATGCCAAAACATGGTTTTTCATGACTAAGGTAGTTTGTGGCTAGTGTCCAAACTCGGTCATATAGTCATATGTGGCCACTAGTCATTAACATTTATGTCACTATAATCATAAATACCAATATATTATTATAATTATGGCTACACGATTAATAGTCATATAAAAGACATGACACATATCATAATCTAAGCCATCCTAAATTACCCTACATAGGCCAAATAATTAGTAGGCTAACATAAGTAGGCTTAGGTTAACCTAGATAATCCAAAAAGAAGCCATAAGTTAACTTAATTAGGTTTGAGTATGTTAACCTATGTTAGCCTGTGTTAACCTAGGTAGGCCTACATGAGCCTAGGCTTATAATTAGTTAATCTATATTTAACTTAGGTTTAATTTAGTTCAATTGGATTTAACCTTAGTTAGCCTAGGTTTAATTTTGATTAACTTAGGTTTTAACTAGGTTTTGCTTTGATTAACCTAAAATAAACCTAGGTTTTGTTGAGGTTTAATTTACATTAGTTGAAGTTTAATTTAAATCTATCCTTCATTAGTTTATGTTAATTTAAATGAAACCTAGGTTTTGTTTTAATTAACTTAAATTAAGCCTAGGTTAAATCAAGGATTAGATTATAATTAGCTAAGGTTTAACGAAGGTTAATTTAAATTGAATCTAGGTTGAACCAAACTTTAATCTTCATATCGATAAGTTGAACCAATTTAACCAAGTTGTAGCCATTTTAATAAAGGTTAAACTGATTTAACCATTTAACCAATTTAACCAAGGTTTGGCCAGTTTAATTAAGGATTAACCAATTTTGTTAAGGTTTAGTTAATTTAACCAATTATTTAGGGTTTAACCAATTTAATTATTCAACCACAATTTGGGCAATTTAACCAAAGTTTTATTGAAGTTTAATTAATTTTGTCAAGGTTTAATCAATCAATTTAACCAAATTTTAACAAATTTAGTAATTTCACCAAAATTTAGCCATTTAACTAAGGTTTAACCATTTTAAATATTTAGCCAATGTTTGACCAATTTAACCACGGTTTAGCCAATTTAACCATGTAATCAATTGACCAAAGTTTAATCAATTTAGTTGTGGTTTAGCCAATTTAACCAAGGTCTAATTGAATCATAACTAATTTAGTTGAAGCTTAATTGAGGTTTGGCCAATTTACCCAAGCCTTTACTTACATTTAGCTAAAGTTTAGTTAATGTCAAATTAGGTTTAACCAAGGTTAATTTAAGTTAGCTTAAATTTAACCTTTGATTTAGCCTAGGTTTTGAAAACATTTGTTTAGGTTCAACCTAGGTGGATGTTTAACATAAGTTAACCTATGTTTATGATTTGTTAATTTAAATTTAACCTAGGTTAACTTTAAATAATTTAGGGAAATTTAAATTATTTTAGGTTAACTTATATCCACCTAGGTTAGATTTAGGCTAACCTTGGTTAACTTATGTCATGCCTATGTTAACTACAAAGACTTTGTGTAGTTTAAGTGAACTTAAGAAGGTTTCTATTAGCCTATGTTAACCTAGGGTTACCTTATGTCAACCTATGGAAGCTTAAATTAACCTAAATTTAGCCTAGGTTAACCTAAGTTAACCTTAGGAATCCTAGGTTAGGGCTAGACTAACTTGGGTTGGCTTAGGTGAACCTAGGTTAAGTTAGGTTACATCTAGGTTCATTAAGTTACATGGGTTTGGTTAATTAAGTTCAAGTAATTTAATGTTTATAATTTTGTGGGTAACATCCTGTTACATAAATTTTTATGGTTCAATGGTTGAGGGAATTGAACCCTTTACCTCCTTGCAATCTAGCGAGGGGGCTTAGGGCACTTTGCAAGGCTTAATTAGGCCTATCTATTATCTTAGCCTAGGTTTG
>Ga0116226_10001152_pt1 | contig 22930 bp, 20 predicted proteins | sample S1TSphfallax_FD_89692 | JGI IMG/M metagenome (GOLD analysis project Ga0116226, IMG submission 89692) | Host-associated microbial communities from peat moss isolated from Minnesota, USA - S1T2_Fa - Sphagnum fallax MG | ecosystem: Host-associated > Plants > Peat moss > Unclassified | place: USA... | reverse complement strand
TAACGGCAAAGCCAAATATGTCCCCCACGATAAGCCTGAAGCCCAGCCCCCATGCCGTGTCCTAAGCCCGCAAAAGAGAAAAAGTTTTTTGGTTCTTTTTTTCAAAAAAGAACTGCTTCCTTTGCTTTTCTGTCCCCCCGCGCCGCACGCGGAACCTATCGCCGTCGCCGCCGTTTCCATAGTGCAACACAGGAGAATGCTCTACAAACAACAAGCTGGAGCGGCCGGACGGATGTCGACGATTTTCCAGAAGGGCTGAAGCCGCTCTAGCCCGAATCAAGATTCGGGCTACGGTTTCTGAGCGCATCGGTTCGGATTTGATTGGTAAAAGTCCTTTGCTTATTTCTTTCAAGAAGGAGAACTTCCTTACCCCCGATCCCGCATCAACCGCGCCTTGTCCCGCGCCCAGTCGCGATCCGCGATCGCGTGCCGCTTGTCGGCCTTGTTACGCCCCTGGCCGACGCCGAGGGTCACCTTGGCCATTCCCTTCTCATTGAAATGAATATCCAGCGGCACCAGGGTGAGGCCATTGCGGGCGACCTGGCCGAGCAGCTTTTCCACTTGTTTCTTGTGTAAAAGCAGTTTTCGCGGCGCGCGGGGCTCGAAACGGCTGAGCACGCCGGCCTGGTATTCCGGGATGTAGCAGTTGAACAGGAACACTTCGCCGCCGCGTTCGCCGGCCCAGGCTTCGGTGATGGTGGCGCGGCCGTGGCGCAGCGATTTTACTTCCGGGCCGAGCAGAACGAGCCCGGCCTCGACGGTTTCCTTGATCGTGTAGTCGAAGCGCGCCTTGCGGTTCTGGGCGGCGACACCGTGGGCGATGAGCTGCGACTTTTTTTTCTCTTTTGCCAATGCGGTGCCTTTAGCCGATCAGACCGAGGTCGGTCATGGCCGTGCGCACGCGGGCCTCGGCGGCGGCGCTGATGGGCGCCAACGGCAGGCGCACATGAGGCGCGGTAAATCCCAGCAGGCTGGCGCCGAATTTCACCGGGCCGGGGCTCGATTCGCAGAACATTGCGTCGTGCAGGGGGACAAGCTGGTCCTGGATCGCAATGGCTTCGTCGATGTTGCCGGCGTGCCATGCTGCGTGCATGTCGGCGCAGAGTTTCGGTGCGATGTTGGCGGTGACGGAAATGCAGCCGTCGCCGCCGGCGGCCAGGAACGACAATACGGTATGATCCTCGCCGGAAAGCTGCACGAAGCCGGCGCCGCAGGCGCGCCTGGTGTGTAGCGGGCGCGTGAGGTTGGCGGTGGCATCCTTCACGCCGACGATATTCTTGTGCTGCGCCAGGCGCGCCATGGTTTCGACGCTCATGTCGATGACGGAGCGGCTTGGGATGTTGTAGATGATGAGCGGAACATTGGCCGCGTCGGCCACCGCCGTGTAGTGGCGAAACAGGCCCTCCTGGCTCGGCTTGTTATAGTAGGGCGTGACCACCATGACGCCGTCCGCGCCGACCTCGCTTGCGTGCCGCGCAAGGTCCACCGCTTCGGCCGTGCTGTTGGAGCCGGCGCCGGCGATGACCGGCACACGTTGGCGCGCCGCGCGCACGGCGATCTCGACGGCGCGGCGGTGTTCGGCATGCGTCAGCGTCGGGCTTTCGCCGGTGGTGCCGACGGGCACGATCCCCTGCGTTCCCTGCTCGATCTGCCATTCGATGAACCGCGCGTAGGCATCTTCGTCGAACGACCCATCGGGGTGCATGGGGGTGATAAGGGCGACAAGCGAGCCCTTGAACATGGGATGGAAACTCCTGAAGCGCGGGAACCTAGTCGGAACGGCGATAAAGGCAAGCAAGCCTGACCGCTAACCCGCCACGCCGCGAACCCGGCCCACGACCAGGCCGTTCCAGTTGGTCAGGTCCTGGTCCACCCATTTTGCCAGCACGGGGTGCGGGCCGAGGAACTGCGCGAGCAGGGTGGCCGCGCTGGCGTCGGCGGCGCGGGCGGCACCGTCATCTATCTTGAGCGCGAAGCCGAGGCCGAGCGCGGGCAGGGCGCCCGCGACCACGCCTTCCGCGCCGCCTTTGACGAAGGCGGCCGTGCCGAGCGCCACCATCACCTCGGTGTCGAACCGGCCCTCGCCGGCGACCATCTCCGGATGAGCGGCTACCGCTGCACGCAGCCGGGCGGCGGCCGCCGCAAAACCTTCCGGCAGGCCGCGGCCCGTGCCGAAACGGGCGAAGCCCGTGGCCAGGTCGCGGAGGGGGGTGACGAAGGTGGGAATGGAGCATCCATCGATGCCACGCGCTTCCGCAGTGAGCCTCGCGCCGGTTGCGGCGCTGACGGCGGCGATGACGTCCCGCATGGTGGGGTGGTCCGGCTGGATGTAGCCGGACGGGTCGCGGCCTGTCCCGACCGCGGTGCAAACGAAGCCCGCGTGCTTGCCGGAGCAGTTGTTGTGGAGTGGGGTCGGCGTTTGGCCGTCGGCTGCCAGGGCGCGGGCGGCGCTGGAGCTGCTGGGCCAGTGGGTGCCGCACTCAAGGCAGGCCGCGTCGCGCCCGGCCTTTTCGAGCATGGCGGCGGCCGTCCGCGTGTGGATCGGCAGCCCGGTGTGCGAGGCACAGGACAGGGCCAGCTCTTGTGGCGTCAGTCCCCAGCGGTCGGCGGCGCCACTGAGGATGAGCGGCAAAGCCTGCAGAGCCTTTATCGCGGAGCGCGGAAAGGCCGCCCTTTCGGTGTCGCCTCGGGCGAACACGATCTTGCCGTCCGCGTCGCACACGATGACCGTGCCGGTGTGCACGGACTCGACATGCGCGCCGCGCCGAACCTCCGCCAGTATGGCTGTTTCCATCCGGGGGTTTTAAAGGCTGGACGAAAGAAAGAACAGGAAGCTTCTTTTTTGAAGAAAAGAAGCAAAAAACTTTTATCAATTGGCACAGGTGGCCTATTTGCAAAAGTTTTTTGGTTCTTTTTTTTCAAAAAAGAACTACTTTCTTCCTATGCTTTACGTCTCCACCCGCGGCCAGGCAGCCGAACGCGACTTCGCCGGCGTGCTTCTCGCTGGTCTGGCGGAGGATGGCGGCCTCTTTGTCCCCGCCGCGTGGCCGCATTTCTCCGCCGCCGATCTGCGCGGCATGCGCGGCCTGCCCTATGCCGACGTGGCGGCGCGGGTGATCGCGCCGTTCACTGGCGACGCGGTGCCGTTCGAAACACTGCTGGCAATGTGCCGTGAGACCTACGCGGGTTTCGCGCATCCCGCGGTCGCGCCGCTGGTGCAGTTGGACAGCACGTTGTGGGTGCTGGAGCTGTTTCACGGCCCGACGCTGGCGTTCAAGGATTTCGCCCTGCAACTGCTCGGGCGCCTGTTCGAGCATGTGCTGGCGGCGCGCGACGAGCGGATTACCATCCTGGGCGCCACCAGCGGCGACACCGGCAGCGCCGCCATCGAGGCGTGCCGCGATCGGGCACGCGTGGATATCGCCATTCTGCATCCGGTAGGGCGGACGAGCGAGGTGCAGCGGCGGCAGATGACCACGGTGCTGTCGCCCAACGTGTTGAATTTGGCCGTGGAAGGCAATTTCGACGACTGCCAGGATCTGGTGAAGGCCGCGTTCGCCGACGAGGTGTTCCGGCGCGAGGTGCGGCTCTCGGCGGTCAATTCGATCAACTGGGCGCGCATCGCGGCGCAGATCGCCTACTACGTGGCGGCGGCACTCGCGCTGGGGGCGCCGGAGCGGGAGGTGGCGTTCGCCGTTCCCACCGGCAATTTCGGCAATGTGCTGGCGGCCTGGGCGGCCCGGCGCATGGGGCTGTCGATCGCGCGGCTGACCGTGGCGAGCAACAGGAACGATATATTAACGCGGTTCCTGGCATCGAACGACATGTCGACCCGGCCCGTGGAGCCCAGCCTGTCGCCGAGCATGGATATCGGCGTGTCGAGCAATTTCGAGCGGTTGTTGTTCGAGTTTCTCGGCCGCGACGGCGCGGTGACCGCTTCGGTGATGGACGATTTCCGGACGACCGGCCGCATGGCGGTGCCTGAGGCGGCGTGGCGGCAGGCGGGAGAACTGTTCCACGGCTTCGCGCTGGACGATTCGGGCACGTTGGCTGAGATCCGCGCCACCCAGGCGGCGACCGGCTACCTGGCGGACCCACATACCGCGGTCGCCCTGGCGGCGGCCCGCGCCGACAGATGCGCGAACCTGCCGACCGTGGTCGCCGCGACCGCGCACCCGGCCAAATTCCCCGAGGCGATGCGCCAGGCGGTGGGTGCCTACCCCCCCCTGCCGCCGCACCTTGCAAACCTGTATGAACGGCCCGAACGTTATTCCACCGTGCCAGCCAACCTGGCTGTCATCGAGACCCGCCTGCGCGCTTTCACTGCAAGGAACAGCCCATGACCGACGCCATCCGCGTCACGACGCTTCCCTCCGGCCTCACCGTTGTGACCGAGACCATGGACCGTGTGGAGACCGTGTCGCTCGGCGCCTACGTTGCCAGCGGCACGCGCAACGAGACCGCCGAGCAGAACGGCGTCAGCCATTTTCTTGAGCACATGGCGTTCAAGGGCACCGAGCGGCGCACCGCGGCGCAGATCGCCGAGGCGGTGGAGAATGTCGGCGGGCACATCAACGCCTATACCGCGCGCGAACAGACAGCTTATTATGTGAAGTTGCTGAAGGATGACCTGGCGCTCGGCGCGGACATCATCGGCGACATCCTGACCCAGTCGACATTCGAGCCGGAGGAGCTGGAGCGGGAGCGCGGCGTGATCTTGCAGGAAATCGGCCAGGCCAACGATACGCCGGACGATATCATTTTCGATCATTTCCAGGAAGCCGCCTACCCGGGTCAGCCGATGGGGCGCCCTGTGCTCGGCACGGATGAGATTATCCGCCGCCTGTCGCGCCATGATATTTCCGGCTACATGCGGCAGCATTACGCCGCCGGCAACGTGGTGGTGGCCGCGACCGGCGCGTTGGACCACGACACTGTAGTGGCGCTGGCGAAACAGCATTTTGCCGACCTGCCGGCACGGATGCCCCCCGCCGTGGCGCCCGGCATTTATAGCGGCGGCGAGTTCCGCGAGGGCCGCGATCTCGACCAGGTGCATCTTGTGCTGGGCTTTCCGGGGGTGAGCTATGCGGACCCGGATTATTACCCGGTGCTGCTGCTTTCCACTCTGCTGGGCGGCGGCATGTCGTCGCGCCTGTTTCAGGAGATTCGTGAAAAGCGTGGGCTGGTCTATAGCATTTACAGTTTTGCCGCGCCTTACATGGATGGCGGTCTGTTTGGTATTTACGCCGGCACGGGCGAGGATGAAGCCGCCGAGCTGGTGCCGGTGACGCTGGAGGAATTGCACCGCGTGCAGCGCGATGTGCACGAGGACGAGGTGCGCCGCGCGCGGACACAGACGCGCGCGTCGCTGGTGATGTCGCTGGAGAGCACCGGCAGCCGGTGCGAGCAACTGGCGCGGCAGATCCAGGTGTTTGGGCGGGTCATTCCGCTGGCGGAGACGCTGGCCAAGTTGGAGGCCGTAGGCGTGGACGATGTGCGCCGTGCGGCGGCGCGGCTGTTCCGGGCGCGGCCGACGCTGGCGGCGCTGGGGCCGACGGAGCGGGTGCCGGGGTTGCCGCATATTTCGGATCGCTTGGCGGCGTAGAAGCAGCCCGGTTTAGCGTCGCCCGTGTGTGACCTTTTCGAGCACAATGACGCGTTCGCGATGGCGCCACCGAATGAACGTCGGTGGCAGAATGAGGGCCCGAGATGCCAACCCTGCTACGCCAGGACGGGCTGCGGTTCTTCTTCTACAGCCTTGAAAAGGGTGAGCCACCGCATGTAGATGTGGAGCAGGCGGAACGGTTGGCGAAGTTCTGGCTGGACCCGGTGGCGTTGGCAAGTGCGCATGGCTTCAGGTCGGTTGAGTTGAAGCGGCTTCGGCTGCTGGTTATTTAACAATCGGCTGACATTCTTGAGGGCTTGGGATGATTATTTCGGTCGCGGGCCGTGACACAGACCCTTTGGCGGTAGACGTCACCATCGGAGCAGATGCGCTGCACCTTGTGTTGGCGGATGGCCGGGAGATTTCGGCGCCCCTGGAATGGTTTCCCCGCCTTCGTGACGCCAGTGACGAGGCAAGGGCCAACTGGCGTTTGATCGGCCATGGTCAGGGCGTTCATTGGCCGACCCTGGATTAGGATATCTCCGTGCGGCTGCTGCTGGGTTTGCCAAGCTGAGCGAGCAAATGAAGCAGTTTTTCTTGAAAAAAAGAACTGCTTGCTTCCTTACTTCCTATGGGCAACTCCCCACGATCTTGCTTGAGCATGCTCCGACATCGACGGATGTCGATGGCAGATAGGTTTCGGTCAGGCCGTAGCCGATTGCCGGGCTACCGGGTTCGAGCGCAAAGTTCGCGCCGATAGGTGGCTTGTTCTCGGTTCCGGTAGAACTGTTGCCAACATTAACCCACAGCGGATCAGTTGCACACTTGTTCGCATTGCACGAATACGTGTCGCCATTGAACATGGGGTTTTCGCCGGTCGGCGCGTCCTCGCCGAACGCGCCCCAGCAACTGTTGTTGCCGCCCTGAAGCTCGGTTACGTTGTTGCTGAAGCTATCCAGTTGTGCCCCGCTGAGCACGCCACCGAGGATCGCATTGTTGAACTGAGCATATGGCTTCTTATAGAAAGCGCAGACACCCTTGGGGGCGGTCGGGATTGCTACGGTTATGTTATTGATGATCGTATTGCCGTAGCTGTCGTTCGTGTCGATGCCGGAAGCGCCGCCAGCCTTATAGGGATCGAGGCCGGCGTTATAGACCGTGTTGTTGGCAACCGTGGCGTATTCCGAAAAGAATACGTGAATGCCGCCGCCGCCGGCATTGTAGGAAATGTTGAACGCAATCAAGGTCTGGTCGGGGTAGGCGACGACGTTGCCGTTGCCGGTGCCGAAGGTATCGAGGATTATATTGTTGCCATCGGTGTCGGCGCTCTTGCTGCCGTCGCAGGGGGATACATGGTTATTATGAAACACGTTCCATGCGTATACGTTGTGAAACCACGTGTTGCCGGTGACGAATGAACCGATCAGCGGATTCGGGTTCACCTTGTCATCCGGTGTCGGAACATAGTTTGGATATTGATAGTTGATATCGAGGGCTACGTTGTTGCCTAGCCCCGAGCCTTGCGCCCCGTTGTCGCAGCTTTGCGCCTTCGCGTTGCCGTAGATCAGGTTATGAAAAGCATAGGTATAGTCTTCTTCGGCGAAAGCAATGCCAGCCTGGCCGTTGCCGTGGATGGAACTGTTCAGAACCCAGACATGATGGCTGCCAAACGTTCCCACTGTCCCGTCGGTGGAGCCGGTGATTTCCACCCCAACGTTATAGACCGAGTTGTTGCCTTCGATCCTAAACCCGTCGATCATCACGTAATTCGCGGAGCCGGTTCCCGCGGCGTAAAAAGCAGCGTTGCCGTTTATGCCGGCCGTGGCGTTGACTGTACAGCCCATCATTGTCGTGCAGCGATAGACGAGGTAGCCGGTTGATGCGGCGAGATTGCCGCCGGCCGTCATGGAAACGCCGTTGTACGGCGTTGAACTGTTCACGACGTTTATGCACGTGCCAGCCGCCGCGCCGCCCTGAGGCATGCTGTTGTTGGCGTGCTGAAGGGTGAGCCACGCGGATGCTTTCGTCGTGCCGGAATTGCTGTCGTTGCCGGTTGACGACACATAATAGTTCTTCCGGCAGACGTAATAAGGCGACTTGAAGAGAGCCTGGCTCGGGCCCGGCACCTGAGGTTGCGCACGCGCCTGGGCGGCAGATGCAAGGATGAGAGCGCCCGCTGCCATGCAGGTGAGGGAGGATCGTTGATACATGAGGAAATGCTCCTATGGCGGCAATTGCATAGGCCGCGGGTGAAATAATTTCTTAAACGAGGCTTCGATCTGGGGTATGGTATGAAAGTTTGATAGCCGAGTGCAACCTTTTTCACGGCTCGCCGCACAGCGACGGGGCGTGGGTGCCTCCGCCTGCGCCAAATTGCCTCCGCTGAGTTGCAGTGTCGCGGTTTGCAAGAATGGCACGGCAGGTTCATATATTAATGAGAGTTGGCGACCTGCGACGGCGGATCTCGCCGCGATCTTCCGCCCTGCGTTCACCTGGGAGTTGTTGATGCTTGATGTTCTGGACGAGTTGCTGAAGCAGGCCCGCACGGCCGGCGCGGATTCCGCGGATGCGATCCTCTACGTATCCACCTCCGTCAGCGTCGAGCGCCGGTTGGGGCAGATGGAAAACCTGGAGCGTTCGGAATCGCGCGATCTGGGGTTGCGGGTGTTCCTGGGTAAACGGTCCGCCATCGTATCGGCGACCGCGGTGGATCCGGCGCGTTTCGCGGCCCTGGCCGAACGCGCCGTCGCGATGGCGCGGGTGGTGCCGGAAGATCCCTACGCCGCTCTTTGTGAACAGGCGGCAGCGGCGGATGATAACCAGCCGCTCGATCTGCTGGACGCGCGGGAGCCCAGCGTGGAGGCGCTGATCGCGCGTGCGGAGGCGGCCGAGCAGGCGGCGCTCGCGGTGAAAGGGGTCACCAATTCCGAAGGCGGCAGCGCGGGTTACAGCCGCACCGATATCTATCTCGCAACGTCGGCGGGATTTGCCGGTGCGTTCGCGCGCACGGGCCATTCCGTTTCCGCTTCGGTTATCGCGGGTACCGGTACCGATATGCAGCGCGACTATGATTATCACGGCACCGTGCACCTGGCCGACCTCGACGCGCCGGAGTTGATCGGCCACAGCGCGGGGGAGCGGGCGGTCGCGCGGCTCAATCCGAGCCGACCGAAGACGGCCAAAATGCCGGTGGTGTTCGATCCACGGGTGGCGGGCAGCCTGGTTGGACATCTTTCGGGCGCGATAAATGGGGCTGCCGTGGCGCGCGGCACGTCATTCCTGAAGGACAAGCTCGGACAACAGATTCTTGCGCGCGGTGTTAATGTTCACGACGATCCGCGGCGGCCGCGTGGCGGACGTAGCCATACCTTCGACGGCGAAGGCGTGCCGACCAGGGCGCGGGCCATCGTCGAAGATGGCGTGCTGCAAAGCTTCTTTCTCGACAGCCGCAGTGCCCGGCAACTCGGCATGCAGACCACCGGCCACGCCAGCCGTGGCACCGGCGGCCCGCCGGGTCCGTCGGCCACGAACCTTTATCTTGCGGCAGGCGCCGTGACGCCCGCCGATCTGATGGCGGACATCAAGGAGGGGCTATATATAACTGAAATGATCGGTTCCGGCATCAATCAGCTCACCGGCGATTACAGCCGGGGGGCGGCCGGCTTCATGATTCGCGATGGTGCGATTGCCGAGCCGGTGGCCGAAATCACCGTGGCTGGCAATCTGAACGACATGTTTCTCCATCTTACGCCGGCGAATGATTTGCGCTTTCGCCGCGGGACCGATGCGCCGACAACGCGCGTGGATGGGATGACAATGGCGGGGGCTTAGGAAGGAGGAAGTTCTTTCCTGAAAAAAACCAAAAAACTATGATTTAACAGAGTATCTGGGCCGATCTTCTTCGTTGACCAGTCCGGTCATCGGCGTGATGCCGCCGGAGCCGGGGAACACCGTTGCTAGTTCGGAAGACGTGAGGCCCAGCTGATATTGCAGCACGCCCATGATGACCGCGCGCACATCCGTGGTGGGGGCGAGGTCGCGGCCCTGGTAGAGTTGCGACGGGCCGAGGCCAGGCCAGTCGGCGATGACCTTTCCGCCGGCCACGGCACCGCCGGCGAGCATCATGGCGAAACCCGTGCCGTGGTCGGTGCCGGTGCAACCGTTCACCGCGGCAGTGCGGCCGAATTCGGTGATTGTCAGCACCACGGTGTTTGCCCAGGTGCTGCCGGCACCCTGGGCGAGCAGGGCCAGGCCGGCATCGAAGTCCGACAACACCGTCTGCAGGCGGCTCACTTGCAGAATATGCGTATCGGCATCGGAACATTCAATCGCGGCGATCGCCGGGCCGCCTGATTGGGCGATGAATATGCCGGCATTTCGCATGGCGATTTGCAGCGGTGTCTGGCCCTGCGGTACGTTGCTGCCGTTAATCCATTGCTGGAACAAAGTGCGGTCGTTGAAGCCGGATAGTGTCGGCGGCCCGATCAGCGGATCGGACGCACCTAATTGTTCCACAAGCGACGCAAGGTTGTTGGGTGTAGGCGGCCATATCGCGAAGCACCAGGCACCCATGGCGGCGGTGCCCTGGCTGATGGCGGGGTTATCCGCGCCAAAACTGACCCCTGCCTCGACGCCGCCGGGGACGGTTTGCAACAGGCCAACCAGGCGATTGACCCACCCGACGGTGGGACCGGTCTGGCCCAACTGGCCGAGTTCGAGCGCCCCCTGATCGGCGAAATGGCTGCGCGTTTGCGATATGTTGCCCACCGCATGCACGGCCAGCATCTGGTTGGCCTTGTAGAAACCGTACGTGTTCGGCAATGAGGGGTTGAGGCCGTAAAAGCCGCCCATGTCCAGCATGCCGCCGGCCTGGCCTACCGGGGGCGGAATGAGCGGCTGGCGCAGCGCCGCAAGATTGGGATCGCCGTAGGGTACCACGGCCGACATTCCATCGAGCCCGCCGCGGATGTTGACGATGACCAGGCGCTGGGGGAAGGAAACCCCGGCGCGGGCCGGGCGAATACGTGCCAGGGTAAGGGCGGCACCGATACCGCCAAGCGCCGCCCGCCGGCTGATCGACGGGCCGCGCGGGACGGCTGAGTGGATGTGCGACATGCTCAGCGCCTTTGAAAGTCGGGGGAGCAGAAGAGGATTGTCAGCTTGTCGTGCACCGAGCTGACTTCGGCCATCATCGCGACGGTGGCCGGGCTGATCAGCGCGCCGAGCGCGGTGTTGGCCGTGTTGGCGGGATTGGCGCCGGCGTAATATTTACAAAAATTGTTCACAAAGTTGGTGCGCATCGCCATTTGCGCGCCGGAGGCCCAACTGGCACCGAGATCCGACCATCCATTGGGAAAAGGCGGCTCCCAGATCGGTTGGCCGAGTTGGGCAATTGCCTGCGTGTTCACTTCGTTCTGGCGCGAGGGTGCGGCGACGGCGCGCGCGGTGGCAACCACCAGGTCGAACGGGGTGCGCAGCTTGGTTTGCGGCACCCAGGCATTGGCCAGGTTGATTACCGCATTGTAGGCGGCAGGCAGGCTGCCGCCGCTGCTGCCGAGCGCACTCGCGACGGTCTGGATGTCGCTTTGCTCGGGCGTGTCGCTGACGAAGTGGGTTACCAGCTTGGTGGCGATGTTGGTATAAGTGCTTTGCTGTGCAGCGAGATATTGCAGGGCTACGTAGCCGTCGAATACGGTTCCCGGATAGTTCACACCAAGGAAAGTTTGTTCGCCAGGTTGATGCATGTCAGAATCGATCACGAAGCCGATGGACGGCCCGGTATAGCTCACCGTCCATCCGGTCAGGATATACGCCAGCGCATCGACGTCGGCCTGGGTGTAGTTGCCGATGCCGATGGTGAACAGCTCCATCAGTTCGCGCGCAAGATTCTCGTTTATGCCGCCAAAGTTCTGTGACTGCGCGAGTGGGCTCTGCGGGCCGATCGAGACGTCATTGTTCAGCGAGCACAGCATCGCCGGGTGGGTCACGGCCGCCAAGAGCATGTTCTCGAAGCTGTCGAGGACATAGGGCCGGATCGCCTCGCGCACGAAAGCGCCGGCAACGCCGATGGTTTTGTCGTTACCGGCCTGCACGGCGAAATGATTGGTCCAGAACCACACCAGCCGCTCGCGAAATGGCGTGGCGGTGGTGACCGCGGCGTTGAAGGCGTTGATCTGCTCGGACTGGAAGAAGGCCTCCAGTTCGGCCTGCGCCTGTTGCTGTGCCTTGGAGGGCGGCGCCATGGCCGCGTTCTCCTTGTAGAGGCAGCTTGCAAGCAGCGGGGCAGCGTTCGCCAGCGGGTCGGTGCCTGTGAGCTGCGCGGTCAGCCAGGTCATTGCGTTTGCGGGGATCTGATCGTCCGGCCGCGCGCCGAGCCCGAATCGATTGAACGCATGCGCGACCTGCGCATTGATTAGCCCGCCTGACACCGCGCATGCCCTTCCACGTCATACAACCTGGAGTAGAAATCTTCACATTTTGTTTACCGACGGGGACGGCTGATGTCAACGGTGGATTTTAATTATAGACGACCTTCTGATCCGCTTGCCCTTTATTCAGGGCGCGCGACCAAATCGCGGCATGCTGCCGTCGCCCACGGGGAATTGGAATTTCCTGATAAAATAATGACTGTTTCAGAGTTCATCATTTAACCCGGCCGCAAGGGCGCCTCGAGACTCTGATATTATCCATAAAAATAGAAATGCGCTGGGTGCAGGCGAGGCGCGCGGGTTTAAAAAGGCGCATCAATAATGACGCAATTATAGACTATTTAGATGAACCTATAAGGGAACGTTGCTTGTGCGTCGAGAATCGGTTGTAGCTCTTAGAGGAACGTGGGAACCGTGGCAGTTATCGGGGTTTCCGCGCGACAGGGCGGCAGCGCCCGACCGTGCGCGAACGTCGCGCCTCGGCTACAGACGGCGGGCCGTGGAAATAGGCACCGGCGAACGCAATATTTGTCCCTTGGTGTAAGGTTCCTCGCTGGCGCCGCTTGCGTCCAATTTCCAGATGCGCAGCACGACGTCCATCCCGGCCGTTACGCGCCCGAAGACGGCGAAACCTTGGCCGTCGGAATTGCGCTTGCCGCCAAAATCAAGCCCAGGCTGATTACCCACGCAGATGAAGAACTCGGCGCCGCTGCCGGTGCCTGGGGCATCACGGGTGAGCGAAATGGCGCCGTCGATGTGCCGCAAGCCGGTTTGCGCGGTTGTTTCATGTGGCACCGGCGGGCCTTGCTTCACGCCTGGCCGGGCGCCGCCCTGCACCACGTCGATCGGTGGGTGGCCGCGATCGTTATCCGGCCGGACGACACGGAAGAAGCGTCCGCCATTGTAGGCACCGGAATCGACATATCGAAGAAAATCATTGGCGGAGAGCGGTGCGCGGTCGGGGCGCATCAACAGCGCGATGTTGCCGAGCGGAGTGACAAGTTGCACGCGCGAACCGATCATCGGGATTGCGGCTGCCGCAAGCAAACGCCGGCGTGTTACGTTTCCGGACATGAAAATTCCTCAGGCAGGAAGCAGTTCCTTTTTTGAAAGGAAGAACCAAAAAACCTTTAACTAATGCGGTCACAACTGATTGGCCAAGTCAAACTATACATTGGCCGCAATTTGCAAAAGTTTTTTACTTCTTTTTTCAAAAAAGAAGTTCTTACTTTTGTTCTACGGCAACAATATGCACACCGCCGCCTGCGCGGCAATTCCCTCACCCCGGCCGGTGAAACCGAGGCGTTCGCTGGTGGTTGCTTTTACCGATATGCGGCTGGCGTCAGCGCCGATCAGTTCGGCGAGGCGGGCAATCATTGCGGGGGCGTGCGGGGTGATTTTCGGGCGTTCGCAAATCAGTGTGATGTCGGCGTTGGCCAGCACGCCGCCGCGTGCGGCGATGCGGCCGGCCGCGTGACGCAGGAAGCGGGCGCTGTCGGCGTCCTTCCAGGTTGCCTCGGTAGGTGGAAAATGGCGGCCGATATCGCCTTCGGCGAGCGCGCCGTAGATCGCATCGCAGAGCGCATGGATACCGACGTCGGCGTCGGAATGACCGTCCAGGCCAAGATCGTGTTCCAGCTTGACGCCGCATAGGAAAAGATCGCGGCCAGGCTTCAGGACATGCACATCAAAGCCGGTGCCGACGCGGGGCACAAAAGTCGCCAGGGACTGTTCCAAGCGGCCGAAATCCTCCTGATAAGTGAGCTTTATATTCCGGTCGGACCCGGCGACGAGGGCCACTTTCAGGCCGGCTTGTTCCAGCAGCCAGGCATCGTCGGTGGCGCCGGGGTGCGGGCCGGCGCGATGCAGCGCCAACAGCGTATCAAAGGCGAAGGCCTGCGGCGTTTGGGCGCGAAACAGGTTTTCCCGTGGCACCGTGGCTGCAATCACGCCGGCTTCGCCCCGCTTGAGGGTGTCGGCGACCGGCACGGCAGGTATCGCACCCTCGTGGTGTTGCAGCGCTGAAAGAAGGGCTGGAACCAGATCTGCGGGCACGCACGGGCGCGCAGCATCGTGCACCAGGACAACGTCCGGTGCCCATTCCTCGAGCGCCTCGAGACCGGCATAGACGCTTTCCTGGCGCGTCACGCCGCCGGGCACGCAAGGCAGATGGGCCAGCCCGGTCAGGGCCTGGGCGATCAGGGCTGGATCCCCGACCGGCTGCAGCAACGTCGCATGAGATGTGAGCGCCTCAGCGGCCCAGCGGATCACCGGCTTGCCGGCAATCGGGGAGAATTGCTTCGGCAGGGCGCCGCCGAACCGGCTACCGGAGCCGGCTGCGACAAGAATGGCGGCGATGCGCATGAAGCCGTGTGCCGTTGGGGGGCCGCCGCGTCAATGTGCGAAAAATATTATCAACTATCAAGCTAACGGACAGTTGGTGCGTTGCAGCATGCCTCAGTGGTGGCTAAGGTGCCCAAATGATGGGCAGCGCCTCCACCAAGGCCGTCGCGACCACAGGGCTTCAGCCGATTTCGCTCGGCGGCGGCGTGACGTTGGCCGTGCCGGTGATCCTCGCACCCATGTCAGGCGTGACGGACTTGCCATTCCGCCGCATGGCCAAGCGCCTGGGGGCGGGGCTGGTGGTGTCCGAGATGATCGCCAGCTGGGCGATGGTGCGCGAGAACCGCAACACGACGCGGATGGCGGCGCTTGATGAGGGACCAGGGCCGCGGGCAATCCAGCTGGCGGGCTGTGACCCGGCCGCCATGGCGGAGGCTGCCCGCATGTGCGTCGGCCGCGGCGCCGAGATAGTGGATATCAATTTCGGCTGCCCGGTGAGGAAAGTTGCCATGGGTCAGCAGGCCGGCAGCGCGCTGATGCGGGATGAATTGGCCGCTGCCCGCATTCTGGAGGCGACGGCGTCCGCCGTGCCGGTGCCGGTGACGCTGAAGATGCGCATGGGGTGGGACCATGGCAACCTGAATGCGCCGCGCCTTGCGCGCATCGCCCAGGAGAGCGGTATCCGCATGGTCACCGTGCATGGACGCACGCGCCAGCAATTCTACACGGGGGCGGCGGACTGGGCGTTTGTTGGTGCCGTGAAGGCGGCGGTTCGCATTCCGGTCATCGTCAACGGCGACATCCTGACGCAGGACGACGCCGCGGATGCGCTGGCCCTGTCCGGCGCGGACGGGGTGATGGTCGGCCGCGCCGCCTACGGCCGGCCGTGGGCGCCTGCCCAGATTGCCCAGTTTTTGTGCACTGGGGACCGCGTGCCGGAGCCGGACCTGGCGGTGCAGAAACAAATTATGCTGGAGCATTACGCGGACATGCAGGCGCATTTCGGCCGCGACGCGGGCATGCGCCTCGCGCGCAAGCATATCGCCTGGTATTCGCGTGGTCTTCCGGGGTCGGCGGAATTCCGCGCCACCGTCATGCGCCTCACAGACGCCGAACTTGTGGTTGAGACCATTCATGGGTTTTACGATCCGCTCATTGAAGCGGGCATAAGCCGCGGGCCGATCGCGCCTGTGTCGTCAGTGGATGCGGCGTCGGCGGCTTGTGAGCCGGAGGCGCTGGCGGCATGAAAATGCTAACGCCTTGGCTCTGCAGCTTTACCGTGTCGGGCAGCGCATGAGCATGCGTACCGCCTTTGCCCGTGCAACACTGCCGGCGGAAAGGCCCGCTCCAGACGCCGCGGCGATGTTCGCCGCACTCCCGGCCGCTTGCATATTACTTGATGTGGAAAATCGCTTCCGCGCGGCCAATCAGGCGGCCGAACAGTTTTTTGCCCTGTCGTTCGCGCACCTTCGGCAGCATTCGCTGGCTGAGCTGATCGATGAAAACAACGCCGTGTTCCGCATGATCGCGACCGCGCGGGCGCATGACATGGCTGTGTCGGAACGCGACATGGATTTCGCCGGCCCGCGGCTGAACCATCGCGGTGTCGCGGTGCAGGCAATGCCGATGGCTGAAGAGCCCGGCGCTGTTATGGTGGTGATTTCCGACTGGTCGGCGGCACGGGCGCTGGACCGGCAGCTTAGCTTCCGCAATGCGGCGCGCTCGGTTGCGGGAATGGCGGCTATCCTTGCGCACGAGGTGAAAAACCCGCTCTCCGGCATACGCGGCGCTGCCCAGTTGCTGGAAAATTCCGTAGCCGACTCGGATCGCGAGCTCGCGGTGTTGATCCGCGACGAGGCGGATCGTATCCGCGCCCTCGTCGATCGCATGGAAATGTTCGGCGACAAGCCGATCGAGCGAACGGCGGTGAACATCCACCGTGTGCTCGAGCATGTCCGCCGCCTCGCCCAAAGCGGGTTTGCCGCTCATTTGCGGGTTGCGGAATCATACGATCCATCGCTGCCGCCAGTGTGGGGCAATCGCGACCAGCTTGTGCAGGTGATTCTCAACCTGGTGAAGAATGCTGCCGAGGCGATTACAAACGGCGGCGGCGAGGGCGAAATCACGTTGACCACCGGGTATCAGCCCGGCGTGAGGCTTGCCGCGCAAGCGGGGGCAAGGCAGCTCAATCTACCGTTGGTTGTTTGTATCCGCGACAACGGCCCTGGAATTCCTCCAGATGTGGAAAAGAATCTCTTCGATCCGTTTGTGACCACAAAATCCGGCGGCTCTGGCCTGGGGCTTGCACTGGTTGCCAAGATTGTCGGCGACCATGGGGGTTTGATCGAAGTGGATAGCAGGCCGGGACGAACCGAATTTCGCATTTTTCTGCCGATTTATCCCGAGGAACGGGAGGAGCCGGCGGCGGCGGCTGGCTGATGTCAACCCCCCCGACGGTGCTGGTAGCGGACGACGACAGGTCGATCCGCACGGTGCTCACGCAGGCACTCGGCCGCAATGGCTATCAGGTGCGCGCCACCGGGCACGCGCAGACGCTGTGGCGCTGGGTGGAGGAGGGCGAGGGCGACCTGGTCATCACTGACGTGATGATGCCGGACGATAATGGGCTGGATTTATTGCCGCGTATTCTGCGGGTGCGGCCCGGGCTGCGCGTGGTGGTGATGAGCGCGCAGAGCACGCTGATGACGGCCGTGAAGGCGGCGCAGCGGGGTGCCTTCGAATATTTGCCGAAGCCATTCGACCTGAAGGAATTGCTGTCGGTGGTGGACCGCGCGCTTGCGGTGCCGGCGCCGCTGGCGGACCCGGAAGCCGAACCGCGCGACGGCGAAGAAAAGTTGCCGCTGATCGGCCGTAGCCAGGCGATGCAGGAGATTTACCGCACCATCGCCCGGCTGACGACCACCGATTTGACCGTGATGGTGACGGGGGAGAGCGGCACCGGCAAGGAACTGGTGGCGCGGGCGCTGCATGATTATGGACGTCGACGCAACGGTCCGTTCGTGGCGATCAATATGGCCGCGATTCCGCGCGAACTGATTGAAAGCGAATTATTTGGCCATGAGCGCGGTTCGTTCACCGGCGCGCTGAGCCGCGGCGTGGGCCGTTTTGAGCAGGCGGCTGGCGGCACGCTGTTCCTCGATGAAATCGGCGACATGCCGGCGGAGGCGCAAACAAGGCTGTTGCGGGTGTTGCAGGAGGGCGAATTCACCTCGGTCGGCGGGCGCCAGCCGATCCGTGCCAATGTGCGCATTGTGGCCGCGACCCACCGCGATTTGCGGCAGTCGATCGCCGCCGGGGTGTTCAGGGAGGATTTGTTTTACCGCCTGAACGTGGTGCCGATACGGCTGCCGCCGTTGCGGGAGCGGACGGAGGATATCGGGCCGCTGGCGCGCCATTTCCTTGAGCGGGCCCGCGAGGCCGGACTGCCGGCCAAGTCGCTCGACCAGGGCGCGGTCGATGCGCTGCGGGCCTATCGCTGGCCGGGCAACGTGCGCGAACTGGAAAACGTCATGCGCCGGCTGGCGGCGTTGACGCCGCAGGAACTGATTAGCGCCGAAATTATCAGTGCCGAATTGTCCGATCCTGGTCCGGCACAAGGTGCCGCGAGCCTGGCGGCCCCGGATGGCGCCAATCTTGGCGCGGCGGTGGAACGGCATTTGAAGCGGCTGCTAGCGGGCAGTTCGGACGGCATGCCGACCCGCGATATTTACGATCAGGTGCTTGCCGAGGTGGAACGGCCGCTCATTCGCATGACGCTGTCGGCGACACGAGGCAACCAGATAAAGGCGGCCGCTATTCTAGGCCTGAACCGCAATACGTTGCGCAAGAAGATACGCGATTTGGAAATACCGGTAGTGCGCGGAGTCGGCTAGAGCGAAAGTTTTTTGCTTCTTTTTCCAAAACGAAGTGCTTTTTATTTTTTACTTTTTCTGGTCGTCCTTCCCCTTGTCGCGCTTGAGCGCGTAAAGTTCCCAAAGCGCCAGGCCGACGATCAGCAGCTCGAAGAAGAGCCACTCGAACTTGATCATGACGGATTGTTCGCAGCCTGCTGACGGGCGTCGAGCCCGGCGAGGGTTTCCATGGCCCAGATAAACCGCTCGCCGAAGCTGCGCCGCGATGTTGCGCGCATCACGGTCGGGTCGGCGGACGCGGCAACCAGATGCCAGACGGCGCGGGGCACGGTGGGGCTGAGCGACGCCGGCCGGCGGGCGCTTGCGGTTAAGGCGCGCGCCACAAGGAGAAGTTTGGTGCGGCCCGGCACGACGGCGCGTTGCGCGACGGGATCGAAATTGCGTTGCCCGGCCTTGTGCCCGATCGCGGCGTAGAGCAGGCGGGCCGCATGGATGGCCGGCCGGCAGGCGGCGGGGAGATGGCCGATGCCATCCGTGGACTGGGCGTAGAGCCCGTCAGCATGGTTCAGCACGCGGGTGACCACGGCTTGCACGCCCGAATCGTAACGCGGTGCGCGCAGAAAGGCGGCGGGCTCCACGCCGGCTTCGGCCAGCCAATCGAGGGGAAGATAAAGCCGGCCCGCGCGTGCGTCCTCGCCGACGTCGCGGGCGATGTTGGTCAATTGCATGGCCATGCCCAGCTCGCAGGCGCGGGCGAGCACGGCGCTGTCGCGCACGCCCATGACCAGGGTCATCATGGCGCCGACGGTGCCCGCCACGCGGGCGGCGTAATCGAGCAGCGCGTCGATGGTCGGGTAGGTGCGGCCGGCGGCGTCCCAAGCAAAACCCTCCAGTAACGCGGCGGGCAGGGCGTGGGGTATCGCGTGCTGGCGCACCACGGCGGCAAAGGCACGGTCGGCCGGGGCGTCGGCCGGGCATCCGTTGTAAATCGCGGCTAATCGCGACTGCAGGGCGGCTACCGCACGTTTGCGGTCATTTACCTCGGCGCCATCGATCGCATCGTCGGCGACGCGGCAGAACGCATATAGCGACATCGCGGCGTGCCGCACGTCCGCCGGCAACAGGCGCGACGCCGCGTGGAAGCTCCTGGACCCGCCGCGCAGCAAGGCGGCGCAAGCTTCTGTGTCGGATACGCCTACGGGTTCATGCGGTGCTGACATTTCCGGGGGGAACGGGTGGGTGAGTGTCAAGTGGCTCATGTGGGCGAGTGTAAGGTAAGTTAGACATTCGTCCAGACGGAAAGTCGGTTTTCCGCGCGGTTACGTGCATGGAGCCTGCCGAATTTTGGTTCTTGACGACGGGCGAAGACAATCTGAAAGGAAAGGAAAGAAAGTAGTTCTTTTTTGAAAAAAAGAACCAAAAAAACTTTTATCCTTTTGCTACAGCAACTTATCGGCTCATTGCTCTTGGGTGCCGTATGTAATTAGTAAAATTTTTTTGCTTCTTTTTTCAAAAAAGAAGAAGTTTCTTCCTACTGCTTCAGACAAGCACCTCATCGAACAGAGCCGCCATAGCTGCCCAGGACACCCGGTCCGCACGGGCATCGTAGCGGGCCATGGCCGGGCGGCCGAGCTTGTCGGCTTCCGGGTTCGTGAATGAATGTACCGTGTTGCCGTAGAGGTGCATTTCCCAGGGGACGGATGCTGCACGCATTTCCGCCTCGAAGGCGGCGCGCTGCTCGGGCGGAATGCCGGGGTCGTCGGCGCCGATGCAGACCAGAACCCGCCCCTTGATGTTTGCGGCATCCTGGGGACGGACGGTGGCAAGCCCGCTGTGAAAGCCGACGATGGCGCGGAGATCGGCGCCGCCGCGCGCCAGTTCCAGCGCCATGGTGCCGCCGAAACAAAACCCGATGGCCGCGATCTTGTTGGAGTCAACTTCCGGCCGCGCAGTGAATGCGGCCAGTGCCGGCGTGGCACGTGCGCGGTTGCGCAACGGATTTTCCCGCATCGCGGACGAGACTTTCTGGGCCTGCGACAGCTCGGCCAGGATGGCACGATCGCCGTGCAGGTCGCAGGCGAGGGCTGCGTAGCCCATCTCCGCCAGCCGCCGCGCCCGCCCGGTCGCATGGTCGTTGAGGCCGAATATTTCGGGGAAGACCAATACGCCAGGCCTCGGGCCGGATGCGTCGGGGAGGAATAGTGCGCCACGCATCGTGAGGTCGTCAGCGTGGTAGATTAGTTCCAGTTCAGTCACGTTCACGTGCGCTCCGGCCGCATATGCCAACAGACAAAAGTTTTTTTGCGTCTCTTTTTCAAAAAAGAAGGCCTTTCCTTACTCCATAAGCTTCCGGCTCAAATAAGTCATTTCGAGCGCCCGCTCCTCCGCTATTTCGCGCGCGTTGACCCCGGCGCCGTGGCCGCCTTCGGTCGCCTCGTAATACAAATAGTGCAAGCCCATCGCCGCCATTTTCGCGGCGAATTTGCGGGCATGTTGCGGACCCACACGGTCGTCCTTTGTCGTCGTGTAGATAAAGGGCTCGGGATAGTTCGTGCCCGCCTTGAGGTTCGCATAAGGGGAGATTTTCGCCAGAAAAGCCGCCTGCACCGGATCGCTCACGCTGCCATATTCGCCGACCCAGGAGGCCCCGGCGGCGATTTTCTCAAAGCGCAGCATGTCCAGCAGCGGCACCTGAATGACGACGGCGTGCCACAGATCGGGATGCTGGGTGAATTCGACACCCATCAGCAGGCCGCCGTTCGATCCGCCCTCAATACCGAGATGGCGCGTATCGGTGATGCCGCGCGCAATGAGGTCCTTTGCCACGGCCGCGAAGTCATCATAAGCGTGCTGCCGTTGCGTCTTCAGCGCCGCCTCGTGCCAGGCTGGGCCGAATTCGCCGCCACCGCGGATGTTGGCGAGCACATAGACGTTGCCTTGTTCGAGCCAGAGTTTGCCGAGGACCGGCGAATAGGTCGGCAACATGCTGATCTGAAACCCGCCGTACCCATATAGAAGGGTGGGATTGCTGCCGTCGTTCTTCATGGTTCTTGGGTGAACTACGAAGTAGGGGATTTTGGTGCCGTCCGCTGATGTGGCTTCGAATTGGTCCACGATATCTCGCGCGGCGTCGAACCGCGCGGGCGATTCCTTGACGCGCACGGGGGGTGCCGCGGCCGCGAGGTCAGCGAACCATACACTGCTTGGCGTAAGGAAGCCGGTGACACTGAAAAAACCCTGGTCATCGCGCAGGTCCGTGGAGACGACGCCGACGGAGACGTTGTCCGGCAACGCCAGTTGGGCGGCGTGCCATGCGGCGTTATTGCGGGTGAATGAAACGATCCGGCCACGGACGTTGTCGTAAATCGAAGCCACCAGGCCGTCGTGCGTGACGGCTGCTTCCTCCAGCGACTGACGCGGTCCGGGCGTGAAAACCGGCTCCGGTGCGGCGATGGGATTATCCAGATCGACAGTGACAAGGCTTCCCGCCGGTATTGGCGCACCGGCGCCGGGTGACCAGGCCTCGTCGAGCTTGATGGCGAGCCGGCCGTCAACGAGGCCGATCAGCTCAGCCTTTTCCGGCAGGGCGAGTCGCATGGTGCCAGTTGCCATTACGCGAAACCAGGCGGAGCGGAAGAAATCCAGGCCCTGCTGGATGATCACAGTGTGGTGGCTGGCGCCGTCGGTCAGCGCGGTCACTTCGACCTGAACGTCATGCGTTGTGCCGCGGAAAACCTCCTTCGCCTGCGATAGTTGCTCGCCGCGGTGCAGGCGTTTGACGATGAAGGGGTATCCGCTGTCGGTGAGCGATCCCGCGCCCCAGTCGGTTGCCACCAGCAGTGTGTTCTCATCCTCCCAATCGGCCACGGACTTGGCGCGCGGCAGAAAGAAGCCGCCGGGACGGAATGCGTGGTAGCGCAGGTCGAATTCGCGCTGCACCACGGCATCCTCACCGCCGTCGGAAAGCGCAATGAGGCACAGTGCCTCGGCCGGCTGGGCGCAGGTCTGGCCTTTGAATACCCAGTTGGCATGCTCGTCCCTGGCGAGCGCATCGACGTCCAGAACGGTGGCCCAAAGCGGATTGGGCGTGCGATAGAGCTCGAGGGTTGTGCGCCGCCAGACGCCACGGACATGGTCCGCGTCCTGCCAGAAATTAAAGATGCCGCCATTGAGCTGAGTCGGTAGCGGCACACGGTCGCGGGCTTCGGTCAGCGCCAGCGCCTCATCGAAGAAGCCTTTGTAGCGCGGGTCCGCATGCAGCACGCCGAGCGACCGCGCGTCCTGCTGCTTGACCCAGTCCATGGCGCGGGGGCTGTTGACGTCCTCCAGCCAGAGGTAGGGGTCGTCGGCGGCGCGGGCAGTGCATGTGAGGATGAGCAGGAGCAGCAAGGCGAACAGGCGCATGGTTTTCCCCGAGGCTTGCCGAGAGTTTGGCAAGACTTGGGCTGTGCGCCAATAGTGAAGGAAGTTGAGAGGAAGTTCTTTTTTGAAAAAAGAACCAAGAAACTTTTGTCTATTGCGAGCCGCACTTAATTCGCTCATTTGACCGCCGTGCTGGCCGCAATTAGAGCATTTTCAGCCTGACTGGAATCGGCCTTCATGAGCCGGCGGTTTGAGGCTGATACAAATGCTCTGCAAACAACTGGCTGGAGCGGCCCGTCGGATGCCGATGATTTTCCAGT
>Ga0116226_10001151_pt1 | contig 22930 bp, 22 predicted proteins | sample S1TSphfallax_FD_89692 | JGI IMG/M metagenome (GOLD analysis project Ga0116226, IMG submission 89692) | Host-associated microbial communities from peat moss isolated from Minnesota, USA - S1T2_Fa - Sphagnum fallax MG | ecosystem: Host-associated > Plants > Peat moss > Unclassified | place: USA... | reverse complement strand
GGACGACTTCAATCGCAATCTGGAAGGTAGCGCCATACGCCGCATCGGTCACGAACGCTGGTTGCGCAATATTGCTATCGCCTTGGGCAATGCGCATGCGCTACCAGAAGTGATTGCTGCATTACGCAGCCGCACCGGGCATGCGTCCGAAATGGTGCGTGAGCACGTGCAATGGGCATTGCAGCGCCACGGCGCCGAATAACTACTTCAGCAATCGCGCCAATTCCACGGCTGTCTTCACCTGCATCTTGTCGAAGATATGCGCGCGATGTACCTCAACGGTGCGCATGCTGATATTCAACTTATCGGCAATCACCTTGTTCATATTGCCAGCGAGGATCAGTTCCAGCACTTCCTGTTCGCGTGCAGATAATGTCGCCAGCCGCGTCTGCACCTGTGCCGACGCATGCGCATGCAGCGATGCCGCCAATGCCTCTTGCGCGCGATCCATCAGCTTGTTGTCGTTGAAGGGCTTCTCGAAAAAGTCGAACGCGCCGCGCTTCAAGGTATCGACTGCCATCGGCACGTCGCCATGACCAGTCAGGAAAATCACCGGTATCTGCTGCGTCAGCTTACGTGCAGTCAATGCATCGAATAGCGCAACGCCGCTCATGTCGGGCATGCGCACATCCAGCAGCAGGCATTCGCCTTGTGCATCGGGTGTGCGTTCCGCATTCAGCATGTCGAGAAATTCTTCCGCGCTGGCATAAGCGGTGCAGGCAATCGAACGCGATTGCGCCAGCCACATCAATGCATCGCGTATCACTTCTTCGTCATCGACGATGTGCAACATGTTCCAGCTCCATGTTGCCGGTTGCAACCGGCAGGGTAAAGGTGAAGATCGTGCCGCCATTCGGATTGGCTGCATGTGTCAGTGTGCCGCCGTGGAATTCTATCGTGGTACGGCAAATGTTCAAACCCATGCCCATCCCCTCGGCCTTGGTCGAAAAGAAGGGGGAAAACAGTCGTTCGGCAACGACGTCGGCAATGCCGTGACCCTGGTCGATGACGGATACCTGTATGCGCTCGCTACCTGTTGATGTATCCAGCGCGGCTTGTACGCGTAGCATGCGTCGTTCTGGCAATGTATCCTGCATTGCTTCCAAGGCATTGCGCATCAGGTTGAACAGCACTTGCTCCAGCAGCATGCGGTCGGCGTTCACAGGTGGCAGCGCCGGTGCGATGCTGGCGTGGATGCTGACCAATAGCTGGTGTGCCTGCAATTCGATCAGCGGCATCACATTATCGATCAGGCTCTGGATTTGCACCGTTTCGCGATTCGGTTCTCGCTGCTTCACGAATGCATGCACACTGCGGATGATTTGTCCTGCACGCTGAGCCTGTGCATTGGCTTTTTCCAATGCCGGGCGCAACACCTTGGGGTCAAGCGTGCCGTCGCCATTCAGGATATTCAAGGCGCCGCTGGTGTAGCTGGAAATCGCTGCCAGCGGCTGATTCAATTCATGCGCGAGCGTTGATGCAATCTCGCCCATGCTTGCCAGTCGCGCGCTCGATTGCAGTTTCTCCTGTTGTTGGCGGCTTAACTCTTCCGCGCGCTTGCGGTCGGAAATGTCCAGGATAGATCCCATCCACCCGGTTTGCTTACCACTATCGTCAACCAGCGGCGATTCGAACACCAGTACTGGGAAGCGTTCGCCGTTGGCGCGCAAAAAGATAGTCTCGAACTGCGGTGTCACGTGACCTGCCAATACCTTGGCGAAGCGTTCGCGATATTCGTCAATGGCTTCTGGCGCCCAATATGGCATCGGTGGCAGTTTGCCAATCAACTGTTCCGGCGTTGCGCCCACCATCTGGCAGAATGCTGGATTGACATAAGTGATGCGACCATCCAGATCGCGTGCGCGCAAGCCGGTTACCAACGAATTTTCCATCGCAGTGCGAAATGCCACCTGCTGGCGCAATGCTCCCTCTGCCCTTAGTCTGCGATTGATATCGCGCCATAGCGCCCACAGGCTCCATAGCAAGCCCAACGACAGGAATACGACCGAGCCAACCAGCAGATTCGGCAGGAGCTTCGGCGCGCTCTTTGTGCTGTTGGTGTGCAGCGTGATCGTTGCTCCCGTCAATTCCATTGCATGTGCATGCGTATATACGCCATGCCCCAAGCCTCCTGCGGCGCGCCTGGCGATCACGTTGTCGTCGCCATCGGTCAGGCTGATTTCGTTGTCCTGCGCGAACCACCACGGCACCATCTGGTCAAGGATGTTATCCATTCGGTAGTTTGCGATCAGGCTGCCCAGATAACGCTCGCCATTGAACAGTGGCAGATGAAAGTCCATCTGCATCGGGCCGTTGTTGCCAGCAATCGGTGCTGGTTGACTGTACTGTGGCGTGTGCATTTGCCGCGCATGCTCGGCGGCATTGGCTGATGCGTTGGATTGCGCAAGATGTGCGCAGGCGTCGTCTGTGGATGTCTGCACGTTGCCACTGGCATCGACGTAATCGATGCAATTGATTTCGCGATTGTTGCGCATCAATGTCTGCAAACGTTCACGCAGGCGTGTGCCGGATAGATAGCCGGATGCGACTTCGGAACCGATCAAGCCCAAGCTCTCTTCATCGCTACTCAACTGAAAGCGTATCGCCTGTTCCACCCATAACGTATCAGCGATCAATTGTTCCTGCCGGTCATTGCTCTCCATGCGTTGCGCCTGCCATGGCAACCAGAGCAACGCCGTGAGTACCAGCAAGATCAAAAAGGCTGGCAGCAGCCAACGCGCAGCTTGCCTGCGGCTGGGTAAATCAAAGCGGAAAGGAATGGGGCGTTCGCTGCTGCTCATTGTGATTGGATCGTAAGTGCGCGGTCACATCTTACACGGGCACACATTGCGTTGTCTGCATCGCGCATTGTGGTCATCCACAATTGCTTATTTCGATGGCGCTGCTGACAATTTGCCATCCTCGATTTTTCATCACATCGCCATGCGCCCATTCAAGCTTGTCGCTGCCTTACTGATGTTGCTGTGCGGCGCATCTGTAAAGGCGCAAGATCCCATCGTCATCAAGTTCAGTCACGTGGTCGTCGCGGATGCCCCCAAGGGGATGGCGGCGCAACGCTTCAAGGAGTTGGCTGAGAAGGCGACCAATGGCCGCGTGCGCATCGATATTTATCCCGACAGCCAGTTGTACAAGGACAAGGAAGAGCTGGAAGCCCTGCAACTGGGCGCGGTTCAGATGCTGGCACCATCGGTCGATAAGTTCGGCGCATTTGGCGTGCGCGAGTTTGATGTGTTTTCCCTGCCTTACATCTTCCCTTCGCGCGACGTATTGAACCGTGTCACCCAAGGCCCTATCGGCAAGGACTTGCTGAAAAAGCTGGAGCCGAAAGGCATCACCGGCCTGGCATTCTGGGATAACGGCTTCAAGATCATGTCTGCCAATAAACCGTTACATCATCCCTCCGATATGAAGGGCTTGAAGATGCGCATACAGGCGTCACGGGTGCTCGATACGCAGATGCGGATACTCGGCGCGATTCCGCAAGCCTTGCCATTCTCGGAGGTATATCAGGCGTTGAAGACAGGCTTTGTCGATGGCACGGAAAATCCACCATCGAATTTCAAGACGCAAAAGATGGATGAGGTGCAATCGTATTTGACGGTTACCAACCATGGCTATCTGGGCTATGCGGTCATCGTCAATAAAAAATTCTGGGATGGTTTGCCCAGCGATATCCGCAATCAGTTGAGCGGGGCCATGCAAGAAGCGACCCGTTATGAAAACGACATCGCACAACGCGAAAACGAGAAAGCGCTGGAGGATATCGCCAGGAAGGGCAAGACCACAATCATTCATCTCGATACACGCGAGCAGATGGAATGGCGTACGGCAATGTTGCCTGTGCAAAAGATGTTGGCGACAAGTATCGGTAAAGATTTGATCGATGAAATTAACAATCAAACAATGGCATCTCCACGATAAGTGTCCATAGTGAAATTGTGAAATCAAATATGTTGTATTCGACACAAAAAAACATTTTTATTGATCGTGCGAATGAAAGCACTGCTGAATATAGAGTCAGTAAATGATGTGCGTAATAACTTCATGTTTAAACAATGGCTTACGATTTATTGTTGAGAATTCATATTAAAAATTTGTCGTGACGCTGAGAATTTGTGCGGCCGCAGCATCTTTTTCGGCTGTTGTAGATTGGTCTATTTCTGCAAAATCACCCTCAAAAATTACTAGCAAATTACTGAAGGCTGCTGGTAAAGTGCTGACTTACTTAAGCGGAGCTTGAAAATAAAACATCATCAGCACGCAAGTAACGCAGCACAGAATTTGAGGCGGCGGGGCATAAAATAACGGTATCGATACCGAGGATGTACGAGGAGACATGCATTTCAAAATAAAGCTGACTTAGCACGGCTATGAGCGGCAGGGAATGCAAAACGAAACTTGGGGCGCGTCGTGAGACGCGCCCTTTTTGTTTTATATGGTCTAATCCAGCAATGGAAAAAAAATCAGCGCGCAGTCATGTCTTTTCGGCGATAGTCGAGGCACCGTTTGGCGCAATCGGAGTGCGTACCGAAGCAGGCGCGGTACAGGAACTGGTGTACCTGCCATCGAGCTTCGACGGCAAGGACGCGACCGATGCTGTCGCCGACAAGGCGGCACATCAGATCGAAAAATATCTTACAGATGCTGACTTCCGTTTTGACCTGCCGCTGGTAACGGTCGGCACGGAGTTCCAGCACAAGGTCTGGAAAGTCATCTCCAACATTCCACGCGGCGACGTGTTGACCTATGGACAGGTCGCCAAGCTGATCCGCTCCGCGCCACGCGCAGTAGGGCAGGCTTGCGGTGCGAATTGGTTTCCGTTGGTGATTCCTTGCCATCGGGTCACTGCGAGTGGTGGCTTGGGCGGCTTCTCGCATCATGACGATGAAACCGGCTTTCATCTCGGCGTGAAGCGCTGGTTGCTGCGTCACGAAGGAATCGCGCTCTGATATGGCTGCAACGCGTAGTAAGAAAGAACCAAGTGATGGTGATGTTGCAGTATCGACAGCCAATCAAGCATTGATCGATGAGTTCTGCGATACGCTGTGGCTGGAAGATGGCTTGGCAAAAAATTCACTCGATGCCTACCGACGCGATTTGCGCCTGCTGGCGCTATGGTTGCAGCAGGATGGCGTCAAGGATTTGCTGGCTGCGAACGCAGACGACCTGAACGGCTATTTCGCGGCAAGGCATGCCGAAACCAAGGCCACCTCTGCGAACCGGCGTCTGGCGGCTTTAAAGCGCTTCTATCAGCTTGCATTGCGGCAAAACAAGATCAATGCTGATCCGTGTTTGCGCATGAAGTCTGCCAAGCAGCCGCCACGTTTTCCTAAGACCTTATCCGAAGCCCAAGTCGAAGCCTTGCTGTATGCGCCTGACATCGATACCCCTCTAGGCTTGCGTGATCGCACCATGCTGGAGTTGATGTATGCCAGTGGTTTGCGGGTATCGGAACTGGTGTTGTTGAAATCGCTGGAAGTCGGCATGAACGAAGGCGTACTGCGCATCACCGGCAAGGGCGGCAAGACGCGCCTGGTGCCATTTGGTGAGGAGGCGCGAGCATGGATAGAGCGTTACCTGCGGGAAGCACGTCCCGCGATATTGAGTGGGCAGATTTCCGATGCCCTGTTTGTTACTGCACGCGGCGGCGCGATGACGCGGCAAATGTTTTGGACCTTGATCAAGAAGCATGCACAGGTGGCAAGCATCCATGCCCCGCTGTCACCGCATACCTTGCGTCATGCGTTTGCGACGCACCTGTTGAATCACGGTGCTGATCTGCGAGTAGTACAATTACTGCTGGGCCACGCGGATATTTCGACAACACAAATCTATACGCATGTGGCCAGGGAGCGATTGAAGAAATTGCATGCGCAGCACCATCCTCGCGGATAGAGCTTATTTAAACTGGGCATGGCGTTGTTGCTATGATTTTCGGTTTAGTGACCTCTATGCGATGCTGGCGGTAAAAACAACACCACCGGCGAAAAAGCGAATGTGATTTGGGCGGCATGTTAAGCTGCATTTAACGCAGGCAAATTTCTTCATCGAACATTGTTGGCATCCACGCGCATTCCTCGCAAATCAGGTGACATCGTGAATCCCAAAATTTTGCGGCAATTCGGCACGGCACTCGGTTATCCGTTAACGCCAGTGCGACGTGGTTTGCAGGCTATGGCTGATGTGCAAAAGCGTGAGCGGATTCGTCTGGCTTCGGAGATCGCGCATACGCGCAACCTGATGCCGCTGTTGATGAAGCAACGCAATGGTCAACGTTGGAGCGATGAAGATCGGCGTGTGTTGAAAAAAGATGTGAAGGCACTGGTGCATTTGAGTCCGTATCTGGTGCTGTTTGTCGCACCGGGAGGATTTTTCGTCATGCCGGTGCTGGCATGGTGGCTGGATCGCAGGCGGCATCGCCGCCCGGAGTCTGCTGAGGCTTCACCAGCCGAGTGATCAATAATAGACGCATGCAAGCTGCAGATGACATGCGCTCAAATGAATAGAAGAGTGATAGGAAAGTATGCAATACCCGGTAATCGATACACAAATTGCACCAGAAGGTCGCCTGGAGGTTTTGTCCAAATCAGAAGTCAACAAGCTGCGCGACAATAGCCAGGGTGGCTTGTACAACCTGTTCCGCAACTGCTCGCTGGCGGTGCTCAATTGCGGTAACGACCTCGACGACGGCAAGGAACTGTTGGAGCGCTATTCGTCCTTCGACATCAGTATCATCCAACGCGAACGCGGCATCAAGCTCGATATCAAGGGCGCACCTGCGAATGCCTTCGTTGACGACAAGATGATCAAGGGTATCCACGAACATCTGTTCGCGGTGTTGCGCGATGTGATCTTCGTCAATACCGAAATCATCGACAACCCGCAATTCGATCTGAGCACCTCCGAAGGCACCACTGACGCAGTGTTCCATATCCTGCGCAACGCCAGCGTGCTGAAGCCGCAGAATAATCCGAATCTCGTGGTCTGCTGGGGCGGCCATTCGATCTCACGCATCGAATACGATTACACCAAGCAGGTCGGTTATGAAATCGGCTTGCGCGGCATGGATATCTGTACCGGTTGCGGCCCTGGTGCGATGAAAGGCCCGATGAAAGGCGCAACCATCGGTCACGCGAAGCAGCGTATTACCGGCGGGCGTTATCTCGGCTTGTCCGAACCGGGCATCATCGCGGCGGAAGCACCGAATCCTATCGTCAACGATCTGGTGATCATGCCGGATATCGAGAAGCGTCTGGAGGCCTTCGTGCGCTTGGGCCACGGCATTGTCGTGTTCCCTGGTGGGGCTGGTACGGCGGAAGAAATCCTGTACATCCTCGGCATCCTGCTGCATCCGAATAATGCCGATCTACCTTTCCCGCTGATTTTCTCCGGCCCGGAAAGCGCACGCGCCTACTTCGAGCAAATCGACCAATTCATCGGCGCGACCTTGGGCGAGCAAGCGCAAAAACGCTACAAGATCATCATCGGCGATCAAGCCGCAGTCGCACAGGAAATGGCTGCAGGCATCAAGCTGGTGCGCGAATATCGCAAGACGCACGCCGACGCGTATTACTTCAACTGGCATTTGACGATTGATGCGGAATTCCAGCGCCCCTTCGTGCCGACGCATGAAAATATGCGTGGTCTGGATTTGCGCGCCGATCAGGAAAAGCATCTGCTGGCGGCGAATCTGCGCCGTGCGTTCTCTGGCGTCGTTGCCGGGAATGTGAAGGATCAGGGTATACGTGCGATTGAGCAGCATGGCCCGTTTGAGATTTGTGGTGACGCGGCCATCATGCAGCGCATGGATGCGCTCCTGGCATCCTTCGTCGCGCAGCATCGCATGAAGCTGCCGGGCAAGACGTACACTCCTTGCTATCGCATCGTGAAGTAAGGATTGGTGTAGTCGTCATGAGTAAGTTGAGTTTAGACCGTGTCCTGCAATCGCAGGGCATTGGTAGCCGCAAGTATTGCCGCGAGTTGATTGAAGATGGTGAGGTGACGATAGCAGGCGAGGTCGTCACCGACTATAAGCGTACTGTCGATACGACCGATTTGCGTTTCACGTTGTTCGACGAAGAGTGGGTTTATCGCGAGCACGTCTATATCGTCATCAACAAACCGCCGAATATCGAATGTTCGCGTAAGCCGAGCCATCATCCTGGTGTGTTGACGATCTTGCCTGAGGAATTCACCTGGCGCGATGTGCAGCCGGTAGGACGGCTCGATCACGATACGACTGGTATGCTGCTGCTCTCCGACGATGGTGCGTTCATTCACGCGCAATCGTCGCCGAAACGTCATGTGCCGAAGTTGTATCTGGCTACGACGCATGATCCTGTAACGCCCGAACTGGTGGCGCGATTGATGAGCGGCGTGCAACTGCACGATGAGCCTGCGCCACTGGCGGCGATCAGCTGTCGTGCGGTCGGCACATATCAAATCGAGATCGTGCTGGAGCAGGGTAAGTATCATCAGGTCAAGCGCATGCTGGCAGCGGCAGATAATCATTGCAGCGCGTTGCAACGCATCGCTATCGGGTCATTGACGCTGGAGTCATTGGGACTGGAAGAAGGCGAGTGGTGCTATCTGGATGACGCGCAACTCGCACAACTGTCGTGAACACATCCGCTTCTCGTAAGCAAAAACTGATTGCACCATTGCCGGTGCGCGATGGCGTCAGTCCGAGCTTTCTGTGGCTGCCGGAAGGGACGTGGCCAGACATGCGTTCCTTCCTCATCGACTGGTTCCCCGATGTTGATATCGCGACATGGGAAGCGCGTATGGCTAAAGGGGATGTGGTCGATGCGCAGGGCAATCCGCTCCATCCCGATACGCCATACAAGCGCGGTATCTGCGTGTTCTACTACCGCGAGATCGCGGACGAAACGCCTATCCCGTTCGAGGAGCAAGTGCTGTTTCGCGATGAGCACTTGCTGGTCGTCGATAAGCCGCATTTCATTCCTGTCGCCCCGAGCGGGCGCTTCCTGCATGAAACCTTGCTGGTGCGCCTGAAAAAGAAACTCGGGCTGGAACATCTGGTGCCGCTGCATCGCATTGATCGCGAAACCGCAGGCGTCGTTTTGTTTTCGCATAATCCCGAGACGCGTGGCTCCTATCAGGCGATCTTCCGTGACCGCGTGATCGACAAGGAATATGAGGCGCTGGCGCCTTTGCCGCCTATAGGCAAGGCCCTGCAATTTCCCTTCACCTACCGCAGTTGCATCGTCAAGGGCGAGCCCTTCTTTTGCATGCAGGAAGTGGAGGGTGAGCCGAATTCGGAAACGTGGATTGACCTGATCGAACAGTTCGATGGCATCGGGCGATATCGCTTACGTCCAGTAACAGGCAGGCAGCATCAACTGCGTGTGCAGCTATCTGCGCTGGGCATGCCTATTCTCAACGATGCGTTTTATCCGGTTGCCTTGCCATGCAAGGGCGACGATGTGTCGCATCCGTTAAAATTACTGGCACGTACGCTGGCCTTCGACGACCCTTTGACCGGGCAGCGTCGTTATTTCGAGAGTGCAAGAACACTGCAACCAGATCCATGAGAACAACCAAAGCCAGTAATGCGCTGGAACGCCTGAAACGGCGCAGCGACAATCCTCTGTATTCAATGGTGATGCGGCCCGACGGCAGCTTCACGCTGATGCTCGCGCCAGAAGCGGGTGCGCCTGCCGTTGCACAAGGTGAACCTTTGCAACTGGATGAGTTTGTCGCTTTTGTCGATAAGCAAGGGCCACAGAAAGTGCAGCGCGTCAGCAAACTCGACGTTGCGTTTGAAAAGCAATTGGCAGGCAAGAAGAAGCCGCATGACGAGCCAAAGTAAGACGCTCACCATCGCGGCGATTTCCGGCAGCTTGCGGGCGGCATCCGTCAATTCTGCTGTATTGCGTGCAGCGGCGCGCTTGGCACCTGCTGACGTCACGATTCGCCTGCTTGATGATGTGCGCGCCTTGCCTTTGTTCAATCCTGATGAGGATAACGAGGCTGTAGCACAATCGGTGCAGGCTTTCCGTCGCCATCTGGTTGACGCGGATGGCGTGTTGATTGCCTGCCCTGAATACGCGCATGGTGTGCCAGGGGCGATGAAGAATGCGCTTGACTGGGTCGTCGGCAGCGGTGAGCTGGTGAACAAGCCGACGATGTTGTTGAACGCCGCGCCACGTGCCAGCATCGCGCAAGCATCATTGCTGGAAACACTGACGGTGATGACAGCGATGTTGATTGCCGATACTTCGATAAGCTTGCCGATTACAATCAAGAACATCACGGAAGCGCAGATACTCGAAGATGCCGCCGTATGCGATGCACTGCGGAATGCATTGCAAGTCTTGGTGACGGCGATGCGTGCCGTTCGTGCAGAAAACTAAATCCAAAAAATAATACGGGGACAAACATGCAGGTGAGCTTTTGGGAGCAGGATGCGATGCTCGATGCCGACTTCATCATTGTCGGTGGCGGCATCATCGGGTTGCAGACAGCATTGGAGTTGCGCGCCAAACGTCCGCATGATCGCATCGTTGTGCTGGAGCGCGGCTTGTTACCGTCAGGCGCATCGAGTCGCAATGCCGGGTTTGCCTGCTTCGGCAGCTTGACGGAAATTCTCGCCGATATTGCTGACATCGGCGAAGACGCAGCACTCGCTATCGTCGAGCGGCGCTGGCGTGGCTTGAATGGACTGCGCCAACGTTTAAGTGATGAGGCGCTCGGCTACGAAGGTTTTGGCGGGTATGAGTTGCTGTTCGATCAGCACCTATCCGCTGTCGAACAGATCGATGCCTTGAATGCGAAATTGCAGCCTTTGTTTGGGCAAACGATTTTCTCCATGGACGCACAAGGCTTGAGCGATACGCGTTTCGGCCCGCAAGTTAAGGCGCTGGTGCGTAATCCACTGGAAGGGCAGATTCATTCAGGCCGGGCAATGCGTTCGCTGGCGAAGCGCGCTGCACAGCAGGGAATCGAAATTCATACCGGTGCAGAAGTTGTCGGCTTGGAAGAAAGCGGCAAGGAGGTGCGCGTGCGTACTGCAGGCGAACGTGGTCTGGTTTTCCGTGCAGCGGCAGTGGCACTCTGTACCAGCGGTATTACGAGCAAGCTCTTGCCGGAATGTGGGATTACACCTGGACGTGGGCAAGTGGTTGTAACGTCAGAAATCCCAGACCTTAGCTGGCGCGGCACCTATCATCTGGACGAGGGGTTTTATTACTTCCGTAACGTCGGCAAGCGTGTGTTGCTCGGTGGCGGGCGCAATCTGGATTTTTCTGGCGAGCAAACTACGGAGATGGAATTGACCGAGCGCATCCAGGCAGCCCTATTGCGTTTGTTGCAGGAAACGATCCTGGCACATCATCCGTTTGAGATTGAGCATCGCTGGGCTGGTATCATGGGTTTTACTAAAGATGCATTGCCGGTGGTACGCAAGACTTCCGAGCGCGTGGTGCTAGGCTTTGGTTGTAACGGCATGGGCGTGGCCTTGAGTTCGGAGATTGCCGCCGACACTGCAAAATTGCTGATCCAATAAAAAAACGGGCCGCTGAATTAAGCGACCCGTTTCATTCTGCTGGTTCGAGACTTGATTACTTCTTGCTGCGTGTTGCAGCCTTTGCTGTTTGCGAGAATTGTTCAACTGTCGTGTTGACGTTCGCTTGTAGCGTGTCAGCAGCTTGCTTTGCTGTCTTGCTCAGTTGCTCGTAACCGGCTGTTGCATTGCCGATTGCTGTCTTCACGAAAGCGATAGCGTGCTCGGAACCTGCTGGTGCATTCTTCGACAGAGTATCGACCAGTTCGATTGCCTTGCGGCTGGTTTCAGTGATGTGGGTTTCTGCAGCCTTGGTGAATTCAGCTTGGGCAGTCGAAGCGATGCCAGCCAGCGAACGGCCATAAGCGATTGCCTTGTCTGCACCAGGTTGTGCCGAAGCCAGCGAGAAGAATTCTTGTGGGTCCTTGGCTGCCAGCAACTTCTTCGCAGTTGCGGAAGTTTCTTCAAACGATGCCTTGGCTGTGTTCAGGTTCAGGTCAACGATCTTGGTGACACTGTCGAAAGCATGTGTTGTCAAATCGTTCAGTGCAGCGATTTGCGCTTCAAAGTTGGTCTTGGCAGCAGCCGAGAATTGTTCAGGGGTGGTAAACATTTCATTCTCCTAAAGAACCAGCAGGTTCGGATGATTGGGTTAATCGCATATTGTGCGACGCAACAAATCCAATTCTAAAGATTTCTCAGACCATGTCAAGCTATTTTTGTGCGGCGCACAAATTTTTATATGACTTGACTTGAGTTAAAGCAAATCAGGCGGATGCAAGATGCATACCAATATCGCGACCGTATGATAGCAATTTATCACCGCGATGCTGCTGATTTTTGCGCGTTTTTTGTGCGACGCCGCAGCGAGAATACAACAATGGTGCGTGATGTTGCACTGTTGCATTGCAATGATCTCCATTTTCGGGCGTCGCAAGCCCACAATTGGCGCGGATACAAAACGCTATATCATAGTGACCCGAAACCCTGATCTGACCGCTTAGAGAAAAGTCCGCATGAGCAAGCATGTCTCCGAAACTCCCGCCACACAGTTTTTGCGCAAGCATGGCATCGCGTTCACCGAGCATCCGTATGAATATGAAGAGCATGGCGGCACCGAGGTGTCGTCGCGTGAACTCGGTGTGGATGAACACGCGGTAGTCAAGACGCTGATCATGCAGGATGAAGCGGCCAAACCAATGGTCGTGCTGATGCATGGTGATCGCAAGGTGTCAACCAAGAATCTGGCGCGGCAAATCGGCTGTAAGTCGGTTGAACCATGCAAGCCCGAGGTGGCGAACCGGCATTCCGGTTACCTGATCGGCGGCACGTCGCCTTTCGGCACGCGCAAGGCCATGCCGATCTATGTCGAGGAAAGCATCCTGGCGCTGGACAAGATCTATATTAATGGTGGGCGCCGCGGGTATCTGGTGGGCATCGCGCCAACTGTGCTGCAAACGGTGCTGCCTGCAAAGGCGGTCAATTGCGCGCTGGAACAATGATCATTGTGAAATATTCGTCAACATCGCGCCGCAAGCGATTTCCGCAGGTATTATACGGCCACGCGCAATACCGGAGATTGCGCACAGGCAACCCACTCGCCTGAGATTGTTTAAAACAAGAAAGATAAATTCCTATGATGACTATTTTGTTCGGTATCGCCGCTTACCTGATCGGCTCCATTTCCTTTGCGGTTGTTGTCAGCAAGCTGTTCGGCTTGTCCGACCCGCGCACTTACGGCTCGAAGAATCCCGGCGCGACTAATGTCTTGCGCAGCGGTAATAAAGGCGCAGCAGCCTTGACCCTGCTCGGTGATGGTTTCAAGGGTTGGCTGGCGGTATGGCTGACTATCCATTTCGGTGCGCAATATGGTGTTGAGGAAAAAACCGTCGCGTTGGTTGCTGTTGCAGTCTTCCTCGGCCACCTGTACCCCATATTTTTCCGCTTCAAGGGTGGTAAGGGCGTCGCGACTTATCTGGGCGTCGTGCTGGGTTTGAATCCGTGGCTCGGCCTGGCTGTGATGGCGACCTGGTTGGTGATCGCGCTTGTGTCGCGCTATTCGTCGCTGGCTGCACTGTTGTCGAGCGTGCTCGCGCCGGTCTATATGGTGATGGAATATGGCTTTGACGAATTGGGCCTCAAGTTGCAACTGTCGGCTCTGGTTCTGATGAGCGGCTTGCTGATCTATCGCCACCGTCAAAACATCAGCAACCTGCTTTCCGGCAAGGAAAGCAAGATTGGCAGCAAGAAGAAATAAGGTGAACGGCTATGCTGGCTGCAACTCGTTCAGCGGCCAGCGCGGACGTACATTGAATGCGTAATCGCGCTGTGCTGCTTCAGGATTGTTCTTCAAACGCATCGCACCGGCAAACGCAATCATCGCGCCATTATCGGTGCAGAACTGCAACTCCGGGTAATAGACCTTGAAGCGTTTCTTTTGCGCGGCGGCATTTAAGGCCGCACGCAATTGCTGATTCGCGCCAACGCCACCGGCAATCACCAGGCGCTTCAATCCTGTTTGCTTTAATGCGGTGACGCATTTCGCGACCAGCACCTCGACAATTGCATCGACAAAACCGCGCGCAATATTGGCTTTATCCTGTTCGCAAAGATTCGTGGTGTGGTTTTTCACGACTGTCAGCACAGCGGTCTTCAAGCCGGAAAAACTGAAGTTCAGATCCTTGGAGTGCAGCATCGGGCGTGGCAGCTTGTGCGCTGTAGGGTCGCCGAATTCCGCCATGCGCGAAATCGCCGGGCCACCCGGATAGCCAAGTCCCAACAGCTTCGCGGACTTGTCGAACGCTTCCCCTGCTGCATCGTCCAGCGTTTCACCTAATAAGGTATACCGGCCGACACCATCCACGCGCATCAATTGTGTATGTCCACCTGATACCAGCAGCGATACGAACGGAAACTCGGGTGGCTCGCTTGCCAGCAATGGCGACAACAAATGCCCTTCCAGGTGGTGAATGCCGAGCACCGGCTTGTCCAGCGCCAAGCCCAAGCCACAGGCAACCGACGCGCCAACCAGCAATGCACCTGCCAAGCCTGGGCCTTGTGTATAGGCAATTGCATCGACTGCCTGTAAATCAGTCGCGCCATCTTTCAATACTTGCTGCAATAACGGCAACGCGCGGCGGATATGGTCGCGCGACGCCAGTTCCGGTACCACGCCACCGTATTCCTCGTGCATTGCAACCTGCGAGTGCAGCGCATGCGACAGCAAGCCACGTTGTGTGTCGTACAACGCGAGGCCGGTTTCATCGCAGGAAGATTCAATACCGAGGACGAGCATGGGAAAATGAGACGAGTTGGGTGGATAAGGCAATATTGTAAATCACGAATACGGTAAGCTACGTATATGGAGCCTACAACACATCCCGAACACTTCCCCGCAGCGCGTTTCATCAAAGAAATTGGACGCGGCAAAAAAGGTGCGCGCAGCTTGTCGCGTGATGATGCGCAACAATTGTATGCGGCAATGCTCGACGGTCGGGTCTCAGACCTGGAGTTGGGTGGCATCATGCTGGCAATGCGCATCAAAGGCGAGTCGGTGCCGGAAATCGCCGGATTTCTGCAAGCGGCTGAGGCGTCGTTCCCGCCATTGTCGGCTCCAGATAGTCAGTTCGTGCCGGTCATCATTCCCAGCTACAACGGCTCGCGCCAGATGGCGAATTTGACACCGTTGTTGGCGCTATTGCTGGCACGTGAAGGTGTGCCGGTGCTGATGCACGGTGTTGCAACCGATCCCGGGCGGGTGACGACAGCTGAAATTCTGCAGCAGCTTGGTATCGCGTTGGCGACCAGCCAGGAGCAGGTCGCTGAACGCTTTGCCGCGCAACAGCCGGCTTTTATGCTGATTGATCACCTGGCCCCGAAGATGGCGCGCTTATTGGCGATGCGCCGTATCCTCGGTGTGCGCAATTCGACGCACACCCTGGTCAAGTTGCTGCAACCATTTGCTACTCCGGCTTTGCGCTTGAGTTCGTATACGCATCCTGAATATCTGGCGATGCTGACCGAGTACTTTTCCGGTGAAGCACCATTGGGGCGCGGCGACGTCTTCCTGATGCATGGTACGGAAGGCGAAACGGTTGCAAATGCAAAACGCTCGCATCAGATCGAGTGGTTCCATGAGCATTTGCGCACTATCCTGGTGGAGCGGCAGGAACCGGTTGATATCTTGCCAGCCTTGCCGGACGCGAATGCAGTATCCACTGCTACATGGATACGCGAGGTCATGGATGGCAAGCATGCGATCCCGCCTGCAATTGCCGAGCAAGTTTCGCATTGCGTGCGTGTCGCCAGATCAATCCGGTCAGCTTAAACCCAAGCTCATATACAATGGCGGCCTTCTATCTATATGACGTAGCAAGGCAGGGCGGGCAATGACAAAACACTATGATGTCGCAGTGATCGGCGCAGGTGCGGCAGGCATGATGTGTGCCGCCGTCGCAGGACAGCGCGGGCGTTCGGTCGTGCTGATCGATCACGCCAGCAAGCTTGCCGAGAAGATTCGTATCTCCGGTGGTGGTCGTTGTAACTTCACTAATCTGCATGCGGGGCCGCAAAACTTCCTGTCGCAGAATCCGCATTTCTGCAAGAGCGCCCTGTCGCGCTATACGCCGCAGAATTTTCTCGACCTGATGCGGCGTTACGGCATTCGCTATCACGAGAAGCATAAAGGTCAATTGTTTTGTGATCACTCTGCCGAAGACATCATCGAGATGCTGCGCGCCGAATGCAATACAGGCAAGGTTGCGTGGCGCATGCCTTGCAAAGTCGAGGGTGTCGGCAAAGAGGGGGAACTGTTCCGCATCGATACTGATGGCGGCGAGGTGCTGGCAAAGAATGTCGTCATCGCCACCGGCGGCTTGTCGATACCGAAGATCGGCGCGACTGACTTCGCCTTCCGTGTCGCCAAGAGTTTCGGCTTGAAACTGATCGAGCCACGCCCGGCACTGGTGCCGTTGACTTTCGATCATGCCGAATGGCAGCCGTTTGTGCCGCTGGCGGGTATCTCACTGCCGGTCGATATCGAAACCGGCGAAAAGAAGGAGCGCGGCTATTTCCGCGAAGACTTGCTGTTCACGCATCGCGGTCTGTCCGGTCCAGCGGTATTGCAGATATCGAGCTTCTGGCAAAGCGGCGCGGCGCTGACGATCAATCTGTTGCCGGAAATGGATGTCGCGCAAGAGCTGATCGATGGCAAAAGCACGGTCAAGAAAAATCTCGGCAATCACTTGGCGCAATTGCTGCCATCGCGTCTGGCCGAAGGTTGGCTGCAGGCGAATGACTTCAACGCCGAGGCGCGACTGGCCGATATGCCTGATAAACAGCTGCGTCGCCTTGGCGAATCATTGAATAACTGGCGCATCGTGCCCAATGGTTCCGAGGGCTATCGCAAGGCAGAAGTTACGCGTGGTGGTGTCGATACGCGTGAGCTGTCGCAGCAGACCATGATGGCCAATAAAGTGCCGGGCTTGCACTTCATCGGCGAGGCGGTCGATGTCACCGGCTGGCTGGGCGGGTATAATTTCCAATGGGCGTGGGCGTCTGGCTTTGTGGCTGGTTCGGCAATTTAGTGACTCGCGCCGCGACCTTGAATAGTTATCAAAGCGCAACAGATTGATCTGAAAGAATAAAATATGATTTTGGGCTTCCAATTTCTTTTTTGGGGTGCTAGAATCTCGTTCTTCCCCTAAAACCCATTTAACTGGTTCGAGTTTTTACATGACCACAATTCGCCTTAAAGAAAACGAGCCGTTCGAAGTCGCCATGCGCCGCTTCAAGCGCACTATTGAAAAGACCGGTTTGCTGACCGAGTTGCGCGCGCGCGAGTTTTACGAAAAGCCGACTGCTGAGCGTAAGCGCAAGCTTGCTGCTGCTGTGAAGCGTCACTACAAGCGCATCCGCAGCCAGCAATTGCCGAAGAAGCTGTACTAATTCTGCAGCACGCCCAGCGCGTGCGATATTGCTAACCCGCTCCGGTAGTGTCCGCAGCGGGTTTTGCCATTTCAGTTGTGCTGCGAAGATGCTCTGAAACTGTCGTAATCAGGCGCAAAGCCACGGGCAGTACACTGGCGCGACACGTGCAGATGGCTGCCTGCTGCAACAACGTCGCGGCAGCTTTACAATATTTTTATCAAATCGGAGGTTGCATGAGCCTGAAAGAAAAAATCAGCGAAGACATGAAAGCCGCAATGCGTGCCAAGGAAGCTGGCAAGCTGGCGACTATCCGTTTGTTGACTGCTGCAATGAAGCAAAAAGAAGTCGATGAGCGCGTCGAGCTGGACGATGCCATGATTCTCGGCATCATCGAAAAGATGATCAAGCAACGTAAGGACTCGATCACCCAGTTCGAGGCGGGTGGCCGCCAGGATTTAGCTGACCAGGAAAAATCTGAGATGGTTATCCTGTCTGCTTACATGCCAGCGCAATTGTCGGATGCGGAAGTGCAAGCCGAAGTGACTGCAGCAGTTGCTGAAGTTGGTGCAACTGGCCCACAAGATATGCGCAAGGTCATCGATGTATTGAAAACCAAGCTGGCTGGCCGTGCCGATATGGGCAAGGTATCCGGTCTGGTCAAGGCTGCATTGACCAAGTAAGCATAGCGCCTCGCTTTAGCTGATTTGCTGTCGTAGTGATTCCTCAGTCATTCATTCAGGATTTGCTCAACCGTGTTGACATCGTCGACGTGGTGGGCCGCTACGTGCAATTGAAAAAGGGCGGGGCCAACTTCATGGGGTTGTGTCCTTTTCATAATGAAAAGTCACCCAGCTTCACCGTCAGCCCAACCAAGCAGTTTTACCACTGTTTCGGTTGCGGTGCGCATGGCACGGCGATTGGCTTCCTGATCGAATATTCCGGCGTTGGTTTTGTCGATGCGGTCAAGGATCTGGCGCAAAACGTCGGCATGGTTGTGCCGGACCAGGATGACAAGATTCCGCCTGCACAACGTGCCGAGCAACAGGCCAAGACCTTGGCTTTGTCGGAGGTCATGACGCAAGCCTGCGATTATTATCGTCAGCAATTGCGCGCGGTCGAGCGTCCGAAAACCTACCTGAAAGGGAGGGGGCTGACTGGCGAAATCGCTGCGCGTTTTGCGCTCGGTTACTCGCCCGAAGGCTGGGATAATCTGCGTGGCGTGTTCAGCAATTATGCCGATAATGCGTTGGAAGAAGCGGGTCTTGTCATTGACAAAACCGACGATGACGGTGCGCACCGCAAACGTTACGATCGCTTCCGCGACCGCGTGATGTTCCCGATTCGTAACACCAAAGGCCAGGTCATCGGCTTTGGCGGTCGCGTGCTCGATAGCGGTGAGCCGAAATACTTGAATTCACCTGAAACGCCCCTATTTCAAAAGGGTAGCGAGTTGTACGGTTTGTTCGAGGCACGGCAAGCGATCCGCGAAGCGGGATACGTATTGGTGACGGAAGGTTATATGGACGTGGTTGCCTTGGCGCAACTTGGGTTTCCGCAGGTGGTGGCAACCCTGGGTACGGCATGTACGCCGATCCATGTGCAAAAGCTGCTGCGTCAGACCGACCACGTGATCTTCAGTTTCGATGGCGATGCCGCAGGACGTCGCGCAGCGCGCCGGGCGCTTGATGCCTGTCTGCCGCATGCGGGGGATGACAAGGTCATCAAATTCCTGTTCTTGCCTACCGAGCATGACCCGGATAGTTATGTGCGCGAGATGGGGGCCGATGCGTTCGAGGAGCAGATCCAGGATGCCATGCCGTTATCGCAATTCCTGCTGAAAGAGGTTATCGGTACGCAGGATTTATCGACACCTGAAGGTCGCGCGCACGTGCAATTCGATGCGAAGCCGCTATTGCAGGCGATGTCGCCATCGTCGTTGCGGCTGCAAATTGTGCGCAGCCTGGCGCAGATCACGATGACGGCCCCGGCTGAAATCGAAGCATTGTTCGAGTTGCAGCAACCAGTCGCGCGCGTGAAGCAAGCGCCACCGCGTACCAAACGTTCGGCGCCGCTGGGGTTGGAGCGGCAGATTTTGCGATTGTTGGTTGCACACCCAATATTGACGACTGAGCTGGATGATGGTGCGCTCGATGCGCTCGCTTTTTTTGAAGATAGTGCCGAATTATTTGCCCAATTGATCACCGCTGGCGCCAGCATGGGTGAAAAGGCCAGTTTTGCAGCACTATCCGAGCATTTGCGCGATGGTGAGGCCGATTTTCGCGTAATGATTGCCGAAATTGCGGCTGAATCAGAGACAGACGTCAATCTGGCGCGTCTGGAGCTTGCCGGAGCGGTTCGGCAAACTAAAATGAAGATGGTAAAGACAGAAATGGAGCAGTTGGCCAGCACCGATTTGCAGAGTGAGGATGCGCGTAACCGTTATCGTGAATTAATGCTGCTGCAAGAGCAATTGCGTCGCGAAGCTGCGGCGGAAGTTGGCCCACGATGATGGTTTCGGTGGAGTAAGTGGCCTGCTGTGATATAATTAAAGGCTTTTTATTCAAGGTGTTAGGGCTTTTTTGTTGAATGAATGTAGCCCGGAGGGGCGTAATCGGTTCGGTGTGGTAGGTTTGCAAGCAAACTTGTAAAGATGCGCTGAGGTGCATAAGTTGTAGAGCAGCGCGCTAGAAGCTCGGCTCGTTTTTTGCCAGAGCAATATTGTTGGTTGTTGATTCTATGGCGAGAGCAATGAAGAAACCCGCGAAAAATCTGACGCTTCCCTCCAAAAATGCGAAGTCGGCTGCATCGAAAACGACAGCAAAACCTGACGCAAAAACAACGGTAGCTCTAAAGCCGGCAAGCAAGGCGAAAGTCGCAAAACCAGCACCTCGCGGAGTGACTGAAAAAACACCGAGCAAGATCGAGCCGAAGGCTGCAGCCAAGACCACTCGCCCAGCGGGTAGCAAGGCGGCAACTCCGGCACCAGCTAAAGCAACAGCAAAAGTTACTGACAAAACGGTATCAGCGCAATCGAAGACCACTGTGACGACAAAGAAACCCGAACCGAAAACCGCAATCAAGGCTGTCAAAGCCGCGGATCAAAGCGAAGCCAAAACCAATGTTGGCACAACTCCCGTTTCAGCCGTCAGCCAGACGACTGATGCCGAGGCATTGGCTGCAATTGACACATCCAGCTACGTGCTGCCCACCATCAAGGTGCCGGGCCGCCGTGGCCGCAAGCCAAAGGAATTCCAGCCTGAGAACGACGAAGTCGCCGCATTGAATGCGGTTGAACGCGCCGAACTGAAGGCTGTTGACAAGGCCAAGGCCAAGGATCGCAAAGCCAAGGAAAAGGCGCTGTTGAAGGACGCATTCTCGTCCGACACGGAAGCGACTGAAGAGGAACTCGAACGCCGCCGTCAAAAGCTGAAGACGCTGATCAAGCTCGGCAAGGAACGCGGCTTCCTGACTTATTCCGAAATCAACGACCATTTGCCGGAAAATATCGTTGATCCAGAGGCGATTGATGGCATCATCGGCACCTTCAACGACATGGGCATCGCCGTGTACGAACACGCGCCCGATGCTGAAACGCTGTTGTTGTCCGATAACGTTGCGACCGTCGCCAGTGACGACGACGCAGAAGCGGCTGCCGAAGCAGCGCTGTCCACCGTTGATTCCGACTTTGGTCGTACCACCGATCCTGTGCGTATGTACATGCGCGAAATGGGCTCGGTCGAACTGTTGACGCGCGAAGGCGAAATCGAAATCGCCAAGCGTATCGAAGACGGCTTGAAGGACATGATCCAGGCGATCTCCGCCTGCCCAACCACGATTGCAGAAATCCTGCTGTCGGCTGACAAGATTACTGCCGACGAAGTCAAGATCGATGAAGTCGTCGATGGTCTGGTCGATCTGAACGTCGAAGAACCTGCAATCGCTGTACAAGCGGCTTCAGAGGAAGACGAAGAAGACGAGGATGACGAGGAAGAAGAGGAAGAAGAAGAGGGTGGCGCTTCGGGCGCGGCTGGCTTCTCTGCCGAACAGCTTGAGCAACTGAAGCGCGAGTCGCTGGCCAAGTTCGCCACCATCCAGTCGCAATTCGACAAGATGCGTAAGGCGTTCGAGAAGGAAGGCTACAACTCCAAGTCATACGCCAAGGCGCAAGAAGCGATCTCCGCTGAATTGCTTGGTATCCGCTTTACGGCAAAAGTTGTCGAAAAACTGTGCGACACCTTGCGTGCGCAAGTGGATGAAGTGCGTCATATCGAAAAGCAGATTTTGGATGTCGTCGTCAATCGCTGCGGCATGCCACGCGGTCATTTCATCAAGGTCTTCCCGGGCAACGAAACCAATCAAGACTGGGTTGATGGCGAAGTCAACGGCGGTCATTCCTACAGCGCAGTACTGGGTCGTAATGTTCCGGCTGTCAAGGAATTGCAAAAGAAGCTGATCGACCTGCAAGCACGCGTCGTATTGCCACTGACTGACCTGCGCGACATCAACAAGAAGATGGCCGCCGGTGAAATGAAGGCTCGCAAAGCCAAGCGCGAAATGACCGAAGCGAACTTGCGTCTGGTGATCTCGATTGCGAAGAAATACACCAACCGCGGCCTGCAGTTCCTCGACCTGATCCAGGAAGGCAATATCGGCTTGATGAAGGCGGTGGACAAGTTTGAATACCGTCGCGGCTACAAGTTCTCGACTTACGCGACATGGTGGATTCGTCAGGCGATCACCCGTTCCATCGCTGACCAGGCACGTACGATCCGTATTCCGGTACACATGATCGAAACGATCAACAAGATGAACCGCATCTCGCGTCAAATCTTGCAGGAAACCGGTGCTGAGCCTGATCCAGCGACTCTGGCGATCAAGATGGAAATGCCGGAAGACAAGATCCGCAAGATCATGAAGATCGCCAAGGAACCGATTTCGATGGAAACACCGATCGGCGACGACGACGATTCCCATCTGGGCGATTTCATCGAAGACAACAACACCTTGGCACCGTCCGACGCAGCGTTGCACGCGTCGATGCGCGGTGTGGTCAAGGACGTGTTGGACTCGCTGACCCCACGCGAAGCAAAGGTCTTGCGCATGCGTTTCGGTATCGAAATGTCGACAGACCACACGCTGGAAGAAGTCGGTAAGCAATTCGACGTAACCCGTGAGCGTATTCGTCAAATCGAAGCAAAGGCGTTGCGCAAGCTGCGTCATCCATCGCGTTCTGACAAGCTGAAGAGTTTCCTCGAAGGTAATTAAGGACACCTCAATCAATCTACTGCGCACCCCACTCTCGTGCCTGCGATGCTCACCGTACAATCCGTACGGTTGCGCTTCTCGGCGCGACATTGGGGCGCTCGCTACGATTTATAGAGGTGTCAGGTAGGATTGCACGCATTCGTAACCCGAATCCGTGCAGCAAGCCCAGCAAATGGTTTATTATCTAGGGCT
>Ga0116226_10001150_pt1 | contig 22961 bp, 23 predicted proteins | sample S1TSphfallax_FD_89692 | JGI IMG/M metagenome (GOLD analysis project Ga0116226, IMG submission 89692) | Host-associated microbial communities from peat moss isolated from Minnesota, USA - S1T2_Fa - Sphagnum fallax MG | ecosystem: Host-associated > Plants > Peat moss > Unclassified | place: USA... | reverse complement strand
GTCTGCGGGTTTTCGAACATCTCGTGCGGGCTGCCGCTTTCCACCACTTCGCCGCGATCCATGAACACGACGCGGTTCGCGACCTGACGGGCAAAGCCCATCTCGTGCGTCACGCAGACCATCGTCATGCCGGTCTCGGCGAGGCCGACCATGGTGTCGAGCACTTCCTTGATCATCTCGGGGTCGAGCGCCGAGGTCGGCTCGTCGAACAGCATGATCTTCGGCTTCATGCACAAGGCGCGGGCAATCGCCACGCGCTGCTGCTGGCCGCCGGAAAGCTGCAACGGATACTTCTTCGCCTGTTCCGGAATCTTCACACGGCGCAGGTAGCTCATCGCCAGTTCCTCGGCTTCGGCCTTCGGCATCTTGCGCACCTGGATCGGTGCCAGAGTACAATTTTCCAGAATTGTCAGATGCGGGAACAGGTTGAACGACTGGAACACCATGCCGACCTCGCGGCGGATGGTGTCCAGCGCCCGCGTGTCGTTGGTCAGTTCGGTGCCGTCCACGACGATGCGGCCCTGCTGGTGCTCCTCCAGCCGGTTGATGCAGCGGATCGTCGTCGATTTGCCGCTGCCCGATGGGCCGCAGACGACGACGCGCTCGCCCTTGCCGACGGTCAGAGACACGTCCCGCAGGACGTGCATCGCGCCGTACCATTTGTTGACGCGGTCCAGAACGATCGCCGCCTCGGGCGCCTCATTGGTCATGCTCATGGCTGAAACCCCTCAGCGGTTGCGCGCGCGGCTGAACTGGCGTTCAAGGCCGGCGCTGTAACGGGACATCGCGTAGCAGAAGGCGAAGTAGATGGCGGCCAGCACCAGGTAGATCTCGGTGGAGAACCCGGTCCAGGTCGGGTCCGCCATCGCGGTCTTGCCGGCGGTCAGCAGGTCGATGATGCCGATGATCAGCACCAGGCTGGTGTCCTTGAAGAAATCCAGGAACGTGTTGACCAGCGGCGGAATGACGATGCGCAAGGCCTGCGGCAGGATGATCTTCAGCGTTTTCTGCCAGTAGCTGAGCCCGAGCGCGTCGGCCGCCTCGTACTGCCCCTTCGGCAGCGATTGCAGGCCGCCGCGCACCACTTCGGCAAGATAGGCGGCGGCGAACAGGATGATCGCGATCTGCGCGCGCAACAGCTTGTCGGGGTTCAGCCCCTCCGGCATGAACAGCGGGAACATCACGCTTGCCATGAACAGCAGGCTGATCAGCGGCACGCCACGGATCAGTTCCACGTAGCCGACGCACAGCGCCTTCACCGCCGGCAACTCGGTCGAGCGCCGGCCGAGCGCCACGAGGACGGCGAGCGGAAACGCGAAGGCGAGGCCGAACGTCGCCAGGATCAGCGTGATCGGCAGGCCGCCCCACTGGTCCTGCGCCACGTAATCCATGCCGAACACGCCGCCCCACATGAACAGGGCGATCACCGCCAGCGTGACGATCCAGATATACAGCAGCTCCTTGCGCCAGCACCGCCGCATCGCGGAGACGACGTAGAGGCCGATGAACAGCAACACGCACAGCGCCGGCCGCCATTGCTCGTCATACGGGTAGCGGCCGAACAGAATGAAACGCCATTTGTCGCCGATCACCGCCCAGCAGGCGCCGACACCCGCCACCTGGCGGCACGGGATCGCCGTCTCCAGCGGGTTGGCGGCGACCGGCACCGACCAGACGGCGTTGATCAGCGCCCAGTTGATGAAGCCGAAGGCCCATTTCAGCAGCAGGTAACCGAGCAGGATCGTCACGATGCTCGACCACCAGGAGCCGAACAAGTTGCGCCGTGCCCAGGCCCAGGGGCCGACCAGCGAGGCCGGCGGCTTTTCCCGCACCGGCGCGGATGTGCCCAGAACGGCGGTTTGACTGGCCATGGTTACCGTCCCACCAGCGCGATGCGCGCGTTGTACCAGTTCATGAAGAAGCTGATGCTGAGGCTGATCGTCAGATAGACCAGCATGATGATGGCGATGCCTTCGATCGCCTGGCCGGTCTGGTTCAGCGTCGTGCTCGCGATCGAGACGATGTCCTGATAGCCGATCGCGACCGCCAGCGAGCTGTTCTTGGTCAGGTTCAGATACTGGCTGGTCATCGGCGGGATGATCACGCGCAGCGCCTGCGGCAGCACCACCAGCCGCAGCGTCCGGCCGCGATGCAGGCCGAGCGCCTGCGCCGCCTCCCACTGGCCCTGCGCCACCGCCTGAATGCCGGAGCGGACGATCTCACCGATATAGGCGGAGGTGTAGATCACCAGCCCGGTCAGCAGCGCGCCGTATTCCGGCGTGATCGTGCCGCCGCCGGAGAAATTGAAGCCGTGCAGGATCGGCAGGTCGATCGTCAGCGGCGCGCCGAGCACGGCCCAGACGATCAGCGGCAGGCCGATCAGCAGCCCGACGGCAACCGGCCATACCAGCGGTTTCTCGCCGGTCAGGTCCTGCTTGCGCTTGGCATACCGCGCCCACAGCACGCTCAGCACGATCGCGACGACGAAGCCCAGCAGCGCCCAGGTGTGCGCCGGCTCCCAGACCAGCAACGGAATCTTGATGCCGCGATTGGACAGGAACACCGCGTCACCGATGCGGATCGACTGGCGTGGCGCCGGCAGACCCTGGAGCAGCACGTACCAGAACAGCAATTGCAGCAGCAGCGGAATGTCGCGCAGCACTTCGACATAGACCGCCGTGATTTTCGCGAGCAGCCAGTTCGGCGACAGCCGGCCGACGCCGACGAGGGTGCCGAGGATCGTCGCCAGTATGCAGCCGATCACCGCCACCTTCAGCGTGTTCAGCACGCCGTCGACCAGCGCGCGGAAATAGGTGCTGACACCCGCGGTATAGGGCAGCACCGTCTCGCCGATCGGGATGCCGGAGGTGCTCCACAGGAAGCCGAACCCGGTCGCGATATGCCGCGCCTCCAGGTTCCGGCGGGTGTTGCCGACGAGGTACCACAGGATCGCCACGATCACCGCCAGCACCAACGTCTGCCAGACGATGTTGCGGAAGCGCGGGTCCGACCACGAGAACTCCAGCTTGCGCTTCGGCGCCTGCCGGGTCGGTGCGAGGCGCGGGTCGGAGGCGGTTGCAGACATTCGGTTCCTCCGGGGCAACGACGAACGTAACGACGTGCCGGGCGTACCTAACGCCATTAGGCATGATGCCTAATGGCGTTAGGTAATTGGTTCAGCGCATCGGCGGCGCGTACATCAGGCCGCCTTTGTTCCACAGCGCGTTGATTCCGCGCGGAATCCCGAGAACGCCGAGGTCGCGGTCCCAGATCTCGGCGGCGTTGCCGTTCAGCTTGATGATGTTGTAGGCCCACTTGTTGTCGAGCCCGAGCGCCTTGCCGAGATCGCCCTCAAGCCCAAGGAAGCGGCGGGCTTCCGGATCGGTCGTTCCCATCATGCTGTCGATGTTGGCGCTGGTGAAACCGTGTTCCTCGCCGATCAGCATGGCGAAGTAGGTCCAGCGGACGATGTCGAACCACTTGTCGTCGCCCTTGCGCAGCATCGGGCCGAGCGGCTCCTTGCTGATGATCTCGGGCAGCAGCAGGAAATCTTCCTTCTTCGGCTGGGTGGCGCGGAACGTGGCAAGCGCCGAACTGTCGTTCGAGAAGGCGTCGCAGCGACCGGACAGGAACGCCGACTGCAATTCCGCCTCGTTATCGATCAGGATCGGGGTGAATTTCAGGTTCGCCTGCCGGAAATAGTCGCCGACCGCGAGTTCCGTGCTGGTGCCCGGCTGCACGCAAACCGTGGCGCCGTCCAGTTCCTTGGCGCTTTTCACGCCGGAGGCGGTTTTCACCAGGAAGCCGGTGCCGTCATAGAAATTGATGCCGGCGAACATGCCGCCGAGGCTGGCCTCGCGGCCCATCGTCCAGGTGGTCTCCCGGATCAGCACATCGATTTCGGCGGATTGCAGCGCGGTGAAGCGGTTGGTGGAGGTCAGCGGGACGTATTTGACCTTGGAGGTGTCGGCGAAAATGGCGGCGGCGAGGGCGCGGCAGCCGTCGGCATCCACGCCCGTCATGACGCCCTTGCTGTCCGGCAGCGAGAAGCCGGCGGTATTGCCATCGACCCCGCAGATCAGTTGGCCGCGCGCCTTGATGGCGTCGAGCGTGGCTGAGCCGCTGCCGTCGGCGTGGGCGGTGCCGGCGAAACCGGCAACCAAGGCGCCACCGAGTAGGACGGCAGCAAGCTGAGTAGTCTGACGCATCATTGTGCGTGCTCCCCTTATGATTCACGTCCAGCAATCCGGAGGCCCAACGCCATGCGTGCGCCGCAACCCCGGGGTGCCGGAGGTTGATGGCTGCCACCATGCCGCCCGACGCACAAGATGAAAAGTGCCTTTGCGGCACGAATCTGCCCGGCCTGCGGTCACCCCTGGCGCGGTGCGGCATGGCGGTTACAGTGCGACAACTCTCGGAGAAGCCCGATGCTCGCCACCAGTCCCGCCTTCAAGCAGAACGCCGCGGATGCGATGGCGGACGTCGGGTTGCAAAAGGCGCTGGCGCGAACCCGGCCGCAATTCCCTGCCCGCCGCGCCGCCGCCGTCGCCGCCCTGCCCGAGTTCGAACGGCTCCGGGAGATCGGCAAGCAGATCAAGGACCACACGCTCGCGCACCTCGACTTCTACCTGGAGACGTTCGCCGCCAACGTCGAGCGGGCGGGCGGGCAGGTGCATTGGGCCAGCACGGCCGAGGACGCGCGTGCCGCCGTGCTCGCCATCTGCCAGCGGGTCGGCGCCCGGACGGTGACCAAGGGCAAGTCGATGATCAGCGAGGAGCTGGAGATCAACGCCCACCTGCTGGAACATGGCATCGAGCCGATCGAGACCGACCTCGGCGAATACATCCTGCAACTGCGCTCCGAGCCGCCGAGCCATATCATCGCGCCTGCGTTCCACCTGAACCGCGAGGACTGGGAGGCGAGCTTCCGCAAGGCGCACACCGACCTGCCGGCCGACCGCGTGTTCCACGAGCGGCGCGACATCCTGACCGAGGCGCGCAGCCGGCTGCGGCAGAAGTTCCTGGCGGCCGATGTCGGCATCACCGGCGCCAATTTCCTGATCGCCGAGACCGGCAGCAGCGTGATCGTCACCAACGAGGGCAACGGCGACCTGACCCAGACGCTGCCGCGCGTGCATATCGTGCTGGCCAGCATCGAGAAGATGGTGCCGACGCTGGAGGACACGACCAGCCTGCTGCGGCTGCTGGCGCGCTCGGCGACCGGGCAGGATTTCTCCGTCTACACGACGTTCTCGACCGGCCCGCGCCGCGCCGATGATCTGGACGGGCCGGCGGAATACCACGTCGTGCTCGTCGACAACGGCCGCTCGGCGATGGTCGGCACGGAATTCCAGGACATGCTGCGCTGCATCCGCTGCGCCGCCTGCATGAACCATTGCCCGGTCTACGGCACCGTCGGCGGCCACAGCTACGGCGCGGTCTATCCGGGGCCGATGGGCAGCGTGCTGACCCCGATGCTGATCGGCGTCGACAAGGGCGGGCACCTGCCGAACGCGAGCACGTTCTGCGGCAAGTGCGAGAGCGTGTGCCCCATGAAAATCCCGCTGCCCAACATGATGCGCCATTGGCGGGAGAAGGAGTTCGAGCGGCATCTGTCGCCCGTGGCGGTCAGGCAGGGGCTGGCGGTCTGGGCATGGTTCGCGCGCCGGCCGGCCATGTATCGGTTCGCGACGCGGGTCGGCGCGTTCACGCTCGGGATGCTCGGGCGCAAGCGCGGCAAGTTCACGTCGCTCCCGCTCGCCGGCGGCTGGACCGCCGGGCGCGATCTGCCAGCGCCGGAGGGCGAAACCTTCTTCGCCCGCTACGCGCGCGCCCAGCGGGCCGGCCGCGCATGAGCCGGCAGGCCATCCTCGGCGCCATCCAGCGCGGATTGCGGCGCGGGCCGCTGCCGGAGGATCAGGCGATGGCACTGCGCGCCCGCCTCGCCGCGCATCCGCGCCATCTGATCCCGGCGCGCAGCCGCGTGCCCCGCCCGGAGCAGGTGGCGCTGTTCCTGCGCAACCTCGAGAAGGAATTCGCCACCTCCGCGCGCGTGCCGGCGCCCGAGGACGTGCCCGCCGCGCTTGCCGAGTATCTCGCCGCGCAGAACCTGCCCTCCGAGTTCGCGATGGCGCCGCACCCGGCGTTGCAGTCGCTCCCCTGGGACAGCCGCCCGCTGCTGCGCCGGCGGGAGGGGCGGGCGGAGGCAAGCGACCTCGTCACCGTGCAGCACGGCTTCGCCGGCATCGCCGAGACCGGCACGCTGATGCTGCCGGGCCTCGCCCAGACCCCGACCACGCTAAACCTTCTCGCCGACAGCGCCATCGTCGTGCTGCACGCCAGCCGGATCGTCGGCGCCTACGAGGACGCCTTCGACCTGCTGCGCGCCGAGGTGGGTCCGATGCTGCCGCGCAACGTGATGCTGGTCACGGGGCCGTCGCGCTCGGCGGACATCGAGTCGACGCTCGAACTCGGCGCCCACGGGCCGCGCCGGCTGCACGTGCTGCTGATCGACGACGACGCCTCCGCGCTCGGCTGAGCGCTGCCATGCGGTCCCCGCGCCGCCAGCGTCTGACCGAGCAGGACCGGCAGGACTGGGCGCACTTCGCCAGCAAGATCAAGCCGCTGCCAGGTCGCACGCCGCTGGAGGCGCCGCCGGCCGAGCCGGTGACGCCGACGATACGCGAGGCCGCGCCAGCGCCGGTCAAACAGCCTTCGCCGCTGCCGTCGCCGCTGGCGGTGGGCACGCATCCGGGCGGGCTGGATAACGGCACCTGGAACCGCTTCCGCTCCGGCAAACTTGCGCCGATGCGCACGCTGGACCTGCACGGCCGCACCGCGCAGCGCGCCTTCCATGCGCTGGAAAGTTTTCTCCATGCCGCGCACGCCGACCAGGTGCGGGTGGTCGAGGTCATCACCGGGCGCGGCTCCGGCGAGACTGGCGGCGTGATCCGGCGCGAGTTTCCGCTGTGGCTGAACCTGCCGACGCTGCGCCCGCTGGTGCTGGCGGCGAGCCATCCGCACGAGAAGAACCCAGGCTCGGTCCGCCTGTTGCTGCGCCGCCCGAAATGACCCCGTTCGGCGCCCGGCTGCGCGCGCTGCGCAGCGTCCACGGCATGACGCTGAAACAGTTGGCGGCCCGCTTGCAGGTCTCGGCGGCCTACGTGTCTGCCCTGGAACACGGCAAGCGCGGCGCGCCGAGTTCCGGCCTCGTGCATCAGGTGTGCGACGTGTTCGGCCTGATCTGGGACGAAGCCGAGGAGCTCTCCGCCCTCGCCAAACTCTCCCACCCGCGCGTCGTGGTGGACACGGCCGGCTTGACGCCGGAACAGACCGCATTGGCGAACCGCCTGGCGCAGTCGATCAACCGCCTGCAACCGGAAACAGTGGCCGCCCTGCACGCCGTCCTCGACAGCTCCACACCCGCCGCGAAACCGACGCTTCGTAGGGCGGCGGGGAGGGGCGCGTGAGGCGAGCGGGGGATACTCTCGGCATCTCGATCAGCGGATGAAACTGGATCAATAGCCTCGCCGATATCACCCTATTAGGGTGATTCGCCTTTAGATTACTCTTTGCAACGCGAAACCAATAATCTATATCAAAAATAGATGAATATTGATCGTGTCACGGGATATAATTTGTCTCGGGTAATACAATATCAATCGCCGTTATGGGCCGCCTTCCAGCTAGCGACGGCGTTGAGATAGCGGACCAGTATTTCCATGGCCGTGTAACCCGTGTGAGTGCCGTCGGTTACTACTGCATACCCATCGCGAACATCGCTTAGCAACTTAAAGTCATCTGAAACAATGCGCTCGCATCCATGCTTTTGGATAAGTGCGCGGCTTATGTATGAATTTGTCACTTCATCCGAATTCGGAATGATCTTCATGATCGCAATAGCGTCTTGAATCATGGCAAGATATTGCTGCTGGGAAGGACAGATCGTGAGATGCCGGCCGTCGTCCATAGCGTGCGCGGCTCCACTTATGCCCGTGATGAACGCCGCAACTAACAAGGGTCTCATGCTCTACTCTTCAGCGTTTGGCAAGCGCAGCAAGCGTAGCGGTTAAGCGAAGCGTCATCTGCCACTTTGACGTCGAGGTCGGGGCCGCCATCCTTCAACGCTGCAACGAGGTAAGCGGCGATGCTTTCCCTATCGGTGAGCGAGTCCGCCTCGTTCCATGCAGATCATAGAATCTGGCAGGACGTCTATCACGCGGCGACGCCCGCACGTAAAGACACGTACATTAAGAATACGCTGCGCGACTCTGCACCTCTTATCCAGTTCAAGGAACGATGAACACGACGCCGAAATGTCTGGACTGCGATGTCCGCAGAGGCATGACCTGCTTCAAGGGCGAGACCTTCACGGTCGGCTATGAGGACATGACGGAGACAGTCAAAGGGCTTTCGGGTTGGCGATGTGCGAGCTGCGGCGACGTGGAATTTGATGCCGACAGCGCGCGGCGGTATGCGGCCGCAGGCGACGAACTCGTGCTGCGCCACAGGGCGCGGCAGAGCAAGGAAATCCGCCGCATCCGCCGCAAACTCGGTTTGAGCCAGGTCGCGGCCGCGCGCCTGACCGGCGGCGGCCACAACGCCTTCTCGCGCTATGAGCGCGGCAAAGCGGCGCCGCTGCCCGCCGTCGTCAATCTTTTCCGGTTGCTCGACAAACATCCGGAACTGTTGAAGGATTTGGTTTGAGCGGGGTGTGTGACCGACCCGTCCCCAATCGGCTACCCCGTCAGCACCCCGGTCTGCCGCAAAAACCCCAGCAGCGGCAGCAGCGGCAGGCCGAGGATCGCGGCGTGTTCGCCTTCGACCTTGTCGAACAGGTGAACGCCCAGCCCCTCCAGCCGATAGGCGCCGACCGTCGTGGTGACGGAATCGCCCTCGGCGGCGAGGTAGGCGTCGAGAAACGCGTCGGAGAACGGGCGCATCGTCAGGCGCGGCTGGGCGATGTGGTGCCACTGGCGCTGCCCGCCGCGCTGGCACAGCACCGCCGTCACCAGCGTATGGACACGACCGCGCAGGGCGAGCAGATGCGCGCGCGCCTCGGCGATCGAGGCGGGCTTGTCGAACCAGCGTCCCTCGGAGACCAGAAGCTGATCGCAGCCGATCACCAACGCCTCCGGGTCACGTCGGGCGATCCGCTGGGCCTTCAGGTCGGCCAGCAGCAGCGCCGTGTCCAGCGCGGTCGCGCCCTCCGCCCGGGCGGCCTCCTTCACCTCCGCCTCGTCGATGTGCGCCGCCCGCGCCTCGAACCGCAGCCCCGCCTGCTCCAGCAACGCCTTGCGGGCAACCGAGGCGCTGGCGAGGATCAGGCGCGGTGTCGCGGCCTGGATCATGGAACCGCCGCGTCGGCGCCCGCTTTCTTGCGGCGGTCGTGCCAGGCATCCATCAGTTGCATCACCGTCGCCGCCGTTTCCTCGATCGAGCGGCGGGTCACGTCGATCACCGGCCAGCCACGCCGGACGCAGAGCCGGCGGGCCCAGAGCAGTTCCTCCTTCACCGTCTCCAGATTGACGTAGTCGCCCTTGTCGGTCCGGAGCGGCCCGCCGCTCGGGTCGATCATGCGCAGGCGATGGCGGCGGATTTCGATCAGCGCGGGCGCATCGAGTGTCAGCCCGATCACCGGCGTCGCCGGATTTTCGAGGCCGGGGGGATCGGGCAGGCTCGGGACCAGCGGAACGTTCGCCGCCTTGATGCCGCGATTGGCGAGATAGAACGAGGTCGGCGTTTTCGAGGAGCGGGATACGCCGACCAGGATCACGTCCGCCTCCGCCAGTCCGGCCTGCGATTGGCCGTCGTCGTGGGCGAGTACGTAATGGATTGCGTCGATGCGGCGGAAATAGTCGGCGTCGAGCACGTATTGCCGGCCGGGGCGGGACATCGCGGTCTCGCCGAACTCCTCCTGCAACAGCGCCAGCACCGGGTCGAGCACATGCACCACGGAAACGCCGAGCCGCGCGCAGGCGGTTTCCAGTTCCGCGCGCAGGCCCTTTTCAACGAGCGTGGACAGCACCGGGCCGGGTTCGGCCTCGATACCCTCCAGCACCCTATGCAACTGGAAGCGGGTGCGGATCAAGCTCCAGCGATGATAGACGATCCGCACGCTGTCGAACTGCGCGATCGTGGCGCGGGTGATGGCGTTCAGCGTCTCGCCGGTTGCGTCGGACACGAGGTGGAGATTGATGCGGTTGGACATGTCGCCTCGGGGGGCTGCGCAGGGCTGAGGATAACGGGGATATTTTCGGCCGGCACCCCTTATCCCGCCCTACCCCCAATCTCCGCGCCGGAGTGGGCGAAACACGGGGCGGATCGGCGCAGGGCGATGGGGGCGATCGGGGTGAAGGGCAAAAATACGTCGAAAACAGATGGTTCGAGGTGCCGTCTGCTGTGGATAACACGGCCCGGAGAGTTCCGGCGAGCGGGTACCTCGTTATCCACAGTCCCAACTACTCCTCCCCTAAGCGATCTCCTTTTTATCTGTTAGGAGGAGAAGGATGGACGGGATCGGGGGAAGCGGCGGATGACGAAACCCTTGCTGCGGGCGTTGGCGGGTGAAGCGGTGTGGCCACCGCCGCTGTGGCTGATGCGCCAGGCAGGCCGCTATCTGCCGGAGTATCGGGCGGTGCGCGCGCAGGCCGGCGATTTCATTTCGCTGTGCATCAACGCGCCGCTGGCGGCCGAGGTGACGCTGCAACCGATCCGTCGCTACGGCATGGATGCGGCGATCCTGTTCAGCGACATCCTGATGCTGCCGTGGGCCTTGGGCTACGGGCTGCGCTTCGCCGAGGGCGAGGGGCCACTGTTGCCGCCGCTGCGGGATGCGGCGACGCTGGCGACGCTGAACCCGGCGCGTGTGCCCGACGCGATCGCGCCGATCCTGGAGACGGTGCGGCGTGTGAGGGCGGAACTGGAGGCGACACGGCCCGGCCAGACCGCGCTGATCGGCTTCGCCGGTGCGCCGTTCACGGTCGCCTGCTACATGGTCGAGGGTCACGGCTCGAAGGAATTCGCCGCCGTGCGCGGCATGGCCTATCGCGATCCGGCGCTGTTCGGCGGCCTGATGGAGGTTCTGACAGAGGCGACGATCGTCTACCTCTCGGCGCAGATCGAGGCCGGGGCGGAGGCGGTGATGCTGTTCGACAGTTGGGCCGGCGTGCTGCCGCCGCTGCTGTTTTCCGAGCATGTGATCGCCCCGGCCGCCCGCATCACGGCGGCACTGCGGGAGCGGTTTCCGACCGTGCCGGTGATCGGGTTCCCCCGCCTCGGCGGGCTTTCGATCGGCGAGTATGCCCGCGTGACCGGGGTGCAGGGGCTTGCCCTGGATACGACCGTCGACCCGGTGCTGGCGTCGCGGCTGGTGCCGGCGCCAGTCGCGTTGCAGGGCAATCTCGACCCGCTGGCGGTGGAGGCGGGCGGGCCCGGGATGCGGGAGGCTACGGGAAAAATACTGGCGGCCATGCGCGGGCGCCCGTTCGTGTTCAATCTGGGCCACGGGATCGTCCCATCGACGCCGCCCGAACACGTCGCCGAACTGGTTGAGCTCGTTCGTGCCGCTTGATCTTGCCGCGAAATCAGCCACGTTGGGGGACATGGCACGCCGCAAGACCGCGATCGTATTGTTCAACCTCGGTGGACCGGACCGGCCGGAATCGGTGCGGCCGTTCCTGCTGAACCTGTTCACCGACCCGGCAATCCTGCGCGTGCCACCGTTCGTGCGGCCGATCCTGGCGCGCATCATCGCCTACGCCCGCACGAAGCCGGCGACCGAGAACTACGCGCGGCTCGGCGGCAAGTCCCCGCTGCTGGAACTGACGGTGGAACAGGCCAAGGCGCTGGAGGCGGCGCTGCCCGATCTGGACGCGAAGTGTTTCGTCGCGATGCGCTACTGGCACCCGTTCAGTGACGCCGCCGCCAAGGCGGTGAAAGCATGGGACCCGGACGAAATCGTGCTGCTGCCGCTCTATCCGCATTATTCGACGACGACGACCGGCAGCAGCTTGACCGCGTGGCGGGATGCGGCGGCCAAGGCCGGGCTCGCCAAGCCGACCACATCGGTCTGCTGCTATCACTCCGACCGCGGCTTCGTCAGTTCGACCGCCGCCATCGTGCGCAAGGCGTATCAGGAGGCGAGGGCGTCGCTCGACCCGGCGATCCCGTTGCGCGTTCTGTTCTCGGCGCACGGGCTGCCGGAGGTCATCATCAAGGGCGGCGACCCGTATCAGTTCCAGGTGGAACGGACGGTCGGCGCCGTGGTCCGGCAACTTGCGATCAGCGGGCTCGACCATCAGGTCTGCTACCAGTCGCGGGCGACGCCGCAGAAATGGATCGGCCCATCGACCGAGGTGGAGATCGAGCGCGCGGCGAAGGACAAGGTGGCGCTGTTGGTGGTGCCGATTGCCTTCGTCTCCGAACATTCCGAGACACTCGTGGAGTTGGACATCGAGTACCGCGAGGTCGCGGAGCATCTCGGCGTGCCGGGGTATTTCCGCGTGCCGGCGCAGAATTCCGACGCGGGCTTCATCGGCGCGCTTGCCGACATGGTCCGACACGCGCGGGCGCAGGGGCCGGGGCTTCGCAGCTTCGTCGGCGGGCGGGTCTGCCCGCACGAGCATGGGGATTGCCCGCACGCGCGCGCCGGAGTGGAACCGGCGGTCGCCGAGGTTGTACCCCTGGCCGCATGACCCCGCTGGATCTGATCAAGGCTCGCCGCAGCCCGTTGCGCTTGGTGATTTTCGATTGCGACGGGGTGATCGTCGACAGCGAGCCCGTGGCCAATCGCATCCTGGCGGAGAGCCTGACCCAGTTGGGCTGGCCGATGGACGCGACGGAATCGACCCGTATTTTCCTCGGCGTGTCGCTTCGCGACATGGTGCCGACGATCGAGGCGCGCATCGGCGGCAAGGTGCCGGAGACATGGCGCAGCGCCGTTGCCGAGCGCATCGTGTCCGCGCTGGCGGACGAAGCGCGGCCGATAGCGGGTGCGGTTGAGGTGTTGCGGGAATTGACCGCGATGGGCGTGCCGTGGCGCGTGGCGTCGAATTCCTCGCACGCGGAAATGCGGGCCAAATTCGCCAGGATCGGCATTACCGACCTGGTCGCCGGACGTGTCCACAGCCAAGCCGACGTGCCCCGCGCCAAGCCGGCGCCGGATCTGTTCCTGGCCGCCGCCCGTGCGGAAGGGGCGGACCCTGCGGAATGCATCGTCATCGAGGATTCACTGCCCGGCGTGCGCGGCGCGGTGGCGGCGGGAATGGATTGCCTGGGGTTCGCACATCATTCGGATGCCGCCGCGCTGCGATCCGCCGGCGCGGTGCCGTTTCAGTCGATGGCGGATGTGCCTGCCCTGATCCGCGCCTGCCGGCGGCAGGCCGCCTGACAATGAGTTTTCTGCTGCCGCTGTATCCGTGGCTGAAGGCCGCGCACGTCGTCAGCATGGTCGCCTGGATGGCCGGCCTGTTCTACCTGCCCCGCCTCTATGTCTATCACTGCGAGGTGGCGGCGGGGTCGATCGAGAGCGAACGTTTCAAGGTGATGGAGCGTCGCCTGCTCAAGCAGATCACAACGCCGGCGATGATCGCGACGTTTGTGTTCGGCATCCTGATGGCGGCGACGCCGGGCGTGATCGACTGGGCGGCCGGCTGGTGGCATGTCAAGCTGCTGTGCGTGCTGATCATGGCGGCTTTCCACGGCAAGCTGGGCGCTTGGCGGCGGGATTTCCTCGAAGATCGCAACACACGCTCGCAGCGGTTCTACCGAATTGCTAACGAGATCCCAACGATCCTGCTGCTCGTGATCGTGGTGATGGTGATTGTCCAACCATTCTGATGGGTGGGGCCCCAGCGGGCCCCTTGAAACCGGTTGCACGGAATCCATCTTCCGGTTGACGCGGACAACCCGGCTGCATAGGGTGCCGCCGGCGACGATGGCAACCGATTGCTTGCCCGTCGATTTCCCTCCTGCCCCCGCCCCCTGCGGGACAGTTTGGTCGCCCGATCGGTTCTTTCCGCCCTGTGCGGGCCGCTTGGTTGGCCTTTTGCCGCGCATGTGAGCCATCGCGCTCGCTTTTTGCGGGTTCATTCCCGCCCGGCCCTGTTCCCGTCCCCGACTGATGACCCTTCTGAGGCGTCCCGATGCACCTCGCCGAACTCAAGGCAAAATCACCCGCAGACCTGCTCAGCTTCGCAGAGTCGCTACAGATCGAGAACGCATCCTCGCTGCGCAAGCAGGACATGATGTTCGCGATCCTGAAAAACCTCGCCGAGAACGAGCAGGCGATCCACGGCGAAGGCACGCTGGAAATCCTGCCCGACGGGTTCGGCTTCCTGCGCAGCGCAGAGAGCAACTATCTGCCGGGGCCGGACGACATCTACGTGTCGCCCTCGCAGGTGCGCCGCTTTGGGCTGCGGACGGGCGATTCCGTCGAGGGCCAGATCCGCGCGCCGAAGGATGGCGAGCGGTATTTCGCGTTGCTCAAGGTCAACACGATCAATTTTGAGCCGCCGGAAGCCGTCCGCCACCGGATCAACTTCGACAATCTGACGCCGCTGTATCCCGACAAGCGGCTGAAGATGGAGCTGGAGAACTTCGTCTCCGTCGCCAAGGGGCCACAGAAGGACCTGACGCCGCGCGTGATCGACCTGATCGCGCCGATCGGCAAAGGGCAGCGCGCACTGATTGTTGCGCCGCCGCGCACCGGCAAGACGGTGATGTTGCAGAACATCGCCACCGCGATCAGCCAGAACCACCCGGAAGTGTTCCTGATCGTGCTGCTGATCGACGAGCGGCCGGAAGAAGTGACCGACATGGCGCGCACGGTGAAGGGCGAGGTGATCGCCTCGACCTTCGACGAGCCGGCGACGCGACATGTGCAAGTGACGGAGATGGTGCTGGAGAAGGCCAAGCGCCTCGTCGAGCACAAGCGCGACGTGGTCATTCTGCTCGACAGCATCACGCGGCTGGCGCGGGCCTACAACACGGTGGTGCCGAGCTCGGGCAAGGTGCGGACGGGTGGCGTCGACGCCAACGCACTGCAACGCCCGAAGCGGTTCTTCGGCGCGGCGCGCAACATCGAAGAAGGCGGCAGCCTGACCATCATCGCCACCGCCCTGATCGACACCGGCAGCCGCATGGACGAGGTGATCTTCGAGGAGTTCAAAGGCACGGGTAACTCGGAAATCATCCTCGACCGCAAGCTGTCCGACAAGCGCACGTTCCCGGCGATCGACATCACCAAGTCCGGCACCCGCAAGGAAGAACTGCTGGTGGACCGCGCCACGCTGTCGAAGATGTGGGTGCTGCGGCGCATCCTGAACCCGATGGGTCCGATGGACAGCATGGATTTCCTGTTGGACAAGCTGAAGTACTCCAAGACCAATCAGGATTTCTTTGATGCGATGAATACGTGAGGTATTAGGGTGGGCGATCAGGTCGATAACTCGGCGATTGTCTTGTTCCGACGCCTAGACACCAAGATGGATCGCCTCGCGGATGATGTCCGTGAGGTTCGAGAACGCCTTACCTCTGTCGAACTTGGCCTGGCCGGCGTTCGTCGCGACATTGGCGGCCTCGCAGAGTCTGACGCGCGCATACAAGTGCGGATTGATAGACTCGACGGGCGGCTGGAGCGGATCGAGAAGCGGTTGGACCTGATCGACGCCTAACGTCGCCTCAGCCCGCGTTCGCACTGACCACCCAAACCGCCCCGCCCAACTTTACCGTCTCCCCCGAAACATAAGGCTCCAACGCCGCCCGGATCGCGGCGATGGCGGGCGCTCGTGCCTCCTCCGGCGCCTCGCGCAGCGCGCGGCTGGCGGCGCCGATGTGGGTCGCCTGTTCCAGCGCGCGGTCGAGACCGCCGCCGGCGCCCAAGTCCAGCATCACGTCAACGGGGGTGAAGCGCGGCGCGGACCAGCCGGCTTCGGTGAGGATGCGCTCGACGCGGGCCGGATCGGCGAAGGCGAAGGGGCCGGGGTCCTCCGGGCCGGGTTTGGGCAGGCGCGGGATATGCTCGTAGGCGGCGTGGAGCGGGACGCGCATCCACGGGTTCTCATCGAACGGGCGCCAGCAGACGAACACCAGCCGACCGCCCGGCCGCAGAGCCGTGCGCAGGTTGGCGAAGGCGGCAACCGGGTCGCCGAAAAACATCACGCCGAAGCGCGAGAACAGCAGGTCGAACGCGGCTGGGGCAAAGGGGTGTGTGGCGGCGTCGGCCAGCACCCATTCGATATTGGCGCGGTCGGCGCCCCGCTCCCGCGCCCAGCCGAGCATCGGCTCGGAAACGTCCAGCCCCGTCACGTGCCCGCCAGCCCCGACCGCGTCGGCGAGTCGCATCGTCGTGGTACCGCAGCCGCAGCCGATGTCCAGCACCCGCTCGCCCGGCGCTGCCGCCGCCGCCGCCAGCACCGCCTCGGAAATCGGCGCGAGCTGGATGTCGGTATGTGCCTGATGGGTCACCCAGTGCGCGGCGCCCGGGCCGTTCCAATAGGCCAGTTGATCGGCGTGCAGTTGCTGTGTGTCGCTCATCGGCACCCTCCCGCGCTTTTGTACGGGCGCATCAATCCACCGTTCAGACGGGCTCGGCTACCGGGGACAGCGAAAAATCGCAGGGGGCGCTGCTCCGATTGCACTCATAAGAATATCCTTATATACCGCGCCCGCCACTCACAGGAGCCCTCCCGATGGCCGATTACAAGGTGAAAGACATCTCGCTCGCCGAATGGGGTGCGAAGGAAATCTCGATGGCCGAGGACGAGATGCCGGGCCTGATGGCGATCCGGGCGGAATACGGCACGGCCAAGCCGCTGAAGGGTGCCCGCATCGCCGGATGCCTGCACATGACGATCCAGACGGCGGTGCTGATCCAAACGCTGGAGTATCTCGGCGCCACCGTGCGCTGGTCGTCCTGCAACATCTTCTCGACCCAGGATCACGCGGCGGCGGCGGTCGCGGCGGCGGGCACGCCGGTGTTCGCCTGGAAGGGCATGAACGAGGAAGAATTCTGGTGGTGCATCGAGCAGACGGTGCGCGGGCCGGACGGCTGGACGCCGAACATGATCCTCGACGACGGCGGCGATCTGACCGTGCTGTTGCACGACAAGTATCCGGCGATGCTGGATGACGTGCGTGGCTTGTCCGAGGAAACCACGACCGGCGTGCATCGGCTGTGGGAGATGGCCAAGGCCGGGACGCTGAAAGTGCCGGCGATCAACGTCAACGACAGCGTGACCAAGAGCAAGTTCGACAATCTCTACGGCTGTCGCGAGAGCCTGGTCGATGCGATCCGGCGCGGGACGGACGTGATGATGGCGGGCAAGGTCGCGGTGGTGAACGGGTTCGGCGATGTCGGCAAAGGCTCCTCCGCCAGCCTGCGCAACGCGGGCTGCCGGGTGATGGTCACGGAAGTCGATCCGATCTGCGCGTTGCAGGCGGCGATGGAAGGCTATGAGGTCGTCACGATGGACGACGCCGCCGACAAGGGCGACATTTTCGTCACCGCGACGGGGAATGTCGACGTCATCACGATCGATCACATGCGCAAGATGAAGCACCGCGCGATCGTTTGTAACATCGGCCACTTCGATAGCGAGATCCAGATCGACGCGCTGCGCAACTACAAGTGGGACAACGTCAAGCCGCAGGTCGACGAGGTGGTGTTCCCGGACGGCAAGCGGCTGATCGTGCTGTCCGAGGGACGCCTCGTGAATCTCGGCAACGCGACCGGCCACCCGAGCTTCGTGATGAGCGCGAGCTTTACCAACCAGGTGCTCGCGCAGCTTGAGTTGTGGACGGCGCCGGCGGGAAAATACGAGCGGAAAGTGTACACGTTGCCGAAACATCTCGATGAGAAAGTGGCGGCGCTGCATCTTGCCAAAGTCGGCGCGAAGCTGACCAAGCTTTCGCCCAAGCAAGCGGATTATATCGGCGCGCCGGTCAGCGGCCCGTTCAAGCACGAGCTGTATCGCTATTAGCGATTTGGCGGCGGGCCTGGAGGGACCGGGCCCGCCGTTACGCCGGCGGTTTGTCATCCAAATTTTAGAGTATTGGCCCCACGCTCTGCGTTATAGAGTCGTTTGTCGGCTGGGCCGCGCTTTGGCGGGGCTGCGGCGGATCAGATGACCGGCGTTTGATTGGGGGATGGAATGTCGCAGGTGTTTCTGCCGCTCGGGCCTTTGACGTCGGCTGTTCGCACCGCTGTCGAAGGTGTTCGGGACCAGGCCACCCTCGCCGATCTCCTGTTCCTCGAACGTTGGGAAATCGCCCCGATCCCCGGCGTCGCGGCTGCCATGCGCGTTTCCCAGATCCGCCGCGCCAATCCTGTGCTCGCAGCCGCCGTCCGGGCGGAACTTGCCAAGGCGGCACGAACCCGCCCCGATTGAGCGAGCCGGACTGATCGAGCGGGACTGATCGAGCGGGACTGATTGCGCGGCGAGCGTCGCGGTGGCAGCTTGCCGGCCGGGCGAAACGGCTCCGAGAGGGCGGCTGCATGGCTGTTAACAAGGTGTATCCGGATGCGGTGGCGGCGCTGGCCGACGTGCTGCGCGACGACATGACGATCATGTCCGGCGGCTTTGGTCTGTGCGGCATCCCGTCGGTGCTGATCGAGGCAATCCGGGATTCCGGGGTCAAGGGGCTGACCGTCATCTCGAACAACGCCGGCATCGACGACGCCGGGCTCGGGCTGCTGCTGGTCACGCGGCAGATCAGGCGGATGGTCAGTTCCTACGTTGGAGAGAACAAGACGTTCGCCGCGCAGTTCCTCGCCGGCGAATTGGAGATCGAGTTCAACCCGCAGGGCACGCTGGCCGAGCGGATTCGTGCCGGTGGCGCCGGTATCCCCGCGTTCTTCACTCGCACCGGCGTCGGCACGCAGATCGCCGAGGGCAAGGAAGTGCGCCAGTTCGACGGAATCACCTATGTGATGGAGCGTTGGCTGCGGGCCGATCTCGCGATCGTCCATGCCTGGAAGGGCGATACCGAGGGCAACCTCGTCTACCGAAAGACGGCACGCAATTTCAACCCGATGATGGCGACGGCCGCCGACGTCACGGTGGCGCAGGTCGAGACGCTGCTGGAGCCGGGGGAGATCGAGCCGGACTCGATCATGACTCCCGGCATTTTCGTCAATCGCATCGTGCGGCTAGAGAACGTGCAGAAGCGGATCGAGCAGCGCACCGTGCGCAAGCGCGCCCAGGCGTAACGGGCCTGAAGGCAGGAAGGGGAGCGGGCACATGGCCTGGACTCGCGACGAAATGGCGGCCCGCGCGGCGCGGGAACTGCAAGACGGGTTCTACGTCAATCTTGGCATCGGCATCCCGACGCTGGTGGCAAACCACATCCCGCCAGGCGTCTCGATCCAGTTGCAGAGTGAGAACGGGATGCTGGGCATGGGCCCGTTCCCGTGGGAAGGCGAAGAAGACCCGGACCTGATCAACGCCGGCAAGCAGACGGTCACGGAACTGCCGACCACGAGCTACTTCGACAGTGCCGCCAGCTTCGCGATGATTCGCGGTGGGCATATCGATCTGTCGATCCTCGGGGCGTTGCAGGTCTCCGAACAGGGCGACCTCGCGAACTGGATGATCCCGGGCAAGATGGTCAAGGGGATGGGTGGGGCGATGGATCTGGTTGCCGGCGTGCGGCGCGTCGTGGTGCTGATGGAGCACACGGCGGGGGGCAAGCCGAAGCTGCTGAAACAATGCACGCTGCCGCTGACGGGCACGCGGGTGGTCAACACCATCATCACCGATCTCGCCGTTTTCGAGGTGACGAAGGACGGGTTGGCACTGACCGACATCGCACCCGGCGTCACCGTCGACGAGCTGCGGGGGCAGACCGAGGCGGCGTTCCATGTTCAGCCGGGTTTGAAGGTCGCCGCCTGACGCATTGGCATGATCGGCGCGACGGTGAGGGTCTGCCCGCGGAATTGTGGGCCTTGATCCTGCTGAGGTGCGGGGGCTATATGCGCGCCTCCGCGAAGGAACCTGTCGGGAAGCACCGGCGGCCGGCTGTGGGGCCGTAGCTCAGTTGGGAGAGCGCCTGAATGGCATTCAGGAGGTCAGGGGTTCGATTCCCCTCGGCTCCACCATATCTCTCGATCGCGGGCTCTGAGAGCAGCCGGGGCAAAAATCGCCCGCCCCGATCCGGGAGATAAGCCATGACCGAAACCGCCCACCGGCCGGGCCGTGCCCGGCTCTTGCTGCCTGCGTTGGCGTTCGTGGTGCTGCTGGCGGCGGGGGTTGGTGCCTGGACGTTTTTCGCGCGGGGTGAGAGCGGCGCGGTCGGCGGCATCGGCGGGCCGTTCACGCTTGTCGATGGTGGCGGCCATCCGGTCACGGACAAGGAGTTCCGTGGCCGCTACATGCTGGTCTATTTCGGTTACACGTTTTGCCCCGACGTTTGCCCGACCACGCTGGCTGCGGTCGCCGGCGCGCTCGACGCGCTGGGGCCGAAGGCCGACCGCGTACAGGCGTTGTTCATCACCGTGGACCCGCAACGCGATACGCCCGCCGTTGTGCGCGACTACGCCGCCGCGTTCAGCCCGCGCATCAAGGGCCTGACGGGTTCGCCCGACCAGATCGCGAAAGTGGCGGGGGAATATCGCGTCTATTATGCGCCGCAGCGCAGCCAGGGCGCCGGCGACGCCTATACCGTCGACCACAGTTCGATTCTGTATCTGATGGACCCGGACGGTCGCTTCATCTCACCGTTGCGAGCCGATCAGACGGCCCAGGGTCTGGCGGCGGAAATCGCTCAGCATATGAGCGGATGACGGTCAGATGGCGACCCGGACGCCCAGTTCGACGACGCGGTCGCTCGGGATGCGGAAAAACTCGGTGGCGGAGACCGCGTTGCGCGCCATCACCAGGAACAGCCACAGCCGCCACAGAGGCATTTTTGGCGCCATTGCCGGGACCAGCGTCTCCCGGCCGAGGAAATAGCTGGCCTGCATCGGATCGAAGGCAACGCCCAGGCTGCGCAGATCGGTGAGGTCGCGCGGCAGGTTCGGGCTTTCCATGAAGCCGTAGCGGATGGTGACGCGGTGGATACCCGGCGCCAGTTCGACGACGGCTGACCGTTCCTCCGGCATCACTTCCGGGATGTCCTGGTTGATCACCGTGACGAACAGCACCTTCTCGTGCAGGACCTTGTTGTGCTTGAGGTTGTGCAGCAGCGCGGCCGGCACGTAGTCCGGGTTGCCGGTCATGAATACCGCCATGCCGGGCACGCGCACGGTCCTGGAGGCGGGCAGGCGGGCGAGGAAGGACGCGAGCGGCAGACTGTCCTGCTTCCAGCGCGCCAACAGGAGATCCCGTCCTCGTTTCCACGAGGTCATCAGAGCAATCAGCGCCGCACCCAGCACCAGCGGGACGTACCCGCCCTCCGGCACCTTCAGCAGGTTGGAGGCGAAGAACACGATATCGATGACGAGGAAAAAGCCGAACACCGCGAGCGTGGTAGCGCGCGACCAGCCGAACTGGCGGCGGAACACCGGGACCGCGAGGATGCCGGTGCAGATGAACGTGCCGGTCACCGCGATGCCGTAAGCGGCCGCGAGTTTGTCGCTGGTTTTGAATGCGAGCACGAGGACCAGCACGCCCAACATCAGGGCGGTGTTGATTTGCGGGACGTAGATCTGCCCTTCCTCGGTCGAGCTGGTATGGCGGACCGTCATGCGCGGGAGAAAGCCGAGCTGCATACATTGCCGCGCGATCGAGAAGGCGCCGGAGATCAACGCCTGACTCGCGATCACGGTCGCGGCGGTGGCCAGGATGACGAGTGGCAGTCGCAACCAGTCCGGCGCCATCAGAAAGAACGGGTTTTCGAGCGCCTTGGGATTCTCAAGCACGAGCGCGCCCTGGCCGAAATAGTTCAGCACCAGGCAGGGGAGCACGAATGTCGTCCAGGCAAAGCGGATCGGGCGGGCGCCGAAGTGCCCCATGTCGGCGTACAGTGCTTCCGCCCCGGTGACCGCCAGCACGACGGAGCCGAGAGCGACGAACGCCAGCCATTTGTAGCGAAACATGAAGCCCAGGGCATAGGTCGGTGACAAGGCGCGCAGCACCGACGGCTGGGTGGCGACCTCCATGACGCCGAGCAAGCCGATGATGGCGAACCAGAGCAGCATCACCGGGCCGAACACTCGGCCGACGCTGCCGGTGCCGCGCGTCTGCACCGCGAACAGCATCACGATCACCACGGCCGAAATCGGCAGCACGTAATCCTTCAAGCCCGGACTCGAGATCTCGAGGCCTTCGACGGCCGAGAGCACCGAAATGGCCGGAGTGATCACGCCGTCGCCGAAGAACAGGCCGGCGCCGGTGATGCCGACCAGGGCCAGGGCGGTCTTCAGCCGGGGCGCTTCGACAACTCGCTGCGCGAGCGCCATCAGCGCAAGGATGCCGCCCTCGCCGTGGTTGTCGGCCCGCATCACCAGCAGGACGTATTTGAACGTCACGATCAGCACGAGGGCCCAGAAGATCAGCGATAGGATGCCGTAAACCTCCCGGCCGCCGATGCCGGTGGCGGCGAAATGGTCCATGCTGGCCTTGAAGGCATAGAGTGGGCTGGTGCCGATGTCGCCGTAGACGACGCCGAGCACGCCGAGAAGCGCGCCGATCCGTAATGGCGCGCGCAGGGCAACAGATTCGGCGTGTGTGGCACTCATTTGCGCGGGACCCAGTGCATCGGGGCGTCAGAGTGTATCACGCGGGCGTTCCGGTGTGGGCGGCGGACGGATACGCGGCTCCTTTGGATGGTGCAAGCGTGGGAGCGGTGGCCTTTTGTGTCAGGCGGGACGGTGGCCGAAGATGGCGGTCCCGATGCGGACCAGCGTTGCGCCGTGGGCGATGGCCACTTCGAAATCGCCGGACATTCCCATCGACAGCTCGGCAAGCCCGTGCCGCGCGGCGCAGTTGGCAAGCCAGGCAAAGTGCGGCGCCGGATCGGCC
>Ga0116226_10001149_pt1 | contig 22977 bp, 29 predicted proteins | sample S1TSphfallax_FD_89692 | JGI IMG/M metagenome (GOLD analysis project Ga0116226, IMG submission 89692) | Host-associated microbial communities from peat moss isolated from Minnesota, USA - S1T2_Fa - Sphagnum fallax MG | ecosystem: Host-associated > Plants > Peat moss > Unclassified | place: USA... | reverse complement strand
GACGATGAAGGGCATGACAACCCCGCCCCCCTGGTTTTGGGGCGACTTTGGGCAAAGCTCATAAATAATCGCGGCAAAACTTCACTCATGGCCTTTATTGAATCACAAATCTCGGATTTTACCATGTCGATTAATGAATTACATCAAGAAGAAATCGACACTCAACGCGATTTTGAATTTGAAGATCGACAACCCGATTGGCATGAGTTGCCAGAACCAAAGGCGGATTCGAAGGATGATGATGCAGCATCTGAAATCATTTTCAACTCTTCCGTCTTCACGCCGGAAGTTCGTGTCAAGCATCCCGTGGTCTTCACTCCGGAGGTTCGTCCAGTGAAACGCCCTGTTGTGGTCAAGGGTGCAGGACGAGTGATGTACGGTAAGCAAGTCGTCATTGACTTGACGAGAGATGCAGAGGAAGCGGAGGACTTTACACTCTGTTCCGATGACGACGAAAACAAGTCTGTAGCCATTCGAAGAAAGAGAAGTTTGATCGCCTTCCTCAAGAATGATCTGGAGGATCGTGCGTATGATACTCATCCGGCATCGAAGCGAATGCTGATTGAAAGTTTGGAAGCGGAAATTAATTATTTACGTAAACTCTAACATAATTAAATGGTAGATCCTTTGTGGCTTTTTTTATTTGGGTTTATTTTCATCATTTCTTTTTTGTCTACATTTTTACAATATCGTTTCAATTCAATCCTTTAAAATGCCGGATCCCATCAATAAAGTGTATACCATAAAAAAAAAAGATGGAACAGAAGTTACCTTTGAAATTCCTGAAGTTACCCCTGTTAAAAAACCAGAAGTACCCATTTCCAATCTTCCAAAAGAAGTCCCAAAACCAAAAAAGAAAAAGCGTACATGGAGCGAATTTGGATCACAATACGTAACTAATTTTGGAGATACAGTGGTAAATTCAGCAGCAAAAGAAATTGGAACTAAATATATACCTCATATAGGAGCAACCGTGGTCACAGCAGGAATGTTGGCAGCCAAAGCCTATTTATTAAGCGCAGGGGTGGGAGGAGATGATGTCAATGATGCAGTCGATCCAGAGACAGAAAGTTGGTTAGAAGCATATGGTCTATAATACAAATCATAAATAATTAAGAAACATGAATTCCTTTTCAAAAAAGTATCTTGAAGTATTCAAGGAAATATTTCGAGGAACAACAATCAAAGAAGGATCATGTATTATTTTGGAAGATAAGGAAGAGAAACAAATAGAAATTATCATTTATTTTTATGATAGAGTTCATATCGTAGGAAAAATAATTCAAACAAGCCATGAAGAATTTCACATTGATGATATTATTCACATAAAAATAATTGGGGCATGACGTTGTTTGGAAAAAAATCGAAAAAAACATCCAAGAAAAAAAGTTCCTGGGGAAATATAGGAAAAAAAATAGGAGGAGCCACGTTAGCAGCGGCAGCACTAACAGCAGGCGCATATTTGGGAAGTACGTACACTGGAGATTTTGTAGATCATGAAGGTGTCCAATCCGTCATTGACACAGTAAATAATGCAGAAATCGGTGATTATGGTTATTAATAAATAATTCATTAAAGATGGGGTTATTTGGTAAAAAATCAAAAAAATCTCACAAAAAAGGGTCAGGCATAGGAAGCATTGGGAAAAAAATAGGAATTGCTGCTGGTAGTGCCGTCGCTGCCACTGCTGCATTAGCCGCTGGGGCTTATCTGGGAGGAGGAAGTGGAGGAGGAACAGCAGGTGAGATCCCCGAAAATGAATTTGATGAATTTCGTGTTTTTTAAGAACAGTAGGTACCATACCCGAAGATCAATGGGATAATGAACTTCGTATTTAGGAACTACTCCACAAACTGGATGGCTTGATGAAGATACATATGCTTTTTAATTAATTTACTGTTTTGACATGACGATTCTTCGAACTCCCCCTCCCCCAGAACCCGGTTTTGCCAATAAAGTTTTGGGAGTATATGTGGAAGGATCGCTCCCCAATGGTTTTCGCATAGGGGTGACACTAGGCAAATCTTGTACATGATTCGTTTTCATATTGTTCGGAGGACGAGGTAAATGCTGAGATATTTTGTTCATCGCTGCTTGAATATGAGCAGGAGGAGCACTATGAATCGCAGCATGAGTTCCTGCATCTAATGAAGGTGCAACTTTGGCTAAAATAGATTTTGTTTTATTAATTTTTGAAGTAACCACGGGCCCAATGGGAGCGGCGATAGATCTTCCTTTTTGCATAGCAGGTTTCGATGCCATCTTACCAGAGGCAATAGCCCCACGTACACGATTTTTAATTCCCATAATAAAATATGATTGACGAAGAAGACGTGGAAAATTTACCTTTTTTTGTCAAAGAAAGTTATCGACAAAACAACGAGGTCAAAGCCAAAAATTATAAAGAACGAGGATATGACTTGGATTTGGATTTATCCGATCGAAATACTCATGTAGCATTTGATCCTGTCAAGAAAAAATTGGTGGTAGTTCATCGTGGAAGTAAAACCTTTTACGATTGGGCAGTAACGGACCCTCTTTCCATTGCAGATCGATTATTTCCTGGGGCGGGTACCTTAAGTTCTCGACTTTACAAAGCAAAAACCATATCTGACAAAGCACGAGAAAAATATGACGTTGTACCTATTCAAGTAGGACACAGTTTAGGGGGATATGTTGCCGAAACAACCGCAGGAAAAGATGAACCCGTCATGACCTATAACAAAATTGGTTTAACCAGATGGAAAAATAATCCTAATCAATATGATTTTGCAAGACGAGGAGATATTGTGAGTATTGGAAACAATCGTAACAATCCCATTGATATTAAAACCCCCGGGAAAGGATTTGTGGATTCACATTCAACACGGGATGTAGATCCCAAAGAATTTGTAAGCGGATTTTTAAGTTACCAACGACGAAAATCTAATCTTCCTTCTCTTCCAAGGGAGGAATCAATTCGGTTTGAGTATCTTCCGGATCCTGATTAAAGGAAGCGTGTTCTTGATACTTAAGTAACTCAAAACGAAGTTTTCGAATGGTTACTTCTAAATTAAATGTTTTTTGTTTGAATTCTTTAATGGAATCTCGAAGCAAAAAAGCCTTTTCCATTTCCGATTCGATTTTTTCCACAAAGTGAGTTCGATCTTTCAAATATAACATAGTTGTTGTTCGAACTCGTTGCTTTAAAAACAAGATAATATTTTCAACATCTTTCGAGGTCAAACTTTCAAAATCCGTATGACGGGTTTTCAAACTTTCCACATCATCCGATAAAATAATTTCTTGCACAAACGCAAATTTTCTTTTTTCAGCAGCAATCAATTCATCATGATCAACTTTTTGTTTTTTCAATGTTTGAGAATGAGCCTTTGGAATTTCCATTTTTAAGGGGTTATTTATGGCATAGGATCACTTTTAATCGCGATTTATAAAATGACTGACGAAGAATCTACGGTAATCATTTCTGAAAGCAATGATGCAAGTTCAAGTGTTTCCACTCTCGAATACGATACTCATCGTAACTTGATTTTTTTCAAAAAAGTTTCTGCACTAGAATCTTTTCAACTTTGGGTTCCTGATGTTGCTCAACAGTTCAGTTACAAGTTCAATGCAACGACATCCAAAGAACGTAAAGTCACTCGAATTGACATTTCTACGTTTTTAAGTACGGCACCGTCCACCTCTCGTTTTAAAAAACAATTTTATTTTCCTCTTCCGATTGGAGTAACCTTGGAACTTGTGGAAAATGAAACTTATTCTTATGTCAAGTTTGAAATTCCGATGGACGAAACTGTTGCGAAAGATCAATTCTATGATCTTATGCAAGGATTTGAAAAAATCTTTGCGGATGCCGTGGAATTTACTCGAAAAGCCTACAATGGCAAATATGAGGTGGATATTTGGGAATATCGTTCTCCTGCAATGACTTTGTCTTTACCTTCCAAAGTATCTGGAAAATGGTTGGTATCTCGCTTGAATGAAGAGAAAAATTTTTTCAAGATGATTTCTTTGAAATACTTCCGTATGAAAATTGAAGAGGGAAAAGGGAAAATCAGTCTTTCCCCAGTTTTTGAGTTGTACGAAAAACCGTTTGAATTTGCTTTGGTGAAAGGGATCAAGCGCAAAGCGGAAGAAGTCGAAAAACCTCCGGTCGTAGAAGTAGTGGAATAAATTCATAATTAAATACGTTATGGGTGACTTTTTTGAAGGAGATATTGATGAATTCTTCAATGATATTGAAGTCAATAACTTGGTACCAATCGACGTTCCAGGGTTTCAAGTAGCTGTAAACAGCGAAGCAGCCTTCAATGATGAAGATGTATTCCAAAATGCTTATACAGCTTCTGTGCCTTTTTTGATTGGGAATGTTCCTCAAAATCAAAACAATATTATCCCCAATATTGAAACCATCAATGATAATATTGAACATATTTTTCTTGCCTTTTTAAGCAAACGATATTTAGTTCGGGGAATTGCGGTGATTGATAGTATTATTTGGATTTTTTGTTTTTATATATACTATTTGCTACGACAATACTTTACAGGAGACAATCCGAATCCCAATTTAAATTTAGTTTGGATTTTACAACAAAATCAAGGATTTGATTTTCGATTTGCGATTCGGGAAGACAATAATTTACCTCGATGGATTCAAAGTAATTACTTTGTAGTTCCTCCGAATTGTTACGTCATGGCGGAATATACTCATGCATTCTATCGAGTCTTATATCATCAATTTCGAGCCTTTTTGCAATATCGGCCATCCTTAGAAGAAATTTTGTCTGGATTGCAAGGGGTTCCTTTTGATTTTCGATTAACCATTTACGCACCTTATGCGGGAGGGCGAGAAGCAAGAAGAAGACGAATTCAAACGTTACGTAACAATGAAGCCAGAGGACATGGGCAAAACGAACTTATATTACCTTTGTTGGAATTACACAATGCAGAACAGGATGCCATGTGGGAACAAGTATACCAACAAAATCGAGAAGTTGACTTTTATCCTGGCTTTTACGATGAACCGTTTGATTTCTTGGGAGGAATTTATGAATCGTTAGAAAAAGTCAACGTATGGAATGAATTAGGAATCAAAGTATTGACGAGTGAAACCAATCAATGTTTTGTATTAGCTTTTCAACATGCTCTTCGAAGAGAATGGATTGTCCAACATGGAAGAGTGGTAGATGTCAAAGAATATTTTGTTCCTATTATTTATTCTGAACCTGTGTTTCATCGTTATGCGGAACAATTATTTGGACGTTCATTTTCGTGTCGTACATGGGAAGAAGCATTTCCAATTTATTCCCAAATTTTTTCCGTGAATATCCATGTTTTTATGATTGGAAAATCAAGTCGTCAACGTTGCTTTTTATCCACAAGTCATGTGCATATCTATATTTACTTTCGATCCTTTCATGTGGATGCCATTATTTCTCCTCGGAAATTACTTCAATGCAAGAGTTTGTTGGGATATTGTGATCTTTGTGGCCATGTTCAACAACAATCGAAAGAACGTTGTTTGCGGCATATGAATGAATGTTTGGTTGGAAATAGAAAAGCCATGTCGTTTCAATTAAAGACAACATTGAAAAAACAGTTTCATCAATCGTTTCAACGAGTTCAAAAAGAAAAAATCGTGAAAATAAAACCCTATTGTTACTTATGTGGATCGTTCGAATCGTTTTGTCAGCATAACAAATTTTTGGAAGAAGTTCATCGTTGCGGAATATGTTATTCAAAAATGTGTCTAAGTGATTTGAATGGCCATCAATGTGAATTGAAAGCTCCCAAAATGGTCGATGGGTGTTGCAATGAAAGTCTTTGGGTGGTAGACATTGAATCAAAACAAATTCAACGGGGAGAAAGTATTTTTACTCATGAATGTATTTTGATATGCTGTCGTCCAATGTATGGAAAACAACATAAATTTCAATTTCGAACGGAAAAAGAATTCGTTACATTTTTAGAATCATGGAAATTTGGGATGACAGAAATCTCTTTTTTTGCTCATAATGGAGGGGGGTATGATTATCCTTTTTTTCTTCGGGAATTAGAAAAAACATATCGAGTAGAAATTGTCCCTTGTCCGCATTCGTTTCACAAGTACTTATCCTTACAAGTAAAAATTGGAACCACCACGTTTACGTTTTTGGATTTTATGCGATTAGTCCCTGGGTCACTGAAAGGAATTGCCAAATCGTTTCAACTGAATGTTCAAAAAGGCGATTTTCCTCATCGATTTTTTTCATTTTTTCCGTTGGAATATGAAGGTGCTTTTCCTTCCTTACGTACCGATTATGATTTCTTTTGTTTGCATGACAAAAAGGATCAAAAGGATGTCGAAGAAGTCTATCAATGGTTTCAAGATGAAATTGTTCCTTTTTATTGTACATGTTGGAATCAAGAATGTACATGTCAAAAACCCCCTTGGAAAGCATATTCCTTTTTGGTGGATTATTGTTGGCAAGATGTGGATGTCTTGGCGGAAGCTTGTGTTGCCTATCGACAATTTTTATTGGAACCGTCCGAGGGCCAAGGATGGAATTGGAAATATCATGCGGTAGATCCCTTTCAATGTATGACGCAGTCTCAAATTGCCATGAAAGTTTTTTCGCAAGGATGCTTGGATTCTCATGAAAAAGTTTTTATTTTTCAACCCAAAATAAAACGGATTTGGAAAATATATTGTTACTTAGAAGGTCTTCCTTATCATGTGCAACATGGAGGAAATGGAAAAGAATATTTTTGCTACGAAATTGATTCTTTTGTTCATGGTTGTTCCGTACCAAAAAAACAAATGTTTTTCTTTTATGGGGAAGAAGAAGGATGTTTTTCTTATGAACAATGTATTTCTTTCAAGATGAAATTGTTCCAATGGGAAGTTTTTTGTATCGATATTTCTTCTTTAAACTATGAGGAAGAAGATCCAAACCGTTGGGAATTTTTTACCGATCGAGAAATCTTTTATGGAGGAAGGACCGATGTATTTTCAAGTTATTGCAACAATTCCGAAGAAGACATTCATTACATTGATGTTTGTTCTTTGTATCCTTACGTATGTGCATTTAAGATGCTTCCCATTGGAGTTCCTACGTATTTAATTGGAAAAGATATTGATGCTCGTCGTCTTCATGCATGTCATCCCGATCCCTATTTCGGATTTGCCAAAGTCAAAGTAATTCCAAGATCGAATGATATATTGGGATTATTACCTTCGAGAGATGAATTTCACCGATTGGTATTTTCCGTGGAACCGAAAGTGGGATTTTGGTCGACGGAAGAACTCTATTTAGCGGAAGAACAAGGATACCAAATCATGGAAATTTATCAAGTCATTCATTTCACCGCGGAAAATCGCTCCACGACATGTTTTCGTGGTTATATGGAACATTTTTTGCGTATCAAACAAGAATCGGAAGGATGGAAAAAGTTAGGGGCAAGTTCTGAATTTCCTTCGGAAGAAGAAAAGGAAGAAGTCATTGAGCATTTGTATCAACTCAATGGAAATATTGGTCGAATTCGAAAAGAAAAAGTACAAAAAAATCCTGTTCGAAGACAAATTAGTAAAATTTTCTTGAATTGCTTATGGGGAAAATTTGGTCAAAAAACAAAAGCAGAAGCGGAAGTTGAAATTGACAATCCTGTGGATTTTGAAATTTTGATGGAAGATAACATTATTGATCGAAACGAAATGACAATTCGAAAACTAGAAGAAGGGAGATTCAAAATCAAATATACGGTTCCTTCTCATTGTGCAAAACCCAATTCAAAATACAATGTATTTATTGCTGCTATGGTGACCGCGCAAGCGCGTTGTATTTTACATCGTCAAATGATTCATATTGGGCCCGAAAGAATGTTGTATTGTGATACCGACTCTTTGATTTTCATTCATGCTCATGGAAAACAATTTATATCTGGAGGATTGGGAAATTGGACGGATGAATATCCTGAAGATAAAATTGTTTCGTTTTATGCGGTTGCTCCCAAATGTTATATGATCGAAACAGAAAACGATCGAATATTAAAAAGTAAAGGAGCATTACTCACGATTCGAAATAAATCTTTGATGACCCCCAAAGTATTTCAACGATTAATCTATTCCGTTATGAAGCCAGGACAAAAAGAATCGATTCAATTGTTCAATATGACAATTTTTCCAAATGTGAGCAATAAAGAATTTGAATATGCACAAATGATGACACGATACAATACGAAAGAATTTCGGGCAGTATTTACCAAACGAGATATTGAAAAAGCAATTCAAGAAGAATCTTTGGAAGAAGTATTTGCAAGATGTTCAAGAATTCGTTTATTTCCTATCGGATATAATTTTTTTTAAGATTTTTTCTGTAATCTTTCTATTGCCTTTTGGATTTTCTTCGTTTGTCGAATTCCTCGTGCAATGGATACCGCAGTATGTCCTTTTCGAATTCTGGCTCTTGCTTCTGCCTGTTCTCTACTTTGAATTTGCGCTCTATCCGCTTTAGAATTTCCGGACGCTAATCCTCTCGGTCTTCCTTCCAGAGCATGACGAGCAATATAATCGGTTCCCGAACTTCCTACACTGCTATGAATACTTCCGGTGGTTAAATTCACTCCCCATGTTTTTTGTCTTTTGTTCGGTTTTTTCTTGGGTACAACAGGCGTTCCCACAGAGTCCGGAGGAGCAGGTTGCATACTTGGGGCATCCAGAGAAGTTGGAATTACGTATAAGGTTCTATGACTATTCACCACATTTTGCAAAGAATCATGATGAGGAATCGCGAATTGTTGACGTCGATTTTGATGATATTTGTTATAGTACTGAATACGATACCCAATAGTCTCCGGTTCTACACGCATAAATTTTAAATTATTGGGTGTATAATCATCATTGACCCATGAGCGTGTTTTTCTCTTTGGGACTTCCTTTCTCAGAGGAGCTTCCAAAGGGGAAAAAGAACGTATATTCGAATGGGAATATTTTTTTTTGGGAATTGAAAAAGGAGTTTTGGAGGTTTGAATATCTCGCAAATCTCTTCTTCCCGTCGTCACAGGAATTGTATTTTTGGTGAAATTGTCTAAAGAAAAAGGGGACTTACGTATCTTTTCACGTCCTTCGGTATAAATCGTTGCATCGGGATTCTCTTCCACATAGGTTTTGAGATCTGTAATTAATTCTCCTCGGGAGGTATAGGCTTTCATATGTTTGTCCATGGTAGCCATGCCCAAATCTTCGGTAGATAAAGAATTTTGCCCCAATACATTCAAAGGATTTCCTTGTGCAATGGGTTGAACGTCACGTAATTGGGCGACTTGTTCCAATACTTGCGAATTGTTAGAAGCTACTTCGCGGCGATTGACGGGTTGCACAGCGGGAGCAAAAGCCCCGGAATTGACTCCTGTTACTGCATAATTGGGAACGATGCTACCTCGTTCCACTACAGTATCGAGTACAGATGCGGTGGTTGCCATCGTTTCACGAAACCATTGGGAATACGTACGACGCCCCACTCCCACTTGACCTGCGGGAACACTTGTGGCTTGAGGATTTACCATGGATATTTTTTCCACGGCAGGATTTGGGACTTGAGCAGGAATTCTGTTAATATTGATTTCGGGTTCCTGAGGAAGATCCACCCGCAATGCTTGTTGCGCAGTAGGAGGAGGAGAAAATGGTCGGTTAGTAAAATCCACCTGGGATTGTTGCAGATGAGACAGTTGACTTCGTTGAGATTGTGCACGGGACCGTTGACTTGAAGCCACCGATCTGGCCATTTGCCTTCCGTGACTGGTAACATCGGAAGTAGAACTCAATGCATCCGAAGAATCTGAAGGCATTGGACGGGAGAATGGTTTTGACAACATATGACTTGCATATTGCAACCAGGTTCGAGGATTTTCGTTACCATAATCTTGACTTATTTCGGAAACATTGACGCTGGGAACAGGGATAGTGGAAGTGCTTCCACTAGTAGACGAAGTATAATCGGAAGTACTTTGTCGTGCATACATACTCAGAATTTGGCGGGCTTCCAAAATTTCCGCATTGGTATATTGGTTTGCCTGGTGATAAGATTGCCTCCACAAATCAGAATTACGAAGTGGTTCTTCCGTATTTTGGGCTTGAAAATCAGGATGTTCTGGTAGAACATCTTCATCCTCTAATACATCTTCATCGAACTCTCCATTATCGATTCCTGCAAACAAATCCGCCAAATTACCCATATCTGCAAAAAACTGTCTTGCTCGATTAATGATGGTATCATCCTGATGAAATTCGTTTTCTGCAATGCTTATAAGTTCATCTACATTTTCACCATTTCCAGCGGCTAAATCACCCGCCCGACGGGCTACATTGGAAGGAGTTAAACTACCTAAATCATCATGCATTTCATCATCATTATGGCGATTATCTCCCGTTGGATCTCCCAATAACGAAGGATGAAATCCTTGAAATCGAGGATCCGTTTTTGGATCATACCAAGGAGGATTTTTTCCATCACTTTCATTCCCAATTTGTTCAAAGGGTCGATTTTGCAAAGGATCATTCGGATTTGGAAGCAGAGCTTGTGCAAATGCTGTGGATAAAGGATTTTTGGGATTAATCATCACTTTGCTAGCAATATCTGTATCTCCAGCAATAGCAAAATTTAAAGGAGTTCCCGCAATAGAAATTCGATTTTGAAGAGTATCATTGGACCCAGATACGGGATTTAATGTTTTGTCGTTGTTATCAAACATTCCTCGTCCATCTTGAAAAAAAGGTTTGTTTACATAAGGATACAATTGACGTTTTGCATAAAAAGGATCCGTGCGATAGGTTCCATCTGCCAAACCATTAATACCTGCAAACGATAAATTTTCTTGTACAAATCGAGTTCTACTATAGGAAGGATTTCCCGTGGTTCCATACGCAGCAGTTTTGCTAGAAGGGGTAATGGATAAATATCCTAATGCCGTACGCCAAGTACTCGCAGCTCCACAAGGATCCGTAAATCCTTGAACTAATGACATAATGTAAATTATTTATCCTATTCTTCTTTTTTTATGAGCATATTCTTCCAACAATCGTTGGGAAGCCGATACAAAAGGAATTGTTAAAAAAGTATCAAAGTTTTTTCGAAATCTTTTGTCAGGGTCTTCTTGGAAGGGTTCAATGGTTAAGAAAGAATGAGGATCTTCGGTAGCTTGGGCAAAAATTTGTAAAAATTGAGAAAATGTGCAAATATTGGCAAATTCTTGATAAATTCCTTCAATCAAATGGGCATCATTCACGGGCCATAAGAAAAAAATCTGAACATTTTGCCGTAAGAAATTGGCAATTCCATGTTTGAAGTTTTGTACTAAAAAAAATAAACTGACTCCTAATTGTCCATGATGACGATGGCGTAGAACAAAATTGTTTAACGGATTGTCATTACTCGTACTATACAAATCTGTACAGGACATATCATCAATAATCACAAGAAAACAAGGTTTTTTCATTTTGGGAGGTTCTCGATATTCATTTTGTTGCAATATCATTTCATCTTTTAATGTATGTTCATGGCGTAACCATCGTTTATAACATGCTTTGTAAGCTTCAAAATCACGCCATTCTTTTCCTGCCTTGACAATTCGATGTTCAATCGCCATAATGGCATATTGTCCTTGAGTTGCATTTTCATATACATGATCTCGAGGAACTTGGAGAATAAATAATGCATCATTGGATTCATAGGTAGGAGAAATAATGAAAATTTCATTAAATACTCCATGATCAATATATTCTTTGGCAAGAGCTGCACAAGCATTTGTCTTTCCGGATCCACGAGGAGCAATAAAAGCTGCTAGTGTATGTAATTTAAAAAGATGAGGTGGATACTCAGGAGGAATTAATGATTTTTTTGATTTAATTACTTCATTGCGTAATCCATGTTGAATGGGTTTGGCAGTAATCGAAGCAGGTTCCATCGTTATTTATTTTGACGAAGAATATGAAATTCTTCTTCTTCTTCCTTTACCAAAGATTTCGGTTTTAACAAAATTTCCGAAATTTCATCCGTGATTTCATCTTGAACGACTGTATAATCCGGTTGAGGAACTCCATGAAATTCAAAAAAGAAATGACGAATGAGCTTGAATTTGTCACTTAATAAGGTAAGTCTTTCTTTCGTGAGAGCCGTTAATTTTTCTTTCATCTTTTTTCCTTCTTCAGAATCGTTAAATTCTTCCTTGGTAATAGGGTTAATATTTTCTTCTTCCAATAAATAAAAAGCGATTCGTTCATCCACAATGGCTTTTGCTAACGCTTGAATAGTCAAGATGGTTTGATAGACCCACAAACTTTTTTGGATGGCCAATACTTCATTTCCAGGGATTTTTACAAACCCGTCTTTCAATTGTTGTTCCGATGGTCCATCATTTAAATAATTTGACCAATATTCCATAAAAAGTTGTTTTTTCTTAAACACTTCTTGAGAGGGAGGATTCAAATGATGAATAGCCAAAAACTTATCCAGTTGTTCCACTTCTTCTTTTTTTCCTTCACGAATCCACTGTTTTCGTTGTTGATACAACAAATTTAACTGGTGTTCCGTGGGTGGTTTGGGGGGATGAAGAGGAACATTTGCAATCGAAGGGGTAATTTCTTTTATGGTAGAATCAGTCATTGCAATTAATTATGACGGAAACGTTTTTTTCCATATAATGGATCATTTGTTTTTTGATAAGAAAGATTCGATGGAATGATTTGAGTAGATCCTTGTTGATATCCCATGGTTTGATCTCTTGCGCTTACATTTTGAACTTGATCTTCATTTACGGCAAATTGAATCCATAAATCACATTTCCATGCTTGGCCACGAAAATCGACTAAATCTCCAAATTCATCACGAATGGTAATCGGTAAAGTCGCCAAATTTAAATTGGTAACATATTTCGGTAAGATGGTGATCGGTTCAAAATAGTTGAATGTTTGAAATCCTGCCGTGATTGGAACCGTAGCAATCAAATTGGAAGTATTCAAATTTGTATAAGGCGACCGAAATTGTGATCCTGCATTGGAAAGTTCAATATATAAAGTATCTGTATACACCAAATTAAAAGGATAAGGAAGATTGTACGCTCCTGCGGATGTCCAGCCGGTTCCTGATAATGTATACGTACAAGAAGTTCCCGAATAGGTTGGACTACAAATAATTAATGGGCTTTGATTTGACTGAATAAATGGATTAATAGATTTATTGCAAAATCCAAGTTGTGCCATCAAAGGATAAGTCGAAGTATCCAAAACCAATTGAAATGAAGAATATTCATGAGCATTGGTAGCCGTCGAAGAAGCAGTTTGAGATAACAAAGACGCATATTGATTTAATACCAATCCTGAATAGATATTACTGTTGGATAATGCAGGATAACTATAGGAAGTTGTCGTAGCTAACGTAGATGATCCAAAACTTAATAAATTTCCATTTGAATCCGTGGTAGGAATTAAGGAATTTAATAAATATAACAATTGTACCAAGGTATAATATCCCGTGGGAACGGTTATCACTGTGGTCGTAGAAGCGGCAATTCCATAGGAATTATACGAAGCCACCACTTTTAAAATATTATTGTTGGAAGTAATATTGTTGAAACAATTATTGAAAGAAAAACTTTTCAAACTTACTAATCCAATTTCTTGTTCCGTATTTGTACTAATGGCATCGGCTAAAGAAAAATTAATGGAACTATTTTTTCCCGTTCCATCATACGAAGAAGAAGAAGAGATGGAAACCAATACGGGTTTTCTGGTAATGGAAACCGAATCAACCATAATTAATTATGATGTTTCTAAATCCCGTTTGCTTCGTCTGTATTCCACAGATTCAATTTTTCCATCTTTGCGAGCTTTTTGACGAATATTTTCCAAATTCGATTGAATTCGTTGATTTAAGGGTACGGCAGTAGGACGAGATGGAACTTCCCCGAAACTTTCCTGAAATGCATCATAAACGAACTCGGGAAAAGGACATGTCGTTGCGTCCGCCATACGTTCAAAACTGATAGGAACCCAATCGGTTAACGCAATATGATTTCCTTCGGGATATTCTTGCGACGTATAAACATCTGCACGATTTTCGTGAAAATCATACGATTGAGTTTCTTCATTCCATATAGCTTTCGTATCCGATCGTGTCCATTCTCTTTCACTCCATGGAATCTCCGAATCATCCAGAGCCGAATTCGACCAATCCGGTAGAAATTTTGCCATCTGTTCCTGAAACAAAAAAAAATAAAAAACCAAAAACAGAAAAACAATTGGAAGCGTTTAAGAAATGTGTGGAAGCAAAACGTGTTCAGTCGGAAATGAAAAAAATGCTGAAAAGTCAAGCAGACAAAGAAAAACGGGAAGAAAAAGAACGAATTACCTTGGCTGCTAAAGAAGCGTTGTTAAAAATGAAACACCCATCTCCTTCTTCTAGTGATGAAGAACCAGAAATTCCGGACAAGAAAAAAAACAAAAAGAAACGAAAAATAGTTACTTATGAAGAATCAGAATCGGATGATGAAGAACTTTCTCATCCTATGCATCGTCCGATTCCTCATCGTGCTCCTATTCCCGTCCGACCTCCCTTGGAATCATTTATTTATTTATAAACATTTCGAACTTGATTGGCAGGATGAGATTCTGCTGCTCCTTCAAATGTGACGTTGGAATAAAGAGTTGTAAAATAACGTTGTTGATCATTATACTTTATTTGTTCGTCATCTCCTTGAAATAACCAAAATGCAGAATCCCGATCACTAGGAAGTTGGTTTTTGCTAAACAAAAAATATAAACCTGAATATGAAATATCTTTTCTTTCCATTGTTAATGAAAATTATTTTTGTTCACAAAAAATCAACATGGTCGATGCACCAGCGATTCCAGCGAATGTCAATTTGGCCAAAAGAAAACCTACCGCCGTTGCGGCTTATTCTCGTCGTGTCAAATCCATAGCTACCAATGCTCAACAGTTTGGCGAAAGTACTTTTGTCAATATTACCTTGGATACTTCTACTCCAGGGGCATTTAATGACAATTTATCTTCTTATTTAAAATTCGATTTAACGTTCAGCAATCCCAATCCATATATAGATTTTGTTTCTTTTGGATCTGCAGGGGCAGCCTCTGTGATTGAAGAATTTCGTATTTATTGTCAAGGAACTCCTATTGAAGAAATATTACAATATAATACATGTTTTCAACTTTTTATGGATTTAAATGCTCAATGCAAAGATCCTTATTATATGTATCGACCTTCCAAAATTACTCAAGGAGTAAAATATTCTCAACATGTGAATCAAATTAAACCTCCTATGGTGAATCGTGCAGGAAACCCGATGCATTACAATGCTCTTTTGTCAAATTATCGATCTACCGCAACGGTTTATGATACTGCTTATAATTGGACTAATTTATTAACCTCGGATAGTATTGGATGGACAAAAATTTCCTTTATGGGGTCTACTTATAATTTAACAGCTTCCAACGGTGGATTTCAATTTGCTATCAATCCTGCTTCTTTTACGGTTGGAAATCAATCTTTTGCAGGAGGAGGAGTAGGTGCTATGTATGGGGACTCTACTCAACTTAATGCGGCAGGAGTTGCAGCATTAACCTATGCGACCAATACAGGAAATAATTCCAATTGTGCAGTACACGCAGGTATTAATGCCCTCGTTGATTTTTCCAGTGGAAACCAATTTGGACCTGCCCAAGTTACGGATAAAAATGAAAACGTCTATACAAATGCTACCACTTCTACGCAAATTACAGGAGTTCCTCCTTCCGTTCCGTTTTTTGCCAGTGCTTCGTATTTTTTTACCAACCCGGATTATGAACCTCATAACCCATTGAATTGGCCAATGATTATGCCCAATGATACATATCAATCTGATAATCAAAACAATGATCAAGGGCCTGACAATATTCAAGATTATTTTATGTTTTTATCCAATGTAAAATTGATTCCTGTTGGGATTAAAGGAAGTGCCCGAGCATCCAATTCGACAGCTGCTAACGCTGGAACCATTACGGGGAGTTACAATTATTCTAGTTTGAATTTTTCCAATGTGACACAACTTGCATCCACCGCAAGTTCTACCACTACCATTACCGTTTGTATTCCGTTATTAAGTGGATTTTTGGGCTCATTATCGGAAAAAATGTCTCCTTTTATGTTAATGGCTCCAGGAAGTACCTATATTCAATTGAAAACTGCTACTGCATTGAAAGCTTTTCAAGTATCCATGGATCCATGTCGACGAGTCTTGGGTACATTACGAGATTATGTACCATTTATGGGATCAATCGGAGGTACTTATGGGCAATTTAACTATTTGAATGGGTGGTATTACGGGGGTACAAATACTACCGCCAATCTTCCCAAAGCATGGTTAACCAATTTAAGTTATCTTCAAGCGGGAACTTCCAACTATTTATATCAACCGGCTGGAACTCCTATTGCCATGAATAGTTTTATGGGCCCAATTGCCAAAGCAGTTGTGGAAGCAGGAACTACTGGTGCATTCGATGATATTAATCTTGCATTTGTGGCTGCTCGTCAACAATTAGGAGGGTCTTTTGCTTGTATTGGAGGAAATTTGTTACCTTTGATGACGTATTTAAATACTGCTACAAGTTATGGAAATACAGTGGGAAATGCAAGCAATAGTCTTATTACGACTTCGTCGAAAAATTATCAGTTAATGTTTCAACCTTATTCTGTGGCTGCTATGGAAGGTTTTTGGTCAACGATTGAAGCTGATGATCAATGGGCTTCTCTTTTTAATGCAGGATTTGGGTATTACACGGGAATTACTCCATATAGTCAAGCTTCTTGTTCAGGAATTACGGCAACAGGGGCCGGAGTCTTTTCAAATAGTTTATCTGCTGTTCCTGGTGCATATGTGGAACCTTTGGCAGGAAATAATTTAGTGACCTATTTCCTTGGACAAGTAAATACATATGGAACTACCACTAGTGAAACTCAATACAATCAAGTTGGTGGCCCGGTGCCGACTCCCACTTGCAACGGTATAGGCGTTTATAACAATCAACAACAATCTTTTTTTTTGCGGCCGGCAGGCGTTCCTTTGCCTCAATATATGCTGGTGACGACTCCTTGGAGTTTAAAAACGTTGCTAGGATCGGCCACTACCGCGGGAAGTGTTACTTCGGGTCCATGGCAAGTCATTGGAGATCAAATTCTACCTTCTTCTCTTGCCTCGGAATCCTATGCTTGTTATGGTACTTATTTAGAACGAAGTCGTCAACAATCCATGAGAGTTTTTTCGGGTGGATCGGGAACAACCTTTGGATCGACGGGAGGATCTACCTCCATTACCACGACTTCTAACGGAACTACTGGAGGGTATTTAACGTATTATTTAAGTAATGTTGAATTTGTAGGTCAACAAGTGATTCTACCGGATGCCGTCACTACACGTATTTTGGCCTCTGCCCAAGCCGGAGATATTTCTACGGAAGCTAATTCGGTTCGAACTTATCAGTCGCCAGTTCAAGCTACCTATACCACCCAAAATATTTTACTTCCATGCAAAATTGCTTCCGCCAATGCCTTATATTGTGTGTTTCAACCTTCCAATTATACTACTGGAGGATTGGATACTCAATTGTATGAAAGTACAAGTCGTATGTGTCCTTTTTCGACCATTTATTCAAGTGCAACGACTGGAATTTCTTCAACGACTTCTGGGCAAAGCACGATTGGGTTATCTTCTCCTTTTACCATTGTCAATCCAAGTGCAAAATCTGGAGGATTTGAAATTCAATTAAAAATTGGGAATGAATTGATTCCCCAACAACCCATGACTTCCATTTCAGAAATTGTGGCGGAAAATGTGAAAGCTCAACATAAACTCTTTGATGTGGTATCCAATATGAATTGTACGTTTTCTTTTTCTACTTCGTCAGGTTTTACTGGGACATCCACGGGAACTTCCACGAATGTAACATCGTATGACAATTCTTCCGATACCACCAATGGACTTTTCTATGATTGTTTGAAAGACAATGATTTTTGTTCGGCATTTACCTTTGCTCCTTATCTCGATGATCAAACGTTTATCAACAATCCTAACTGGAATTATATTGCCATGTGTGCTTCTCAATACATTAATGGATTGAATAGTACCTCTGCTCAATATTCGACTTGTTTGGCTTCGACTCTTTATGGTACCAGAAATGCTTTTGTGTTGCCTATTTTTCAACCCATTAGTTCTACTTTTTTCATTGGATTTGATATGGATACTTGGTCCCGTCAATCTTCTGTGGCACGAAGTGGAAAATATTTGGGAAATAACCAAATTACCCTCTATATGACGAACTGTGTGGCTTTCAATTCCAATGCAACAGGTTTGACAGGAGTCAATTTGTATACCTTTGTATTGCATGATGTTCGCTATTCTTTTCAAGCCGGAGGAAGTGTGGTTGCATACTATTAATTAAGATTAAATTTCACTACGTCGTAATGCTTCTTCATGCATTTCTTTGAATTCCATCACATGACGAGCTGATTGATGTCTTCGAAAATAATAAAACAAGTAATCTTCCGGAGCAATCATTCCCGGTTCCATTTTGTATTCAAAATACACTCGTCCATTTCCTCGATCCATGAATTCCGGATAAATGGTTCTTGTACACATTTTTCCATTTTTATGATATAAAGCAGCATGACGAGCCGTCATTGCATACATAGGAAAATAAGACGTGGGGTTCGAAACATGATTGGAAAGAACTGAAAATGCACTTATTCCTCGATGAAACAAATGAGAATGTTCCTCAAATGTAATTTCCCTACTTTGTTTACAATCTTGACAAAAAACTCTTCGTTCCATGATGATTTGTTGGGCCATTTATGCAATTAAAAATGCATTAATCATCATTTTCATCATCGTCAGATTTCCAACAATGTATAACAAAAATATATGCATTAAATACCCATTGAACGCAAGATTCCGCACATAAAGCACAAAATAAAAAAGTTGCCCAATCCATCGGAATTTTTTATGGAATTTTTCATTATTATTGATCATGAGTTCCCAAAATGGATATGGAGTCAATTTTTACGATTTTTACAACTTGTCGGTCTTGCTACAATCCGCCGTCAGCGCCCTTCAAACTACCTTGACCCAATTTGCCTACAATTCGACCTCCAACACCACGACCATTTTACGAAATCTGAGTCTTGCTACCACTACCGCAGATACCATTCAATGCAATACGTATTTAACGATGCCGACAAGTCCATTGTCTGTCCCAGGTTCAAATGAAATTGGAAATTTATTAACAGCAGGTAGTTCCAGTAGTTCAGCTTCGATTGTCAATTCCATTCATCTCATTAATTCTTTGACAATTCCTGTGGGGACATATTTGATTACTTATAATGCCCTCATTACCTGTACCACTGCAGGAACCATGAATGGAATTCAATTGGGGTTATCCACCTCCAACTCTACATTTGCAAATTCTTATGGACAAGCTTCTCTTCCTTCCCCTCCCGCCTCTGCGGTGGGAAGTTTATTAACGTTGGATGGTCAATATTTGATTTCGCAAACGACTTCTTCCTCCCTATACTTTTTGTATAATTTAAATACCTCGGGTGCAACAACCGGAGCTTATACAATCACCCCCAATATTTCCATTTTGAAAATTGCTTAATTAAAATCTTTTTCCTACTTTTTTATTGGTATAATTCGAAACTCCCTTTCCCACTCCATATCCGACAACTCTTCCCACATTGGTTCCTACCGCCGCTCCTGCCGGGCCTCCTACTAGAGTTCCTGCCGCGCCTCCAATGCCTCCTCCTACCACTGCTCCTGCCAAAGGAATGCCAACATCAATTCCTGCATGTCCTACTGCTCTTCCAATATCATTGGCAGGTTCTTTCAATGCATTCAGAGTATTTCCAACCGTATCGCCAGTTACCCCGACTGCCCGTCCAATTTCTTTTTTTCCTAAGGTAGCAATGGATTTTCCACTGGAACCTATTTTCTTGCCGATCGATTTGAAAGCATTTCCAATTTTTTTGGAAGTTTTGGTCATATTTTTTGGAATGTTGATTCAATGCCCGCATTGTTCATTATGGATTTATATTGAGATGGAAAAAGAAAATGATCTACGCTGTGGAATTTTTCGTCATGCAGTCAACCGTCACACAATGATTCAAGTTGACCCTCATGCAACGGAACAAACCATACGTGTATTATTACAAACCGCCGAAATCTTTGGTTGTGGAATGCCATTTCGAGTATTTACCAATGGAAAAGTTGAAAAATGTGGATGGAATTCGTAATTAATGTAAAAGGTTCGCATTATTATGAGTTCTTGTTTTTTTATCTTTTTTATCTTTATCATCGGCCCTCTTGTAGAAAATATGAGCATCTTTGATTTCATGATATCCTTTGGGAATTCCACGGTGAACTTCCCATAATCCTCCATGACGAACAATTCCTTTATGATGACTTCTTTTTTTCCCTTTACGTGATTTTTTCATTTTTAAATGAAAGAAATTATCGTACGAAACAAGAATTTGGAAAATTTACTGGGGTATATAATTACTCTTCGAAAGCAAGGAAAACAATTGGAAGTAGATATTTATGAAACGGACGGAAAAAGAATGCTTGGAAAAGTTATCCAATCCGATCATGAAGAATACAAAGTAGATGATATTGTCGAAGTGAAAGAACAATTTAATTAATATGTTAACCCCGATCTATATCCTGGAATTGAATCCATAGAGAAATCAGTACGATTACCTTTTTCTGGATCGACATTTTCTTTATTTTCTTCCTTGATAATTTTTAAATAAAGAATCACAAATCGTGCACTTTCAACCCAATTAAAAGAAAAATGGGTGGTTTGACGAATAAGATTCATATCAATATCAAAAAATATATAACACTCATCCAAATGGCGATGGGTTCTTCGAATGGGAAGAAAGTAACGTTCAAAGAGAAGAATATCCCCAGGTCGTAATTCCTCAAATGTTTTATATCCAATAGCATGGTGAAGGACTGTATTTACGTGGGTGAATTCTTCAATGACGGGGATATTATGCGTTTGTTCAACCATTTCCAAAATTCAGTTAATTATGACAAATTATTTATGAACATCGTTGCCTACAATTTTCAAAAGGTTTTGTGTTGCTTCGCCTGAATGTTGATTCTTGGAATGAGGAGCTCGAACAAATTGATCTTTCAGATAAGGGCAATAGGTTTTTTCACAATATTGCCTGGAATTCATCGGTAAACTCATTTTGCATTGAATACACTTCATTGAATAAATATGTGCAAATCATAAATAATTCAAATTAATTAACAATAATCTAATTCCGAATTGGATGCTTTCAATATATTATTTACAATTTTACTCAAAGGTAAATAAAGAACCAAGTTTGAGGTATGGGAATTTGAAGGAGCGACAACATTTGTCCTTTCACGATGTTCGTGATATTCAAGCAGTAAATAATAATAATGAGTGAATAATGGCCCCTCATTCATCATACTTTCTTCGAAATAATTAAAATTTTTGAGTACCCACATTTTCATAAGAAACAAATGAACATTTTCATTCAACGAAAGGTCCGGAAGAAAGCTAGCTTGCATCGTAATAAAGTATGAAAAAAGGAATTGCACATAATTAATTAATAACATGGTAAAACTTGATCAGGAAAATAAGCCATTCGTGGACGATTAAATAATCTCCACTTTACCATTGCTTCTTGTTCTTCCTTCGAAAGATTTGGATGAGTTTCTTTCACTTTGTTGTAAAGGGCTAGACTCAACAACGTTGGATCTTCAATAGGTCGCATCTGAAATGGGTGCAAGAGAATAGGATTCACCACGGGTGTATGTTGTGTCAACGAAAGAATTACAGGATTAGCTTGCATCGTAATAAATTATGAAAAAAGGAATTCCACAAATTCATAATTATGTCGGAAGAAATTTGTGAATGTTGCCAAGTTCCTTTATATATTCATTCCGAAGAATATTTGTTTGGACAACGATATTATGCCGTTATGAGAAATCAACAAGTTCAATCCTTGAGAAGAAAAATGCATTGGAAATACCGTTTGAAAGTATGTTTAATTTCTGTCATGATGATGTTAATGGCAGTCATTATTCATTTTCTATTTAATTATGTCTAATTTTATTTTGCATTCTTCACATCGACATGCTTCTTGTTCTTTCAAATTCCATTCATCAATTTCTTTTTCTTTCGCAATCATAATTTGATCAATAACAAAATTATCAGGAGGATTACAACGATGCCATTCATTCAAGTGCCGAAAATTCCATCCTGGAAACCCTTCTTGATTTCGGCCAAAGAAACAAATTTGAGAATCATACTTCTCACGATGATATTGACGAACAATTTCATCTTTTTTAATCAACTTTTTCTTATCTTTGATTTGAGCACGACAAGGAACAATCGATTTTGAAAGTTTTCTTTTTTTCGATTTTTTGATTTGTACAAATTCGATCATTTCATCTGCATCATCACTCAAATCAATGATAACCGGCTCTTTTTTGATAGGTACGAAATGTTCCACTTCCATCTTCTTTAACGTGTTTAAAAGTGGAGAAGTTACCAATACTGATCTTCCATCGATAGGAAGATCTTGAATTCGATCATAGACCACAAAATCATCTAAGTCACTTCCACGATTGGAATCATCACTTCGTACTGATTTCGAATGAAGAGTATGAACGCTTCCGACAAAAGAACATTCTTCATCAAGAAGTAACTCTTCTTCTGTAACATAACGAATTGCATTGTTCCGTTGTATGTTGCATACGTCACAATAATCAGTAGATCCGTTGTCCAATCCTACCTTACAAATGCCACAATGGGGGGTATTATCGGATTCCATTAATAAGTTTTGCCGCGATTATTTATGAGCTTTGCCCAAAGTCGCCCCAAAACCAGGGGGGCGGGGTTGTCATGCCCTTCATCGT
>Ga0116226_10001148_pt1 | contig 22990 bp, 20 predicted proteins | sample S1TSphfallax_FD_89692 | JGI IMG/M metagenome (GOLD analysis project Ga0116226, IMG submission 89692) | Host-associated microbial communities from peat moss isolated from Minnesota, USA - S1T2_Fa - Sphagnum fallax MG | ecosystem: Host-associated > Plants > Peat moss > Unclassified | place: USA... | reverse complement strand
GTGCAGATCCGAGCCGGCCGAAATGCCGGCGTCGACGCGGCGTGCTTGCAGTTCTACCAGGGCATGACGCCGGGTTTCGATGGCCTGGTTGAGCGCGATGCGCGCATTCAATGACTGCCATTGGAAATACGCCTGTGCGACGGCGGCCGAGAGCGTGGCAGCGGCCGCTTCGGCATCCGCCTGAGCGGCGGCTTGCTGGCCCAACGCGGCGCGCAGCGCACTGCGGTTGCGACCCCAGAAATCGAAGTCGTAGCTGAAGTACAGTTCCAGCAAACCACTGGTGTCGTAGCCGCCGGCCAGGGGCGCGGGGTAAATATAGTTCTCGGTATAACGCTGACGTGATACTTGCGCATTGGCGTCGAGGTTGGCGCCCGCTTCGGCCTTGACCGTGCCAGCCGCCGCCGTGGCTTGCGCCACGCGTGCCTGGGCGCTGGCCATGCTGGGCGAATCGGCCAGCGCGCGGACCATCAACGCGTTCAACTGGCTGTCGCCGAACTGTTGCCACCAGTTGGCGGCAGGCCAGGCGGATTGACCCGCGATCGCGAACTCGCTGCCGACCGGGGCGCGCAGCACCGGGACGGGATCTTTGCTTGGCGGCAAGACGCATCCGCTCAATATCAGTGCCGCCAACAGCGGGAGTAGCTTGTTTGATTTCATATATTCAATATCAAAATAGTCAATTTTGAAACTATGTCACTCAAAAAAACGAACCGCTGCGGGTCCGTCATTTCATGGGTTGCGACGCCAGATCGTTTTCAGGTCTTCTTTTCAAACGACGCATTGAGTCGCGTCAGCAAATTCACCAGCATGGATTTTTCAGCTTCGTCGAATTCACTCAGCACGGCTTGATTACGCTCACGCACGTGGGGCACCACTTTTTGCAGCAGGGCCATGCCTTCAGCCGTCAGCGACAGATCAACGCGGCGCCGATCTTCGGAGCTGGTGACGCGATCCATCCAGCCCTTGGCCACCAGCTCGTCGCAGATGCGCGTCATGTTGGCCCGCGTTTCGCCGGTCATGAGGCACAGCTCGGATGGATTCGCCTGGTTATCCGCCGTGGCTCGCAACATCATCATTGCGAAATAGGCCACGTGGCTTAACCCGAACGGCGCTAGTTCGTGATTCAGGTTCTCCACCAGCAACAGATAGTTCTGCCGAATCAGGATGTTGATGTTGACGTCTCCCAGCGACATGCCGGCCGCGCGACGGTGCGCGCGTTCAGCGATGCTGATCGTTTCGGTATGAGAAAGTCGCTTTTTTTTGTTCATATTGAAATAGTACAGAATGAAACTATTTCAGGCAAGGCGAATTTTTATAACAGCTTCCCCAGGTCGGCGAATGCGCTGCGGCAGGCTAGTCGATCAGTTCCTTGCCGCGCGTTTCGGGCAGACTGATCACGGCCAGGATCAGCACGCCATACGCGACTGCCGCGAAGGTGCCGATTGCTGCTCCCAGAGGCAGATCTTTGGACACGTATCCGATCAGAAAGGGAAAAGTTGCCCCGACGGCACGGCCAAAGTTGTAGCAGAACCCCTGGCCCGAGCCGCGCATCGCGGTGGGGTACAGTTCGGTCAAGAATGCGCCTAGCCCCGCAAAGATGCCAGAGGCGAAAAACCCCAGCGGGAATCCGAGTAGCAGCATGGTGAGGTTTGTCATCTGCAGTCGGGTGTAGAGCAACACGATAATCATCGACGCCACCGCATACAACAGGAAATTCACTTTGCGCCCGAGTTTGTCGCTCAGAAATGCCCCGCTCAGATAGCCCAGATAAGAGCCGGCGATAATCACCCCCAGGTAAGTACCGGTGCCGATCACCGATAGATGTTGTTCTGCCTTGAGATAGGTGGGGAGCCAGGTGGTGATGGCGTAATACCCGCCCTGTACGCCGGTGGCAAGCAGGGCGGCGCGTACGGTGATGCTCAGTGTACCGGGTGCAAAAATGGCCCACAACGACGTACGCCCGGATTCGGCCTTATGCTGCAGATGCAGCTCCGGCTCTCGTACCAGGCGCCGAATCGCAATCACGAGGGGCGCGGGCAATATCCCCAGCGCGAACAGAATGCGCCATGCCCATTCGGGCGGCGCCAAGGTGTATACCAGCGTATAGAGGCCCGCAGCCAAGCCCCAGCCCAAGGCCCAACCGGCCTGTACCGTACCGACTGCCTTGGCGCGATCCCGAGCCCGAATCACTTCGCCTATCAGTACCGCGCCGGCCGTCCATTCGCCGCCAAAACCCAGTCCCATCAGGCCGCGCGTGACCAGTAACTGGGCAAAGTTCTGCGTCATTGCACACAGCAGCGTAAAAACTGCGAACCACAGGATGGTGATTTGCAGTGTTCGGACCCGGCCATAGCGATCGGACAGCAAACCCGCCAACCAGCCGCCGACAGCGGATGCCAGCAGGGTCACGGTACCGATCAGGCCCGCCTGGCTGCGATCCATGTGCCATACAGTGATCAAGGTGGGTATGACGAAGCTGAGGAACATCGTGTCCATCGCGTCCATCATGTAGCCGATCTTGCAGCTCCAGAACGCCCGCTTTTCGTTTAGTGAGATGTCGTGGTACCACGCAAACGGACCCGCGGCGGAAGCATGGGCTGGCGCGGTATCCAGGTTGTCGAACGGTTGCGTGCTCACATCGTTCTTGTGCATGGTCGAAGTCCTCGCAGGCGCATGGCGATCAGCCGCACCTGGCCGTCGCGTGGTGGTTGGGGTTGGGGCCTAGCTCAGCGCCAGGGTGGAGTTCGGAATGTCGGTGATCAACATATGACCCGGCTTGTGCGTGATGACGAATGGCAGGCGCGCCTCGCGGATGGCGCTTTGCGGGGTCACGCCACAGGCCCAGAACACGGGAATTTCGTCGTCGCCTATGGTGACCGCGTCGCCATAATCGGGGCGTGCCAGATCGGCGATGCCAAGAGCGCTGGGTGGGCCCAGATGAACCGGGGCGCCGTGAACGGCGGGATAGCGGCTGGTGATCTGGATGGCACGGATAGCATCACCGCCCGTCATCGGCCGCATCGAGACCACCAGATTGCCGGCGAATGGACCCGCTTGCCGATTCGGTAGTGTGGTGCGGTACATCGGCACGTTGACGTGTTCGTCGATATGGCGCAGGGGGATGTTTTGCTGCGTCAGCATGTGCTCGAAGGAGAATGAGCAGCCGATCGCAAATACCACCAGGTCATCGCGCCAGATGGCATGCAGTGCGTCGACTTCCTCGCTCAGCACGCCGTCGCGGTAAACGTAATAGGCGGGCACGTCGGAGCGAATATCCAGATCGGCGCCCAGTTCGGGAAGCGACCACGCACCGGGCGACCCGACCGCCAACAAGGGACAAGGACGCGGATTCAGCATGCAGAATTTAAGGAAATCGCTGGCGTAGCGCTCGGGCAGGATCACCAGATTGGCTTGTGCATAAGGGCCGCAGTGGCCTGCTGTTGGACCGGTAAAGCGGTGTTCGCGTACTTCGCGGCGGAATTGCTGGGGCACCATAGTGCGCTGCGCTCCTGACATGTCGAATTCGATCTGATGGGGAAGGTCAGCGCTAGGTTAGGATCTCAAAATAACCAGTTCCAGCGACTAATTTTTACTAGAACTGTTAAGATTTTCTTAACACGATATGGTGCGAGAAGATTGGCGGGAGCGCCGATCATTGATCGAACACACGCTTTGTTGCTGTCCTTCCCATGGGTTCAGATACGGTATGAATACCCGGTTTCTCGATACTTTCGTTACGCTGGCACGCTTGGGCAGCTTTCATGCGACCGCTCGCGCATTGCATGCCACGCCCGCCGCGATCTCGCAGCGGATCAAGGCACTCGAAGCCGAGCTCAAGACCGAGCTGATAGACCGATCGGCGCCTCAGTTTCGTTTGACTTCCAAGGGGGAGGGCTTACTGCCGCTGGCGCGCGCTGTACTCGATTCAACCCGTGCGCTGCAGGACGCCGCCTGGCAGGATGCGGTGATACGCGGGCGTTTGCGTTTGGGTGTGATCGAAACCGTCGTGCATAGCTGGCTCGCCATTTTCGTTCAACGCCTGAACCACGATTTCCCAGAACTCGAAGTGGACTTGACCGTCGAAGCGACCGCGATGCTGCAAAAGCGCCTACTGGCGGGTGAACTCGATCTGATCGCGCAGGTGGAGGGGATCGATAACCCCGCCGTGGTATCCACCGCATTGGCCGACTACCCGGTGCGCTGGATCGCCCGGCGTGGATTGCTTGCCCCACGGCGCAGCGGGCTTGCACAACGTGTATTGCAGCACCCGATCCTGACTTTCGGGCGGGGTACGGCGCCACAACTCGCGTTGGAACATATCGTGGCGCATCTTGCGCATCAGGCGGGGCTGCCGCTCGGTCAGACGCGTCTGACCTGCTCGCCTTCGGTGGCGGCGATCATCCAGCTTATCAGCGACGGTTATGGCGTCGCGGCGATTCCGAGTCTGTTTGTGGTGCCGTTTCTGCAAAGCGGTGAATTTGTCGAGTTGCCATTGCGGCCGTTACCGCCCTCCATTGTGGTGTCGATGTGTCATCACGTCGACGCCGCGCCAGCGGTGCGCGCTGCTGCAAGTGCCGCGCAACGTGTCTGCAGGGATTATTGCGCCGGCGAGCGGCGCCCCTTCGTGGCCGCTTTGTAGCGCAGGTCTTCCAGCTCGGTATTTCAACCGTGTCGCTGCAAATGGGCACGCAGATGCGCCGCGAGTTCCACGGCGGCCAGATTGTTCGTATGCTGGGGCAGATGCAGATTGATCGCAAAACTGGGCAAGGCGGGCAGTTGCGCTGCAGGACCCAGGATGTCGAGATCGCTCGGCACCGTCGAGGCCAGCCACGCAGTCACCGCCAGATCGGCGCGGACGGTGGCTGCCGTGGCGTCCAGATTGCCGTCCTCGAACACCGCTTTCCACCGGCGTTGTTGCTGTTGCAAGGCATCCAGTATGACCGGCCGGAAGGCGCAGGTCTCGACCACCAACGACAGCGGAATCGGATCTTTGCGATGGGCCTGGCCGGCGCGTGCGCCAACCCAAACCAAGGGCTCAACGCGCAGACATTCGCCTTTGCTCTGGCCTACGGGTTCTTCCAACAAGGCCAGATCGACGTCGCCGCGCGCCAGCGTCTCGGCCAAAGCGGGCGACGACCCGGTGACGAGTCCTAATTCGACCTGCGCATAGGCTTGCGAAAACGCCTTGAGCACAGGCGGTAAAAAGGTCGATACCAGATCGTGCGGCACGCCCAGGCGCACTTTGCCGATCACCTGGGTGTCGGTCATATCGCGCCAGATCTCATCATGTAAGCCCAGCAGTCGGGTGGCTTGTGTCAGCAGACGCTGGCCTGACGCCGTCAGACGCAAGCCGCGCGCTTCACGCTCGAACAGCAGGCAGTCCAGGCTGTCTTCCAGGCGTTTGATCTGCTGGCTGATGGCGCCTTGGGTCAAGTGCAAGGCATGCGCTGCGACCGTCATGCTGCCATGGTGCGCGGCGGCGACGAAAGTGCGCAGCAACTGAAGGTCAAGGTGACGGGTGGGTGCGCTCATTAGTGATTCTAATGCCAGACATTATGAATATTGGTTTTACTCATATATACGCCCAGCGTAGCATGAGGTGCTTCGATCTGGAGATATTCATGGATTTTCCTTACGGCACCTCGGTGGTTGATCTGCAAAGCGCTTTCGACAGTGTCACCGAGCATTGGTCACCGAAAGTCGTGGCGCGCTTCAACGATCAATATCTTAAAGTGGTCAAGCTGCAAGGCGAATTCGTTTGGCATAGTCACGAAAACGAAGATGAACTGTTCTACGTCGTGCGTGGCCACTTGCGTATCCAGTACGAGGGCGGCCGTGAGGTCAGCCTGGCGCCTGGTGGCGTACACGTGGTACCACGCGGTGTGAGGCACAACCCGGTGGCGCAGGAAGAGTGCTGGATCGTGTTGATCGAGCCGGTCAGCACTTTGCACACGGGCGATGTACACACTGAGCGCAGCAAGAGTATCGAGCAACAACTTGTCTGAGGCTGGCGCGCACGACGCAGGCTCAATCGACGTGCACGATAGTGACGGCTTTTGAAACCAAACAGGATGAACATGAATTCGAATTCGACGCCCAGGGCGGAAATCCATCACGCCTGGTCCGCTGCGGCACCCGGCGCAGTTGAGCGCATATTGGCCCAGGTGCAACACTTGGCATCGTTTTGCGCGGGTACCGAGGGGGGCAACCCCGCTGGCGTCTGGCTGGGTCTGCAGATGCCTGCTGCTGATCTGATGCAACACGTTGCCGCTGCCATCGGCTATTCAGAAACCGTGTTTGCGGTACCCGATGGCGCTGCTTGGCAGATCCGATATTTCTCACCGGAATCCGAAGTGCCGTTTTGTGGTCATGCCACCATTGCATTGGGCGCTGCCCTGGCTCAAGCGCACGGCGAGGGTGAATTCGCCTTGCACTTGCTGGCGAGCGGTGAGCGCATCACGGTCGAGGGGCGGCTTCAGCACGGCGTGCAGACCGCCGTTTTGCAATCGCCGCCGACGCGCAGCGGTGCGGCTGACGCTGATTTCGTGGAGCAGGCCCTGGCTTTGTTCGGCTATACGCCTGAAGATCTCGATATGCGCATTCCGCCGGCGCTCGCGTTCGCCGGTGCGCATCATCTGATCCTGGCCCTGAAGAGTCGGGACACCCTGGCCGCCATGCACTACGATCTCGATAGTGGGCGACGCCTGATGCGCGGCGCAGGTCTGGCGACCATCGCGCTGATCTATGCGCGCAGTGACAACGCATTTGATGCACGTAATCCCTTCGCCTCCGGCGGTGTCTACGAAGATCCGGCAACCGGGGCAGCAGCAGCAGCCCTGGCTGGCTATTTGCGCGACTTGAACTGGCCGCACGGCGGATCGATCGAGATTGTGCAGGGCGAAGACATGGGGGCTCGTTCGCTGATACGCGCTGAGTTGACCGACATTCCTGGTGCATCGATACGCGTGAGCGGGGCGGTGCGAGAGTTGGCGGTGTAGGGGCGCGCGCCGCTGCTTATCTCTCAATCACCGGGCGCCGCCGACCTCTGGTAGGCTGTAATCATCTGCCGCGATCGTCGCGGCACCGACCAGGGGGAAGCTAGATGCGAACACAGTGGCTTGTTGCAGCCTGCGCGGGTATCGCCGCGTTGGCAGGATTGCCCGGTATGGCAGCGGCGCAGCAGTCGCCGGCCGTGATCAACGGGCCGGCCAATCTGCGCGCGGGACCGGCCAAAGACTATCCGCTGGTCGCGCAGCTGGCACCCGGCACGCCGGTGACGGTGATGGGCTGCGTAGCCGGTTACAGCTGGTGCGATGTGGCGCTGCCGAATCTGCGTGGCTGGGTCTATGCGGGGCGGCTGAACTATGCCTATCAGGGTGGCTATGTGCCGCTCCTGAACTATGGGGTCACCATTGGTCTGCCCATTGTTACCTTCTCGATTGGCAGCTATTGGGACAACTATTATCGCGGCCGCCCCTGGTATTCCAACCGGGGCCGTTGGGCTGGCCATGCGCCGCCGCCGATGCCGCGTCCTGGTGTGCGTCCACCGGGCCCGGGACCGCGTCCTGGCGCGGGTCCCGGACGTCCACCGCAAGGAGGGCCCGGTGCCGGACGACCGCAGGACCGTCCGCAGAATGGCGGACCGCGTGGCCCGGGCGGCGGAGATCGGGGTAACGATCGCGGTGGCGATAAAGGTGGAGACCGCGGTGGAGAACGCAACCGCGGTCAGTAAGCGCCACGGTGAAATCCGCTTGAGCCTGGCCTGGCGCGGGTCACGGCCTTGCTCAGCGGATCTGATGTCGCAGGTCTAGAATGGACAGCGTTCATTGTCAGGAGACCCGCGATGATGCAAAAGAAAGACCCCGTCTGGTTGATTACCGGATGCTCGACCGGTTTCGGTCGTGAGCTAGCCAAACAGGTGTTGGCGCGCGGCTGGCGCGCTGTCATTACGGCGCGCGATCCGGCCACGCTGGCCGATCTGCCCGGCAACCACCCCGACCACGCCCTGATACTGCCGCTGGACGTCACCCGGCGCGATCAGATCGATCACGTGATAGCGCAGACGCTGCGCCTGTTCGGCCGTATCGATGTGCTCGTCAACAATGCCGGCTACGGTTATCTGGCTGCCATCGAAGAAGGCGAAGACGCCGCCGTACGCGCCATGTTCGAAACCAATGTATTCGGCCTGGTCAACATGACCAAGGCAGTGCTGCCGGCCATGCGCGAGCAGCGCAGCGGCTTGATCATCAATGTGTCTTCGATCGGCGGTTTAACAAGTTTCGCCGCGACCGGCTATTACCACGGTACCAAATACGCGGTGGAAGGTATATCCGAATCGCTGGCGCAGGAAGTTCAGCCGCTCGGCATCGATGTGATGATCGTCGAGCCGGGCCCATTCCGAACCAACTGGGCGGGGCCGTCGATCAAGGAGTCGGCGGTACACATTGCTGACTACGACGCCACTGCAGGCGAGCGGCGGCGTCAGACTGCGGCGCGCAGCGGCAAGCAGGTGGGCGATCCGGTACGTGCGGCGCACGCGATCATTTCGGCGGCGCTGTCCGATGCACCACCGTTGCGGCTGTTGTTGGGGCAACCCGCATTGGAATTGGCGCGCAAGAAGCTGGATTTGCTGCGGCGTGATTTCGACGGCTGGGAAAGCGTCACCCTGAGTGCGGATTTCCCGACGGACGAGCGCTGAATAGATCCATGAGCCGGGCTTGGGCGCGCCTTATCCCCTAGCGTGCAGGGCGGCGCGCTCGGCCATCAAGTGGGCGATCCACTTGGCGCTGCGCTTGGGGGTACGGATTTGCGTTGCGTAGTCCACATGCACGATGCCGAAGCGGCGCTCATAGCCATAAGCCCATTCGAAATTGTCGAGCAGCGACCAGATAAAAAAACCACGCACGTCCACACCCGCACGCACAGCGGCATCGACCGCAGCGAAGTGCCGACTCAAAAAGGCGACGCGCTGCGCATCGTCGACCTGACCGCCTACCACGTGATCGTCCGAGGCCATGCCATTTTCGGTGATGTAGACCGGCGGCAGCTTGGGGTAATCGCGCGCAAAGCCTATCAGCAGATCGCGCAACCCGTCCGGATAGACTTCCCAACCCATCTGGGTGCGCTCGACACCTGCTAGCGGAGCGTCGATAAAACCGTGCGCGCCATCGCTGCGCAGATTGTTGCGCGCATAGTAGTTGATACCGAGAAAATCCAGCGGTGCCGCAATCGTCGTCATGTCGCCAGCCAGCACCTGCGGCTCGGTACCGGGCCATAGTACGAAAAGCTCGGCCGGGTAGCGTTGCTTGAGCAGCGGGTCCAGTACCCAGGCGTTCTGCTGTACTTCGAACAGATGGGCGGCGTATTGATCGGCAGCGCGGTCGGTATCGGTCGTGCCTTTGCCGACATTGGCGACGATCCCGACTGGGGCTACGCCATCGTGGGCACGCAAGCGCGGTACTGCCAGGCCATGGGCCAGCAGCAGATGATGCATGGCCTGGGTCGCATCGCGCAGATCCGACCGGCCGGGTGCGTGAACCCCAATGCCGTAGCCGAGAAAAGCCGAACACCAGGGTTCGTTCAACGTGGCCCAGGCGGCGACGCGTCCGCTCAACGCACGGCTGACCACATCTGCGTAGTCGGCAAACCGGTGGGCGGTGTCTCGATTCAACCAGCCGCCGAGATCCTCCAGATGCTGCGGCAGATCCCAATGGTAGAGTGTGACGAAGACCTTCAAACCACGGGCCTTGAGCGCATCGAGCTGGCGTTTGTAAAAATCGAGACCGCGCTGATTGGGGCGACCGCTGGCATCGATGATGCGCGGCCAGGCCAGCGACATGCGATAGCCCTGCAGATGCATGTCGCTTAATAATGCGAAGTCGTCGGGCCAGCGGTGATAGTGGTCACAGGCGATGGCGCCGCTGTCGCCGGCCAGCACTTTACCGGGTGTGGCGCAAAAGGTGTCCCAGATCGAAGGCAAGCGCCCGTCCTGGTGGGTCGCACCTTCGATCTGATAGGCGGCAGTGGCGGCGCCGAGCAGGAAGTCGGGCCGCCAGATGACGGAGTCGGGGGGCGGCGTGAAAAGCGCGTCCATGTGCTATCCGACATTCATGGGCAGCAGCACCATCTGCTTGCCTTCCTGGTGCAGGCGCGCCTGGATTTCCACCGGGGTTTGATTATGTAACCAGCCTGTCATGAAGTTGACGCGCTTGAAAATCAGTTTGCTGGCGAAGCACACGCTGTTGGGATATTCGTTCATGGTGCTTTTTGCCAAGCGGGTGAATTCGTCGATTGGACGGGTGCCGAACACTACGCGGTAGGTTGACGCGATGCCGTGCCGTTGACAATGCGCGACATAGTATTCAAGCGAGGAGACCATGGTCTTGCGTAGCTTTTGCAGTTGTTCTTCCCCTTCGAAGCTGCGCGAATCGACTTCGCCGACGGCCAGAAACACGATGTTCTTGAAGTGATCGGGAAACAAGCGGTTCACCCACAACAAGGCATGCATGCTGGCGCCGCGGTGTTTGCCGACCAACACCAGCGCGGTGGGTAAATCAGGATTGAGGGCCGGCGGGTTTTGCACGGCTTCGGTGCCAGGCGCGTCGCCGCCGAACAGCGCATCCTCGCGCGCGAGCTGGGCCCGGGTGTCGTTATAGTGGCGCTTGACGAGAACGCACAAGGCAATCACGGCACTGGTCACCAGTACCGTCAACCATCCGCCATCGGTGAATTTTTCGATCAGGGTGATCACCAACACGGTCGACGTGACCGCCAGCCCGAGTGCCGACAATAGAAAGTGATGCAGCCAGCCGGCTTCATCGCGGCGGTGTTGCCACCAGTAAGTACAGAGCCCCAACAGCGACAGGCTGAAAGTCAGGAACACGTTGATACTGTAAAGCACCACCAGTACCGAAACGTCGCCGTGGGTCCAGGCCAGGATCAGCAGACTGGCAATGCCCATCACAATCATGCCGTTTTGCCGTACCAGTCGCGTTGACAGATCGCGGAATTGGCGCGGCACCCAGGAGTCGGTCGCCATATTGGCCAGCACCGCCGGGCCGTCGAGAAAACCGGTTTGCGCGCCGATCAGCAGCAAGCCGGCTTCAAAGGCCAGAACCAGAGCCAGGAGCGCATGGCGGGCGTAGGCCGAGCCGAGTCCCATGTGATCAATCACGCTGCCGAATACCACCGCGTTCAGCGTCTCGCCATCGACGGGCTGCGCATGCCACAACATATACAACAGGATGATCCCGCCAGCCGTGAAGGCGAGCGAGGCGGCCATATAGAACATGGTCCACTTGCCATTCTTGACGCGCGGCTCGGCCAGCATATTGACGTTATTCGATACCGCTTCCAGCCCGGTATAGGTGCCGCCGCCCAAGGAGAAGGCGCGCATCAGCAACGCCAGCACCACAAAGCCGCCGACAGACTCTGTCATGTGATGCGCTTCGCCGACCGCGTCCGGCACCACATGCAGCAGGTTGCTGCCGTGCACCGCGATACCGTAGATGATCAGCACCAGATGCAGCACCACAAAACCCATGAAAATAGGCAACAGGACCTTGATCGACTCTTTCATGCCGCGGAAATTGAGCCCTGTCATCAGGACGATCAGGATCAGTTCGGTGGCCAGCTTGACGCTTTGTGCGCCGACCGGCAGCAGGCTGAAGAAGGCATCGACACCGCTCGCCAGCGAGGTGGCAACCGTCAACACGTAGTCGACCAACAGCGCGGCGCCGGACACCAAGCCGGCCTGTTTGCCCAGCAGCGCGGTGGCGACGCGATAGCCGCCGCCGCCAGTCGGAAATAACTCGATAACCTGGTTGTAGCCCAGTGCGATGATGAACACGGTGGCAGCAGTGGCTAAAGCGAGAAAGAGTGCAAGCGGGGTATGTTGCCCCAAGGCCAGAAAGGCTTCTTCAGGACCGTAGCATGAAGACGAGAGCCCGTCGGCGCCAAGACCGATCCACGCCAGCAGCGGGATCACGGCGATTGCATGTCGGGTGTTGGGATCGAGCGGATCCAGGGGTTTGCCGAACACGGCTTGCCAGAGTTTGGCGGGAGCCACCATGGTGTCCTCCGGTCGAGTGCTGGCCGGCAGACTCGACGAATTGGGCAACGCGAGTTGATATTGAGCGCGCTGCCCAGGAACCCAACTACTGGTGATAACCCCTCAGTTGTGGTCGTCGGTGGATCGCAAGCTGCGCCGCCCGATTGTGCCAGAGCCACCCCTCGATGAGCAATACGGGAATTCGGCATGGGGCGGGCCAGGGCCGCACTCGCTTCCGGTATTAGCGACGCCGCAGGCCACCGAAGTGGCTCAACGCACCCGATGACAGATCCCGCTCGGCGAACGGCGCAGTGCGTGCCGTATCCCGCAACGGGGTGCCTTGCGCGAGCGGCGGCGTATGGTTGACGGCGGGGTGATTCTGTTGCCACTGGGTTCGGGCGGCACCGACTTGACGGGTCTGTGTCGCCGCAGGGGCGAAGCTGGTATTACGACGAGCGTCGAGATCGGGGTGCGCTTGTTGGGCCAAAGGCGTGTCGTGACCGCGCATCGTGCCGCTGAAGTCCGGCCGCGTCAGCGGTCGATCGGCGACATGGGTGCCGTCGCGATACGGTTCGTGCCGCTCGGGTGTGAACGGACCACCACGGTGCACAGGGGCGGTGTCGATGATATGGCGGTCGATGGTATGGCCGAAGTCGGGTCGGTAGTTCGGGCCGACATGGATATTATTGACATGGTTGATGATGGTGGTGTGGGAAGTCCACGGGTTGCCATGGAAGACGACGCCGCCATGCGCGACCCAACCCCCGGCGTAACCGCTATTCCAATGCACGCCCCATGCGCTCCAACCCCAGTTATAGTGGTTTTCGAGCGCGGCGCCGACGGCCACCCCGACGCCAAACGAGATCAAACCGGTGGCCACCATGTCGGCTTCACTATAGGCGGGCGGCGCATAGACGTAACCAGGATAGAGCGGAACCGCCATGCCGTACACCACGGTCGGGTTGTAGACCGGGACATACACCACACCGGGTTGCGCCGGTTCGATCAGGATGGTTTGCGGTGGCGGTACGATGACCGAACCGGGTTGCCCGGCCTCGATGGAGGGCGGCGCATCGACCGCGGCGGAGTGATCGGACACCGTACTAATGCGTTGGCGGGTGTCGCTTTTGAGCGCGCCGTCCGCTTGCGCGCGTTGACGCATGACCTGGATCGCGTTCATGACGTCAGTGGGATCGTTGGCGTAGGCCAGACCGAGCGCAGTGGTCCAGGGAATATTCTGTGCCATCTGATCGAGCACGCTGCGAAATTGCGTCAAAGCCTTGACGCTGGGATCCCAGGCTTGCGTATCGACCTCGCTTTCCAACTCATGGGGTTTGAGTGTCGGGTTTTGCGCAAGCCACACATCGGCGGCGGCGATCTGGTCGGGGTAGGCCGAGCCAGCCAGTACCTGGGCCAACAGCTTGTCGGGGAACAGGGCGATAGGTGCGACCATTTCGTAGAGTGCGCTGGCGGAGGGCAGTTCGTAGGCTGTGGATGTGTTAAGCGCGGGTGCCGAAGCCACTTGGGGTTGCGCCAGCGGTGCCACGGCACTGGCTGGGATGGGCGCTGTCGGGGCCGCGACGGGTGCGGGCTGATGGCAACCATCCAAGGTCAGGGTGCCGAAGCCCAAGGACGTGCACAAGACGAGCGATACGGCTCGACGAACAGGGCTGGCGAGGATTTCGGTACTCATCTCAAAATTTCCTTTTCACACGTCGCCTGAAGCAGCGAGAGTTTGATGCACGAAACTGCCGCATGCCGTTCGGAAGGCCGGGTGGGTCCGGGCGGGTAGTAGGAAGCGGCAGTGGGCGCGATGCAAAGGAACTGCGGCCATGCTACGCGCCGGGTTGATCCTGGTGATCACACGATGTGAACGGTCGAGCGGGACATCTGTCGGGGATAGTTGGCAGATGCTGGGGAACCTTGCGCACATCGCACGCACCGGAAGATCGGTCCGATCACATTAAAGGCGGGTGGGGCGGGCGCTATCAAATCTCGAAATAAATCGGACTGGTCCTAGTGTGTTCGTTTGTGCCGCCTGTGCCGCGGATAGATGCGCGGCATCATTCTTGCTGAAGGGGCAACTTTACAAAAAGCTGTCGGAGGTTATCCACAGTTTATTGGGATAAGTCGTGCTTGGAATTGTCGATTTCCTTGTCGTATCGGACTTGAGCTGGTCTGCCTAAAAATTTAGCAGCTGCGGTGGCAACGCGTCCTCCAATAGCGTGGCGTTTGGCGGCTGCCAAGTACATTCGTCGTTCTAAGCGGTACGGTCCGTTGGGCGAAATCCGTATTAAAACGGCAGTGACGTCGCACTACCTGTGCGCTATATCGGTACCGAAATGTACCGATGTCAGGGCGGAAAATAGACTCCGTCAGGCCCTGGTCGCGGGCAAGGCCATCCTATGAAGCAGCGGATTCGGCCGCCACCTTTCCGTTGTCGTCGATATCGTAGGTCTCCAGATCGTGACCGATTTCGAACGCCCCGGCATAACCTTGACGTACTGCATCTTCCAGGCCTTGCTGTGTGACTGCCGGATGATCCGCGTTGCTGAAGAAAGAGATGTGCGAGAGAACGGCAAGCGTCGGTTTAGTTTCGTTGAAGACCCGGTCGACCGCTTCCGGGCTGGCCAGATAGTTGTAGAAATGCGTGATCCGCTGCGGATCGGCCGCCTGTAGTTGGGGGCTGGCGACCGCCACGCAATGGATCAAGAGATCGACATGTTGCGCATGGCTGACCAGATTCGGGGTATAGCGTGTATCGCCGGAAATCACTACCGAGTGTGATTGATAATCGACACGGTAGCCGTAAGCAGGTTTGGCATTGCCATGATCGACCAAGAACGCGGTGACCTTGACGCCGTCATGGTCATACACTATGCCGTCATGCGTTACGTCATGCACGTCGATCTGGGTTGCGGCAGGTACGATTTCATGATCGATCAAACGGATCTTGTTATTGGGTCCAAACATGGTTTCGACGCCACTCGCAACCTCATTGATGCCGGTTGGTCCCCATAGCTGGAAGGGCTTCGTGCGACCCAAGCCTTTGGTCATCGGTAAGGGGGCCGTGGCATAGATGTCGGGCAGACCTGCGATGTGATCCGAGTGCAAATGGGTGATGAAAATACCCGACAACTTGGCCAGTGGAACATCGGCTTGATGCAGGCGAATCAGGGCGCCGCGTCCGGCGTCGAACAGCAGGCGCTGGTGATCGACCTCAACCAGGGTGCTCATGCCAAAGCGTTCGCCATTGATGGTAGTGGCGCTGGCAGTACCGAGTAAGGTCACTTTCATGACGGGAGCAGCATCACAAGCCGATTGCGCGCCAAGGATAATGCCCAGGGCCAGCGCCGTATTGCAGATTAATTTCATACTAATTCGGCATCCTTATTAAAGTATCGATTGCACATGTCTAAATGAGTGCTAACGCCTACTTAAACTACCGGTTTATGCACGAAATACGAACATGGCACAAGGATGCAGAACGTCGCGCGAGCCACCATTGAAACCGTGTTTGGTCGACTGTATCCCAAAAAATGGAACATACCGTTGCCATCGATTTTTTCAGCCGATTCCGATTGTGCGCTGGGCTTTTGAGGTGCAGGCGGAAAGATATGTGTCGACGCATTTCATCGATTTCACATCCGCAGCGGCGTATCGACCTCGAATTTGGCGCGGTGCGTCGCGAAGAATGTGCGCACATTGCGCACATTGGTGACACTGGCGAAGACACGCTGCGCCAACGCATGATAGGCCTGCATATCGGCGATTTCCACCACCAGCACGAAGTCCGGTCCGGGCGACACGCGATAGCACTGCATCACGGCCGCTTCATCCCGCATCTGGGCCTCGAAGGCCGCGAGATGCTCGGCTGCCTGCTGATCCAGCGTGATTTCAATGATGGCAATAAGGGTGGGGCCCAACTGGCCGCGGTCGATCAGTGTGACCGCGCGTTGAATCACGCCTATCTCCTTCAAGCGTCGGACCCGGCGCAGACAGGTGGGCGGCGATGCATGTACCTGCGCCGCCAGCGCCTGATTGCTGATGGCCGCGTCTTGTTGCAACACACGCAGTATGCGTTGATCCAGTTCGTCGAGTTTCAGGGTTCCCATCGCGCGTAGGGCCGGTTCCAGAAAGCATTTTGAGTGAAATTATATTTCACTCAATTTAAGATGTGTATTTAAATTTCAAAAATAGTTAAATCAAGAAATTTAATTTCATCTGCGTGCTTCTACTATCTCACCGTCGATCCCACCCGGGATCTAACGTCGGGAGATTCTTATGTGTGGCATCGTCGGCGCCGTCGCGCAACGCAACATCGTTCCTGTTCTGATCGATGGGATCAAGCGTCTCGAATATCGCGGCTACGATTCATGCGGCGTGGCCCTGCATCAGGATCGTTCTTTGGTACGAGCGCGCAGCATCGCGCGCGTCGCCAATCTGGAACAGGAGATCGATGCGCAGCAATGGCGCGCGTATACCGGTATCGCCCATACACGCTGGGCCACGCACGGCAAACCCATCACCGACAACGCCCATCCGCATTTCTCGCCGCACGCCGCGGCACCCCGCATCGCGATGTCTCACAACGGCATCATCGAAAACCACGAAGCCTTGCGCGCCATGCTGCAAGGACATGGCTACGTGTTCGAGAGTCAGACCGATAGCGAAGTGATAGGCCACCTGATCGATCATCTGTATCAGGGCGATCTGTTCGAGGCCGTGCGCGAGGCGGTTGCACGTTTGCAAGGCAGCTATGCGATTGCGGTGCTGTGCCGGGATGAACCCCATCGTCTGGTGGGTGCGCGCCACGGCTCGCCGCTGGTGATCGGGGTGGGCGAGGGTGAGCATTTCCTGGCCTCCGATGCGATCGCGCTGGCGCCTGTTACCGATCGTATCGCCTATCTGGAAGACGGTGATGTGGTCGACCTGCAATTGCATCGGCATTGGGTCGTCGATGGCAACGGGCAACGCGTCGAGCGGACCGTACAAACAGTGCAGGCGCATAGCGGGGCGGCTGATCTGGGCCCTTATGCATATCATATGCAGAAGGAAATCTTCGAACAGCCGCGCGCGGTGGCCGATACCCTGAGCGATCTGGGCGGCGTGATGCCGGAATGGTTTGGCGATGGCGCCTGGCGCGTGATGCGCGACACGCGTTCCGTGCTGCTCTTGGCTTGTGGCGGGAGTTACCACGCGGCTTTGACGGCCAAATATTGGATCGAGAGCCTGGCCGGGGTGCCGGTCGCAGTCGAGATTGCCAGCGAATATCGCTATCGCGACAGCGTGGCCGATCCGCATACGCTAGTGGTGGCGGTTTCACAAAGCGGCGAAACAGCCGATGTGTTGGGCGCGCTGCATGCGGCGCAGGCGCGTGGCATGATGCACACGCTGGCCATCTGCAACGTGGCCAGCAGCGCCTTGGTCCGCGCTTGTGCGCTATCCTTTATCACGCGCGCCGGGGTCGAGATCGGTGTCGCCTCGACCAAGGCGTTCACCACCCAGTTGGTGGCGCTGTTCCTGTTGGCCTTGTCGCTGGCTCAGGTGCGCGAGCGTTTGTCCGAGCAGGACGAGCAGCCGCACTTGCAGGCGCTGCGTCACTTGCCCGATGCGATCGCCGCCGTGCTGGCGTTGGAACCCGCCATCATGGCCTGGGCCGAGCGCCTGACGCGCCGTCAGAACATTCTGTTTCTCGGGCGCGGCATGCATTATCCGGTAGCTCTGGAAGGGGCGCTGAAGATGAAGGAGATCTCCTATATCCACGCCGAAGCCTATCCCGCGGGCGAGCTCAAGCATGGGCCACTGGCGCTCGTGAGCGATGCGATGCCTGTGGTGGCTGTCGCCCCCAACGACAGGTTGCTGGAAAAATTGAAGTCGAATATGCATGAAGTCAGCGCACGTAGCGGCGAATTGTTTGTCTTCGCCGATGCTGATTGCGCGATCACACCGAGTCCAGGCATCGAGGTGATCCGTCTGAACGAGTACTACGGCATGCTGTCGCCCATCCTGCATACGATACCGATGCAGTTGCTGGCCTATCACGCCGCCCTGGCGCGCGGCACCGATATCGACAAGCCACGTAACTTGGCGAAATCGGTGACGGTGGAGTAGGCCAGCCCTGGGTGCTTGGGCGCGCCACCGGCGACATGCGCATTTGGCGCAGCCGCCAACGCCCGAATTTTGACGCCAATGATCTATCGATGCTGCGCATGATCATGCCGGCATTCGGGGCCGCCTTGCAGCGCTGCCGGGCGTTGTGCTTACCGCTTGAGACGGTCGAACCCATACGGGTCGCACCGGAATTTCGCTGGACTCCGCTGACCACGCGGGAACAGGACGTCGCCAGGCTGGCGGCGACCGGCATGTCGGACAAGGAAATCGCGCGCCGCTTGAACATATCGTTCACCACCGTGCGCACCCATCTCGATCATGTGTTCCGGAAGCTGCAGGCATCCAAGCGCGGACAGCTCGCGGCGCTCTTGCGTTAGGACCGGATGCGTCGTGTGCCAGTGCGTCAAAGTGGTGCTGTGGCTGTGACACGATGTGTCGCGTTTCAGATGTTGACGCGGATGCGCAGCCGGGCTTGCTCGACTTCCTCGAATTTCAGAATTTGCCGGATGTAGTGGGGCGTGATGATGCTGTCTTTGGTCAGCAGCAATACACCCTCGTCGCTGAGCAGGTCCTGCGACAATTGTTGGCCGGCGCAGAGCTCGTGCGAGGAAATAATCCGGGTATTGGCGGCTTCGACGTCGCGCCATTCGCTCAGCACTTCGAAAAAACGATCGACCACCTGCGGATCGTAGCGCAGGCCGCGCTGGGCATCGAGAATGGCGGTAACGCGGGCTTCGGGCAGCGCTTGTTCAAGCATGGCGCCGTTGCGTAGCGCTTCGTAATCGCGCGCGATGGCCAGGATGCGCGCACCGAGCGGAATCGAGGCGCCGATCAGGCCATCGGGGGAACCGCGGCCGTCGTAGCGTTCGAATTGGTGGGCGATGATGCGGCCGGCGCCGGCCAAGGATTCGAGTGGCGTCAGGATGCGCTGACCGGTCGCCGCATGGCTCAAATACTGTTTGGTTTCGGTCGAGCTCATGCGATCCAGGGGCTTGTGGATCAGGGTATCCGGTAGCGCGATCTTGCCGACGGCATGCAGCAGCCCTGCGACCATCAATTCCTGCACCTGATCCGCACCGAGTCCGAATTTGATGGCCATCCGTTGGGTCAGGGTGGCAACCCGGCTGGAACTACCGCCCAACATGCCGGCCCTCAATTCCAGCATGCCTGAGAAAACCTTGAGCATGGTCAGGAAGTTCTGCTTCAGGTCGTGCTGCGCGTTTTCGAGAGAAAGAACCATACGGCGCAGCGCATCGCTATCCTCGGCAGAGGGTGGCGTTTCACTCAAAGCGTCGGCCGCAGCCGTTGCGGCGGCCACGCGGGTCCGTTCGCGCAGTGCACCGAGTTCGCGCACCAGGGCGCGGCGCTCCAGTGCTTGCCGTAGTGTCAGGCGCAATTCGCCCGCATGCCAAGGCTTACGGATCAAGCGCGTGAGCGTGCCGTCGAGACAGGCGGCCACGGCCAGATCGAGATTGGCGTCGTCAACGATGAGGAGGCGCAGCGTGTCAGGATAGCGCTCGCGGATGCGGCTTAGCAGGGCTAGTCCGTCGCGCGCGGTGCCGCTTTGCTCAGCCAGCACCAAGCGCACCGGATGGGTCGCGAGGATGCCGAGGGCGCCTTCAGCGTCGTCGGCTTTCAGGATGCGCCCGCCCGAGGTCCGCAGCAAGGGGGCCAGGGCGCTGGCCAGGTCGGCGCTTGCCTCGACGGCGGCCAGCAGCACGGCGGGCGGCGAAGCAAGGGCGTCCGCCGCGCTCTCGCTAGGCGATAGGGGGGCGTCCGGCACAGCGGGGTCCGACATGGGCTCACTCATCTCCGTGGCCGGGGCGTGTGCCAGATTCCGTGGCAGTGCAGACTGGCTGCGTGATTGCCGAAGATCCGTTACACCACCGTAAGTACGCGTTCAAGATTACGCTATTTCCAGGCTGCCAACATATCACAGCGGCGATCCTGTCATGCAGCGGGTTTGTGGCGGGCGCATAGGGCCAAGCCCGCCTGCGGCTCTAAGCCAGGCAGAACCCGATAAAACGGGGCCTTATAAAAAATGTTGCGCCGCACTAGACTTTCTAGGGAAAACCCTTATAATCGAAATCAGGGAAAACCCTAGATAGGAGCTAGCCATGAAAGTACTGATCAAACTCGTCCAAAATGTTCGTGAAGCATTCCAATCGCCGAATCTGCCGATGGATCTGGACTACACTTATCTGGCCCGTCGCATGGAAGCCGAACGTATCCGCAACGCGCATTTGTTCCGCACCAACTAAAATCGCTCACCACGGCGGTTTCATGCCGTGGCCGGTGGCGCAACTGCTGCCATCTCCGGCACCAGTTGCGCCAGCAGTTTGGACATCCGGTGCACCATCCAGGCGATCCGATCGGCATCATCGATCAGCGTCTGCGCCTTGAGCCGAACCTCGGCGGGTGCCTCCTGCAACTGCTGCAGGCAGTCTGCGCGCGCTTCCGTCATAGCCGGAGCATGCGCGCGCGACATACTGCGCAACTGTTCGATTTCAGCCGCTGCATGCGTATGTAGCGCGCGTCCCAACTGATCCAGCAATAAATCAATCGCGGCGACCAGCCGCAACCCCGCTGCGTGCGCGTCGGTATCGGCCGCCAATGTGTCGGCGCTCGCCTGTAAATCCCTCACACTCTGCTCGACATAACGCACTGACGCCAGGTTTTCGCGCAGTATCGCAAGCCGGTTCAGGGTATCGGTCGCATGCGCGCCAACGGGGATCTGGGCCAGAAAGCGCTCGAGTTCGCTCGCCAATGTGTTGAATGAGGTATCCGCGTAGGCTTGTGCCGCGCGATCGTGCAAAGGGGCGCGCACGTGGCTGGCCAGGCGGGCCAGTTCCAGCGAGGCCAGACCGATCGCGGTGGTGGGGTCGGCCAATGAAGAGGCGTTGATGTATTTGGGCTGCGACGCATGTTCAGCCGCGGTTTGCGGCCAAAGTCGCTGCAGCACGCGCCAGCATTGCGCCAGCAAAGGCGTAATCAATAGGGCGGGCAGCGCATTCGAGATCAGAAACACGGTCGCCAATTGCATGCGCGGATCGCCGGAAACCGCTTGCGCTGCAGCGCGCACCAGGGGCCAGCCGGTCCATGCTTCAATAAAGAAGAGGCAAGACATCAGGATGCCGCTCATGACGCAAAAAGTGTCTTCCAGCCGCACCAGCCGTACTGCGGTGCCTTGCATGCCGGCCGACAACAGGGCCCGTAGCGGAATCGCCCCTAAATTGGTGCCATAGATCATCATCGTGCTTTGGGCCAGATCCAGGGTGCCGTTGCTGGCCAGGGTGATGATCAGCAATGCGGCGCCCGTGTTCGATTGCAGGACGACAGCGATCAGCACGCCGGCGGCAAACGCCAACAACGGCGCTTGCGCAGTGGCTACCGTGAGCGCGTGAAACCACGGCAAGTTACGCAGTGGTGCTGCTGCGCCGCCCATGGCTTCCAAGCCGTACAGCATCAGCGCAACCCCGAGCAGGGCGGCCGCGCTGGTGCGCCAGACGGGCGCCCGCAGCAGACCGGACAGAATGCCGAAGACGCCGACTGCCAGCGCGACCCAAGGATGAATATTCAGCGTCGCGAGAAAAGCCAGCACGGTCAAGCCGACGTTGGCCCAGACGATCACCGGTAAGGCGTTGATCGGCGTCATCACGGCACTGGTCACCAGATTGATCGCAGAGAAGGTGACCGCGGTTGCACTTTGCATTAGCGCGCCGAAGGTCAGGCCCAATAGAGCCCCGCGCAAGCGCGATGCCGGTCTGTTACGGGCTTGCACGCCGAGGCGGTCGGCTGCGAGTTTGCGCAGATTGTCTCCCGACCATTGCAGTCCAGCGAAGAACAGGCCGAGGCCCAACAACAGCGAAGCGACAGTGGCAAGGCTCATGAATGCGAGATTTTCCTCGGTAGCGTGGCGCGGCGCCACCGGGTGCCGGATGGCAACCCGTGTGGATCAGCGCGCATCATACCGTGGCTTGCGTCGCAAGGGAGGTGCTGGAGTTTGCGCAGGCGGTGTCGGGGCGCAAAGGACGTCGCCGTGGCGTGCCCGTATCGGTCCAAGGTGCGCTGCGGCGCACCCTGGACCCAAGCGCCTGTGTTAGGCGGTGGTGGCGAGCAAACTGCCGATCGCAGCGGCGGTGCCCACGTCGCTGCTGAAATTCTTCGCCAAAGTTTGCAGGAAGGATTCCAGCGTTGCCCCTGTGGTCGAGCTATCGCTGGCCGACGTGCTGCTACTGCTGCTCGCGCTACTTGAACTTGTCGAGCTGGACGAGGTGCTGGACGTGGATGAGCCCTCGGCGGCGGCCAGCAGACTTTGGAAGTCGGCTTGCAAGGTGGCCAGAGCGCCGCCGCCGCTGGTTGATGCGGTACTGCTGGTGCTGCTTGCGCTATCGGCGCTACCGGCGCTGCCAGCAGGCGGGGGACCGGGAGGCGGCCCGCCGGCGGAGAGTTGCGAACTGATCTGCTGCAGCAGCGAGGCGAGATTGGCGCCGCTACTGTCGTATTGGCCGCTGCTAGCACTTGAACTGGCGCTCGCGCTGCTATCGGCACTGCTGGCCGAAGTGGCGCCCTGGCTGGCCGGGTCTTGGGTGATGGCTTGATATAGCGCGCCAAGGAAGGCCTGCAAGGCTTGGGTCACGCTGCTGTCCGAGGCGCTGGAGGTCGAGTTCGCGGCGCTGGCCGAGCTGGCGCTGGCGGCACTGATGTCGCTGCTTGAGCTGCCACTGACCGAGAGACCGAATTGCGCCAGCGTCTGCTCCAGGGCTTTCAACAGTGCGTTGCTCGTGGGGCTGGCTGAACTGCTGCTGACACTGCTGGTGCTGCCAG
>Ga0116226_10001147_pt1 | contig 22997 bp, 21 predicted proteins | sample S1TSphfallax_FD_89692 | JGI IMG/M metagenome (GOLD analysis project Ga0116226, IMG submission 89692) | Host-associated microbial communities from peat moss isolated from Minnesota, USA - S1T2_Fa - Sphagnum fallax MG | ecosystem: Host-associated > Plants > Peat moss > Unclassified | place: USA... | reverse complement strand
CGCCGCACATCGGCGGCAGCCCCTCGGGCACATCGAGCCTGGTCTCGGCGATCAGCGCGCGAAGACTGTCGAGCGGCGGTCGGGGATCGGCGGTGAAAGCGTGTGGCGCCGCCCGGGCGTCACGATTGAGTTCGGCCTGCCCGGCGCGGCATCGCCAGATCAGGTCGGGCTCGAAGCCGATGATCGAATAGCGGCCGCGTGACGCGCCGCCTTCGACGCTCTCCAGCAGGAAGCTGTAGGGCTTGCCGTGCGCCAGCTTCAGGAAGGCCGCGACCGGCGTCTCCAGATCGGCGATGCCGCGCAGCCAGAGCAGCTGGCCGCGCCCCTGCTCGTACTGGGTGCGAAAGCCGGCAAAGCCGTCCGCCGCGGCCGGCCCGTTCATGGCGTGGGCTGTTGCGCCTGCAGCACCATGTCGACGGCCTGCGGGCTGACTTTGGGGTTCTCCCGGGTGCGCAGCGCCACCGACAGCACCGACTGCACATCGTCGCCGATCGCCTTGGCGAGGCCGTCGCGCACCTGGCCGTAGCCGATCGGATTGGCGTTGGGGTCCGCTTCCTGGATGTCGGCCAGAGTGGCGACGGTGAAGCCGTCCGAGGTCTCGATCATGGTCGGCTCACCGAGCTTGAGGCTGAATAGCGGCTCGATCAGCTGGGTCGGCACGCCCGGCGCGCCGGAACTGCGATCGGTGGCTGGCAGCGCCACGACCGGCAGAGTGCCGGCGGCGGCGGCGAGGGTCTGACCGCCCTTCACGGCGGCGAGAATTTTCGCCGCGGCTTCTTCCTGGACGTGCCGGATGGCGTCGCGGGTCCAGTCGGCGCGCACCGCGTCCTTGACCTCGTCGAACGGTTTCGGGGCGGGCGGGGTGATGCTCTCGACCGTGACCGCGAAATAGGCCTGCCCGTCCGGGTCGTCCTTGGGGCCCTCGGTCAGATGCGGCGTGTCGCCCTGCTTCATCGCGAACGCGGCCTGCACCATGGCGGATCGCAGCTCGTCCGAACCCGGGATCGGTGCCGGTTTGCCGTCGGCCGTGTTGCCCTGGGCATTCAATGTGCCGGCGATCGCCGCAAGGCCGAGATCACCGGGCAGATCGTCGAGCGAGCTGCCCGCGGCCAGCGCGTCCTGCACCTTGCCGGCGCGGTCATAGATCAGGTCGGCCGCCTTTTCCGCCAGCACGCGGGCGCGCACCTGATCACGAACCTCATCGAGGCTCCTGGAGCTGCCGGGCGTGATCTTGGTGACCTTGAACACCTGCCAGCCGAACGGGCTCTTGACCGGGGCGGACACCTGGTCGAGCGGTGCAGCGAACACCGCGCGGCCGAGTTCCGGCGAGGGGAATTCCTTCTCGGTGGCATCGTTCAGCTCGACCGGGCCATTGTCCTTCTGCACCGTCGCCCAGTCCGCCCCGCCCGACCAGAGTGTCGCGATGGCGCGCGCGTGGTCCTCATCGGGCGCCAGCAGCACCTGGACCGAGCGCTTTTCCGGCTGCTGATACTCGGCGATGTGTTGCTGATAATCGCCCTGCAAATCGGCGTCGGTGATCTGGATGTCCTTGGCGAGGCTCTGCGGCGACAGAATCACCGCCTTGATGCGGCGATATTCCGGCGTCGAATAGCGGTCCTTGTTGTTCTCGTACCAGCGGGTGAGCTGTTGATCGGTGGCGGGCGGAGGGGCAGGGGCGGCGCTGAACGGCAGGACCACCGCGTCGGCGACGCGCTTTTCCTCCTGGAACTGGAACACCGCGCGGGTCAGGACGTCGGGGCTGACGATGCCGGCGCGGGCCGCTTCCATCACCTGGCGCTGGCCGAGGTCGGCGCGCACGAGGTCCAGCAGCATCGGCTCGGTCAGGTTGTTGTTGCGCAGCACGGTCTGGTACTGGGTAAGGTCGAATTGCCCGTTGGCGCCGTGGAACGCCGGGATCTCGGCGATCGCCTGGCGCAGCGCGTCCTCGGACACGCCGATCCCCATGCCGTGCACCGCGGCATTGAGGGCCGCCTGGGTGATCACCTGTTCGAGCGCCTGGCCGGCGATGCCGCGCTTCATCTGCGGCGTGGGATCGACCTTGCCGCCGAACATCTGCGCCACCTGGGCCAGTTGCTGGCGATAGGCGAGCTGGACCTGTGCCAGGTCGATCTTCTGCCCGGCGACGCTGCCGAGGCTGCCATTGTCGCCGAGGTTGCGGAACACGTCCCCCACGCCCCACAGCACGAACGTGCCGACCAGCAGCAGGAAGAACAGGCGCGCGTACCAGGAATTGAGGTGGCGGCGGAAGCTGGCGAGCATCGATAAATCCCAACAGGCCCAAAAACGGGCGGACCATAGGGGGGGACGCCGGGGTTTGCCAGAGTGGGGTTTGCCAGAGTGGGGTTTGCCATAGTCGGGTTTGGGCGTCGGGTTTGCCAGGGCGGCTCGATGTCGTGTAGCGGGATGGGGGGAGCAGGGGAGCGCGGATGCGACAGCTGATCGCCGGCAACTGGAAGATGAATGGCCTGACCGCGGAGGCCGCGGCGATCGCGGCGGCGCTGCGGCGGGGCGCTGATGGTCTCGCTTGCGATGTGCTGGTGTGTCCGCCGGCCACCATGCTGTCGACGGTTGCCCATATCCTGGTCGGCTCCGCCTGCGCGGTGGGAGCGCAGGATTGCCATGCCGAGAGCGCCGGCGCGTATACCGGTGATCTGTCGGCGCCGATGTTGCGCGATGCCGGGGCCGGCTGGGTGATCGTCGGCCATTCCGAGCGACGCGCCAGCCACCACGAAACCGACGCGCAGGTCCAAGCCAAGGCGCGCGCCGCGGCGCGCGCCGGGCTGACCCCGATCGTCTGTGTCGGCGAGACCGCGGAGGAGCGGGCGGCGGGACGGCACGCGGCGGTGGTCGCCCAGCAGCTCACCGGCAGCCTGCCGCCTGGCTTTGCCGGTGTGGTCGCCTATGAGCCGGTGTGGGCGATCGGCACCGGCCGGAGCGCGACCGAGGCCGAAATCGCGGCCATGCACGCCGGCATCCGTGCCGAGCTGCATCGCCTGCTGGGCGAGCAGGCGCGCGGCGTGCGCATTCTGTACGGCGGGTCGGTGAAGCCGGACAATGCGCGGGCGCTGCTGGGCCTGCCGGATGTCGGGGGCGCCCTGGTCGGGGGCGCCAGCCTGGAGGCCGCCGCGTTCCTGGCGATCGCCGCCGCCGCAAGGTAGGCGGTCCGACCAGGTCATCTTTCCAATCCGCGCCGAGACCGCTAGAAGGCCGTCGCGCGTATGTTCGCCCACCGGGAACCTTCGATGACCACCGTCCTGCTGCTGATCCACCTGTTCGTCACCCTGGCGTTGATCGGCGTCGTGCTGATCCAGCGCAGCGAGGGCGGTGGCCTCGGCATCGGCACCTCGCAAGGCATGGGCAGCTTCATGTCCGGCCGTGGCACCGCCAACCTGCTGACCCGCATGACGGCGATCCTCGGCACCGCGTTCTTCGTGCTGTCGTTGGCGCTCGCGCTGCTCAACCGCGGCACGTCAGGGGTCGGTCATTCGATCATGGACGCGCCGCTGCCGGTCACGGCACCGGCCACCACGCCGGCGCCGGCCGCTGGCGCCGCTGCGGTTCCGGCGGCACCCGCAGGCCCCGCCGTGCCGGTGAAATAACGGCCTAGCTCCACCCCGCCGACAGGACAGCTCTGATGGGCAAGCGGTTTCCCGCGACTCGGTCGCGCCTGTATACAGGGCGTCCATGACCCGGTTTGTTTTCATCACCGGCGGCGTGGTCTCCTCACTCGGCAAGGGCATCGCATCCGCGGCACTCGGTTCGCTGCTGCAGGGGCGCGGCTATTCCGTGCGGCTGCGCAAGCTGGACCCCTATCTCAACGTCGACCCCGGCACGATGAGCCCGCTGCAGCACGGCGAGGTATTCGTCACCGACGATGGCGCCGAGACCGACCTCGATCTCGGCCATTACGAGCGCTTCACCGGTGTCGCCGCCAAACGCAGCGACAACGCCACCACCGGGCGCATCTATTCCGAGGTGATCGCCAAGGAACGTCGCGGCGATTATCTCGGCGCCACCGTGCAGGTGATCCCGCACATCACCGACGCGATCAAGGAGGCGATCACCCGCGACACCATCGATGCCGACGGGCAGGAGCTGGATTTCGTGCTGATCGAGATCGGCGGCACGGTTGGCGACATCGAGAGCCTGCCGTTCCTGGAAGCGATCCGCCAGCTCGGCAATGAATTGGGCCCGTCGCGGATCATGTTCGTGCATCTCACATTGGTGCCGTGGATCCCGTCCGCCGGCGAGCTGAAGACCAAGCCCACGCAGCACTCGGTGAAGGAGCTGCTGAATGTCGGCATCCAGCCGCACATGCTGCTGTGCCGCTGCGACCGCCCGATCCCGGAGAATGAGCGCCGCAAAATCGCGCTGTTCTGCAACGTTCGCCCCGAGGCGGTGATCGCGGCCCTGGATGTCGATACCATCTATGCGGTGCCGATCAGTTACCAGGCGGAGGGCATGGACCGCGAGGTGCTGCGCCATTTCGGGCTGCCGCACGAGGCGGCGCCGGATGTGTCCCGCTGGCAGCGCATCGTCGACATCGTGCGCGCGCCGGAAGGCGAGGTGCGCATCGCCATCGTCGGCAAATACACCAATCTTCTGGACAGTTATAAAAGCCTGGCCGAAGCGCTCGCGCATGGCGGCATCGCCAACCATGTGCGCGTGAAGCTCGACTGGATGGACAGCCAGATCTTCGAGCAGCCCGATGCCGTCGAGCGGCTGGAGGGTGTGCATGGCATCCTGGTGCCCGGCGGCTTCGGCGAGCGGGGCACCGAGGGCAAGATCGAGGCGGTGCGGTTTGCCCGTGAGCGCAGGGTGCCGTTCCTGGGTATCTGCTTCGGCATGCAGATGGCGGTGATCGAGGCCGCGCGGCATCTGGCCGGTCTGCCGCATGCCTCCTCCAGCGAATTCGGGCCGTGCGACGAGGCGGTGGTCGGGCTGCTGACCGAGTGGGCGCGCGGCAATGAGATCGAGCGGCGCGCCGAGGGCGGCGACCTCGGCGGTACCATGCGGCTGGGTGCCTATCCGGCGCGGCTCGCCGAGGGCTCGCTGGTGCGGGCGACGTATGGCGACGCGCCGGAAATCCGCGAGCGGCACCGCCATCGCTACGAGGTCAATGTGCGCTATCGCGAGCGGCTGGAGGCGACCGGACTGCGGTTTTCCGGCATGTCGCCCGACGGCGTGCTGCCGGAGATCGTCGAGCTGCCGGGGCATCCCTGGTTCATCGGCGTGCAATATCACCCGGAACTGAAATCCAAACCGTTCGAGCCGCATCCCTTGTTCAAGGGGTTCATCACCGCGGCGGTCAAGCAGTCCCGACTGGTCTAATGGCGCCAACCTGACGCTGCCTATCCCGGCGTCAGGGTATTTGCCCCATCACGTCAAAACCTGGTGGTTAAAGGCGGAGGACTCTGCCCTCAGACTTTAACCACCAGGGCTGGCCGACGGTGCCTCGGGATGTTAGGGACGGTCGCCCGCAACAGTCCCGGACCGATCCCCCCATGAGCGCCATCGCCGAATTCGCCGCCCGCGAAATTCTCGACAGCCGCGGCAATCCGACCGTCGAGGTCGACGTCACGTTGGAGAGCGGTGCGACCGCCCGCGCCGCGGTGCCCTCGGGCGCCTCGACCGGCGCCCACGAGGCGGTGGAGCTGCGCGACGGCGATAAGTCCCGCTACGGCGGCAAGGGCGTGCGCCAGGCGATCGCCAACATCGAGGGTGAAATCTTCGAGGCGCTGGCCGGTGTGGAAGCCAGCGAGCAGGTGGCGATCGACGAGGCGATGATCGACCTCGACGGCACCCCCAACAAGGCCCGGCTCGGCGCCAATGCCATTCTCGCGGTCAGCCTCGGGGTCGCCAAGGCCGCCGCCGTGGAGCAGGGCGTGCCGCTGTATCGCTATGTCGGCGGCGCCTATGCGCGCACTCTGCCGGTGCCGATGATGAACATCGTCAATGGCGGCAAGCACGCCGACAACCCGATCGACATCCAGGAGTTCATGATCCAGCCGGTCGGCGCCGGCAGCTTCGCCGAGGGCCTGCGCATGGGGTCGGAAATCTTCCAGGCGCTGAAGAAGCAGCTGCACGACGCCGGCCACAACACCAATGTCGGCGACGAGGGCGGCTTCGCGCCCAATCTGAAATCGGCCGACGAGGCGCTCGGTTTCATCAGCAAGGCGTGCGAACAGGCCGGCTATCGCCCGGGCGAGGACGTGACCTTCGCACTCGACTGTGCCGCCACCGAGTTCTTCAAGGACGGCTCATACGTGCTGGAAGGCGAAGGCAAAACCTTCGACGCGGCCGGCATGGCAAGCTATCTCGCCGATCTCGCCGCGCGCTATCCGATCATGTCGATCGAGGATGGCTGCTCGGAAGATGATTGGGAGGGGTGGCAGGCGCTGACGGCGGCGCTGGGGGGCAAGCTGCAATTGGTCGGTGACGATCTGCTGGTGACCAATCCCGAGCGCCTGCGCCGCGGCATCGCCGAGCGCAGCTGCAATTCCATCCTGATCAAGGTCAACCAGATCGGCACGCTGACAGAAACGCTGGAGACGATGGAAATCGCCCAGCGCGCGGGGTTCACCGCGGTGATGAGCCACCGGTCGGGGGAAACCGAGGATGCCACCATCGCGGACCTGGCGGTGGCGACCAACTGCGGTCAGATCAAAACCGGCAGCCTGGCGCGCAGCGACCGCACGGCAAAATATAATCAGCTGCTGCGGATCGAAGAAATGCTCGGCTCCGCCGCGCGCTACGCCGGGCGAACGATCCTGGTTGGGTGAGGGCTTCGCGCTCTCTCCCAGCCGGATCAGTAGCCCGGGTAGTACGCGGGTGGGGCGTAGTAGGCGGGCGGCGGGGCGTAGACGACCGGCGGTGGGGCGTAATAGCGGCGGGGCGGAACGATGATGACGGGCGGTGGCACGTAGCCGAACGCGAAGCGGGGGCCGTGCCAATGGTCGTGCCAATCATGATCATGCCAGTCACGATGATAGCCGCCATGGTCGCGCCAATCGGCGCGGGCGGAACCGGCGGTGGCCGCCAACGCGACGACACCGACTGCGGCGAGCAGCAACGGACGGATCGACATGGAATTCTCCTGTTGTTCGGCGGCCTGCCCATTCGGGGCACCAGGCCAAACTTGACCTGATTTATGGCCAAAGCTGGGCAATGCTTTGACATTGCTGCAGCATCTAGTACGGTGATCGGACCGACTTAGCTTGGTGGTGCCGATCTTGAGTGTTCGACGATGAGCCTCGTCCAGTCTGTTAAGCGCAAGGCCCGCGCCGCGGTTCCCCCCGTGGTGTTTTTGCTGTTGGTTGCCTATTTCCTGTGGCAGGCGACGCAGGGGGAGCATGGCCTGCGTGAGTATGCCCAGCGCCAGCAGGATTTGATCGCCGCCCAGGCCGAGCTTGGCCGCGCCAACGCCGAGCTGGCGAGTTGGGAACGTCGCGTATCGTCGTTGCGGGACGATCACATCGACGCGGACGCGCTCGATGAGCGGGCGCGGGCGATGCTCAATCTGGCCGATCCAAACGATGTGATCGTGCTGTACGGGACCGGCAAAAAGCTGTTTTGATGCGCTCATGCGCGGCGCGCGCGTGGGAGCCATGCAACTGCCGCAGGAAAATTTCGCGTGGAATCAGACGTCCTCGGATTTCCGATTATGTCCGGTGATCGGTTGTTTCGGTCATTTTTATCTGGCACCCCGCGTGGCCACTGGCCGCTGACAGACGGTTAACCACAATTTGGTTAATCATGTCTATTGCGTTGCACAACAACCATAATATCGTCCTCGCATGCTTGTCGGAAGCGGTAACGGCGGCTAGGTGATGGGCTTATTCGCCAGTCTGCAGGGCTGGCTCGTCGAGCTCGGGGAGACGATTTCATGGCGCAGGCGGACACCAAGAAGCGCGGGCGCGCGAAATCCGGCGCGGAGCCGTCGGGCATGAGCCAGACGCAGCTGGTACGCGCCTACCGGGACATGCTGCTGATCCGTCGTTTCGAGGAGAAGGCGGGCCAGCTCTACGGCATGGGTCTGATCGGCGGGTTCTGCCATCTGTATATCGGCCAGGAGGCGGTGGTGGTCGGGGTGCAGCTGGCTTTGTCCGACGGTGACCAGGTGATCACCTCCTACCGCGACCACGGCCATATGCTGGCGACCGGGATGGAGGCGCGCGGTGTGATGGCCGAGCTCACCGGGCGGAGCGGCGGCTATTCCAAGGGCAAAGGCGGCTCCATGCACATGTTCAGCAAGGAGAAGAATTTCTTCGGCGGGCACGGCATCGTCGGCGCCCAGGTCAGCCTCGGCACCGGGCTCGCGTTCAGCAATTGGTATCGCGGCAGCGACCGGGTGAGCGTCACCTATTTCGGTGATGGCGCCGCCAACCAGGGGCAGGTGTTCGAGAGCTTCAATCTGGCCAATCTGATGAAGCTGCCCTGCATCTACGTGATCGAGAACAACAAGTATGGCATGGGTACGTCGGTGGATCGCGCCACCGCCAGCCGTGATCTGTCGCGCAATGGCGCGCCCTGGGGCATGCCCGGCGTGCAGGTGGACGGCATGGATGTCGCCGCCGTCAAGCAGGCCGCCGAGGCGGCCGTCGCGCACTGCCGCGCGGGGAAGGGGCCGTATCTGCTGGAAGTGAAGACCTACCGCTATCGCGGTCACTCGATGTCCGATCCCGGCAAGTACCGCACCCGCGAAGAGATCACCAAGATGCGCAGCGAGCATGATTGCATCGAGCAGGTGCGCCACAAGCTGGACGCGCTGGGCATGGAGGAGGCGGAGATCAAGCAGATCGATGACGAGGTGAAGCGCATCGTGCAGGACGCCGCCGACTTCGCGCAGGCGAGCCCCGAGCCGGAAGAGGCCGAACTCTGGACCGACATCCTGGTGGAGGGCTGAGCATGTCGACCCAGATCCTGATGCCGGCGCTGTCGCCCACGATGACCGAGGGCAAGCTCGCGAAATGGCTGAAGAAGGTCGGCGACGACGTGCGCGCCGGCGACGTGATCGCCGAGATCGAGACGGACAAGGCCACCATGGAGGTGGAGGCCGTCGATGAAGGCAAGATCTTTGAAATTCTGATCGAGGAGGGGGCCGAGGGCGTCGCGGTGAACACGCCGATCGCTACCCTCGCGGCCGACGGCGAGGATATGTCGGCGCCCAAGCCGCAGCCGGCGCCGGCTGCCGCTCCGAAGGCCGCCGCACAGCCGACCGCGGCGCCCGCGCCGGTGCTCGCCAACTTCCCCAGCGAGGACAAGGATTGGGGACCGACCAAACCGATCACCGTGCGCGAGGCGCTGCGCGATGCGATGGCGCTGGAGATGCGCGCCGACGATCGGGTGTTTTTGCTCGGTGAGGAGGTGGCGCAGTACCAGGGCGCCTACAAGATCAGCCAGGGCCTGCTGGACGAGTTCGGCGATCGCCGGATCATCGACACGCCGATCACCGAGCATGGCTTCACCGGCATGGCGGTAGGGGCTGCGATGAACGGGCTGCGGCCGATCGTCGAGTTCATGACCTTCAACTTCGCCATGCAGGCGATCGATCAGATCATCAATTCGGCGGCCAAGACCCTGTATATGTCGGGTGGGCAGATGGGCTGCCCGATCGTATTCCGCGGCCCCAACGGGGCTGCCAGCCGCGTGGGCGCGCAGCACAGCCAGTGCTATGCCAGCTGGTACGCCCACTGCCCCGGGCTGAAGGTGGTGGCGCCCTGGTCGTCGTCGGACGCCAAAGGGCTGCTGCGGGCGGCGATCCGCGACCCCAATCCGGTGGTGTTCCTGGAGAACGAAATTCTCTACGGCAACAGCTACGAATGCCCGGTCGACGATGATTTCATCCTGCCGATCGGCCGCGCGAAGGTGGAGCGGTCCGGCGAGCACGTCACCATCGTGGCGTTCTCCATCATGGTGGGTATCGCGATGAAGGCAGCCGAGCTGCTGGCCGAGCAGGGCATCAGTGCCGAGGTGATCAACCTGCGCACGCTGCGACCGCTGGATACCGCGACGGTGGTGGAAAGCGTCAAGAAGACCAGCCGCCTGATCACGGTGGAGGAAGGCTGGCCGTTCGCCGGCATCGGGGCCGAGGTTGCCATGCAGATCATGGAACAATGCTTCGACTGGCTGGACGCGCCGCCGGTGCGCGTGCACGGCCTCGACGTGCCGCTGCCTTACGCCGCCAATCTCGAGAAGCTGGCGCTGCCGCAGCCCGAGTGGGTGGTCGCGGCGGCCCAGAAGATCTGCTGAGCGGGGCAGGGGGAACCACTATGGCCACCAACATCCTGATGCCCGCGCTGAGCCCGACGATGACCGAGGGGACGCTGGCGCGTTGGCTGAAGACCGAGGGCGACGTGATCAAGGCGGGCGACGTGCTGGCCGAGATTGAGACCGACAAGGCGACCATGGAGGTCGAGGCGGTCGATGAGGGCGTGCTCGGCAAGATCCTGGTTGCCGACGGCACCGCCGGCGTCAAGGTGAATGCGCCGATCGCGGTGCTGGTGGATGAGGGGGAAGCGGTACCTGCCGCGGCGCCCGTGGCCGCGGCGAAGGCGGCCGCCCAACCTGCGATAACCACACCTGCGACAGCGACGCCTGTGCCAGCGGAACCGGCGGCTGCGAAGCCGGCCGCGGTCGCGCCCGAGGGTGGCCGGCTGTTTGCCTCACCGCTGGCGCGGCGCATGGCAACCCAGGCTGGGCTCGACCTCGCGACCATCACCGGCTCGGGTCCAAATGGCCGCATCGTGCGGGCCGACATCGATGCCGCCATGGCCGGTGGCGCCAAGGCCGCGCCGATGGCCTCCGCTTTGCCCGCGCCGGTTGCGGCCCCCGCGCCCGCGGCCGCATCGCCCAAGCCGGCCGCCGCGATCAGCGCGCCCCACACGCTGGTGCCGCACAGCAGCATGCGCAAAGTGATCGCGCGCCGGCTCAGCGAGGCCAAGGCGACGATTCCGCACTTCTATGCCTCGATCGATGTCGAGATCGACGCGCTGCTGAAGCTGCGTGCCGAGCTCAACGCGAAAAGCGCCAAGGAGGGTCCGGCCGCCTTCAAGCTGTCGGTGAATGATCTGGTGATCAAGGCCGCGGCGGCCACGCTGCGCCGCATCCCGAAGGTGAACGCCAGCTGGACCGATGATGCGCTGGTCATCTACGACGATGTCGATATCAGCGTCGCCGTGTCGATCCCCGATGGGCTGATCACCCCGATCGTGCGCAAGGCCGATCTGAAAGGTCTCGCTGCCATCAGCAACGAGATGAAGGATCTCGCCGCGCGCGCCAAAGCGGGCAAGCTCAAGCCGGAGGAATTCCAAGGCGGTGGCTTCTCGATCTCCAACATGGGCATGTATGGCGTGTCCGACTTCGCGGCCATCATCAACCCGCCGCAGGCCGGTATTCTGGCGGTGGCGGCCGGGCAGCAGCGTCCGGTGGTAAAGGACGGCGCGCTGGCGATCGCGACCGTGATGACCTGCACGCTGAGCGTCGATCATCGCGTGGTCGATGGCGCGCTGGCGGCCGAATGGCTGGCCGAGTTCAAGCGCATCATCGAGGATCCGCTGAGCCTGATGCTGTGACGCGCGCGCCAACCTTTCGCGATGCCGTGCCAGGCGACGAGGATGTGGTGCACGGCTTCGTCAAGGCGCTCGCCGCGTTCGAGAATCTGGACCATGAATGCGTGTCCACGCCCGAGGATTTTCGCGTGGCCCTGTTCGAGGTTCCGGTACGCTGCCAGGCGATGCTGGTGGAGCTCGGCGAGCACGTGATCGGTTTCGCGCTGTGGCATTATAGTTTCAGCACGTTCAGCGGGCGCGCCGGCCTGTATGTCGAGGATGTCTATGTCGAGCAGGCCCGCCGCGGCCAGGGCATCGGGCGTGCGATTTTTCGCGAGCTGGCACGTCGCGCGGTGGCCGAGGGGTGCGGCACCATGAAATGGTCGGTGCTCGACGGCAACACCAACGCTGTCAAATTCTATACGTCGCTCGGGGCTGGCTCGCTGCATGACTGGACCACGCGACGGCTCGACGGAGCGGCGCTCGCGGCGCTGGCGGCCTAGGCCGCTCTGAGCGCTCCACCATCAGAAGGATCGAGACATGGCGGACCAGACTTTCGACCTGATCGTGCTTGGCGGCGGACCCGGCGGCTATGTCGCCGCGATCCGGGCCGCCCAGCTCGGCATGAAAACCGCCGTGGTGGAACGCGAACATCTCGGCGGCATCTGCCTCAACTGGGGTTGCATCCCGACCAAGGCGCTGCTGCGCAGCTCCGAAATCAACCATCTGCTGCACAACCTCGGCGAGTTCGGTTTCGCCGCCGACAATATCAGCTTCGACCTTGCCAAGGTGGTGCAACGCTCGCGCGCGGTGTCCAAGCAACTGGTCTCCGGCGTCACCTTTCTGCTGAAGAAGAACAAGGTCACGGTGTTCGACGGCAGCGGCAAGCTGGTCGGCGGTGGCCGCATGACCGTCGAGAAGGACGGCAAGCCGGTGGCGACCCTCGCGGCCCCGCACATCATCCTGGCGACTGGCGCCCGGGCTCGCCAACTGCCTGGTATGGAGACCGACGGCAAGTTGATCTGGTCCTATCGCGAGGCGATGGTGCCACCCGCGATGCCGAAATCGTTGCTGGTGATCGGCTCCGGTGCGATCGGCATCGAGTTCGCCAGCTTCTTCCTCAACATGGGGGCCGCGGTCACCGTGGTCGAGGTGATGGACCGCGTGCTGCCGGTGGAGGACGAGGAGATTTCGACGTTCGCCCGCAAGCAGTTCGAGAAGCAGGGCATGAAGATCCTGACCGGCGCCACGGTGAAGGGGCTGAAGAAGGCGGCCGATACGGTGACCGTGACCGTCGAGACCGCCGGCAAGTCACAGGATATCACCGTCGATCGGGTGATCTCGGCGGTGGGGATCGTCGGCAATGTCGAGGGGATCGGTCTGGAAGCCACCAAAGCGAAGATCGAGCGCAGCCATGTGGTGATCGACGAATGGTGCCGCACCGGCGAGCCTGGGCTGTATGCGATCGGCGATCTCGCGGGACCGCCGTGGCTCGCCCACAAGGCCAGCCACGAGGGTGTCATGTGCGTGGAGAAGATCGCCGGCGTCGAGGGGCTGCACCCGATGGACTTCACCAACGTGCCGGGCTGCACCTATTGCCGCCCGCAGATTGCCTCCGTTGGCCTGACCGAGGCGCGCGCCAAGGCGGCGGGTCACGAGGTGCGGGTCGGCCGTTTTCCGTTCATCGGCAATGGCAAGGCGATCGCCCTGGGTGAGCCCGACGGCATGGTGAAGACCGTATTCGACGCGAAAACCGGCGAATTGCTCGGCGCCCACATGGTCGGCGCCGAGGTGACCGAGATGATCCAGGGCTACGCCATCGCGCGCACCCTGGAGAGCACCGAGGCGGAGCTGATGCATACGGTGTTTCCGCATCCCACGGTCAGCGAAACCATGCATGAGGCGGTGCTTGACGCCTATGGCCGGGCCATCCACTTCTGACAGCAGCAGCCCGCGGGGCATCCGAAGCATGACCACCCAGATCGTCATCGACCACCGCGCCGCGCGCCACCCCGAGAAGGTGCGGCGCCCGGACAACCCGATCCAGCGCAAGCCGGACTGGATCCGTGTGCGCGCGCCCAACCACCCGATTTACCATGAAACCCGGGAGCTGATGCGCGCCAACCGATTGGTGACGGTGTGCGAGGAAGCGGCCTGCCCGAATATCGGCGAATGCTGGTCGCAGCGTCACGCCACCATGATGATCATGGGGGACACCTGCACCCGCGCCTGCAGTTTCTGCAATGTGCGCACCGGGCATCCCGACGCGCTCGAAGCCGACGAGCCGAACCGGGTCGCCGACGCGGTGGCGAAGTTGGGTCTGCGCCACATCGTGATCACGTCGGTCGACCGTGACGATCTGGCCGATGGCGGGGCGGCCCATTTCGCGGCGGTGATCTGCGCCGTGCGCGCGGCTGCCCCGGACACCACGATCGAGGTGCTGACGCCGGATTTCCTGCGCAAGCCGGGCGCCATCGAGCTCGTGGTGGAAGCCCGGCCGGACGTGTTCAATCATAATCTGGAGACGGTGCCGCGCCTGTATCCGAGCATCCGCCCCGGCGCCCGCTATTTCCAGTCGCTGCGGCTGCTCGATGAGGTCAAACGTCTGGACGCGTCGATCTTCACCAAATCCGGGTTGATGGTCGGCCTCGGCGAGGGGCGCGCGGAGATCATGCAGGTGATGGACGATCTGCGGGTCGCCGACGTCGATTTCCTGACGCTGGGCCAGTATTTGCAGCCCACGATCAAGCATGCCGCGGTCGCCGAGTTCGTGACCCCCGACGCGTTCGCCGAGTATGCCGGTCTGGCCAGGGCAAAGGGGTTCCTGCTGGTGTCGGCGACCCCGCTCACCCGTAGCTCGTATCACGCCGACGCCGATTTCGCGGCGCTGAAAGCGGCCCGCGAGACGAAGCTGGCGCAGGTCTGAGAGACAACCGGCATGCCAACCCACGCCGAACACAAGAACGTCGCCTACCGGCCCGATCAGCTGTTCGATCTGGTGGCGGATGTGGGGCGCTATCCGCAGTTTCTGCCGTGGTGCGTCGGGGCCCGGGTCCGCAGCAAGACACCGACCGAGCTGGTCGCTGACCTCACCATCGGGTTTGGGCCATTTCGGGAAAGCTTCACCAGCCGGGTGGCGCTGGATCGTCCGCGTCAGATCAAGGTGCGCTACGAGAACGGTCCGTTTCGCTATCTGAATAACCAATGGACCTTCACCGCCAATGCGACCGGCTGCCGGGTGGATTTCTTCGTCGATTTCGAGTTCCGCAGCCGGCTGCTCCAGACCGCCATCGGCGTGGTGTTCAACGAGGCGGTGCGCCGCATGGTGAATGCGTTCATCAAGCGGGCCGGCGACGTGTATGGCGCGCCCGCGGCACCGCTGACCTCAGCCGCGTCCGAGCCAGCGCGCAGTTGAGAGGCGCCGCGGTTGCGGCCCGCGGGGCCAATGTTGCGATGCCGGCATTGCATGGTAGCCTGTCGCTTGAGCGGGTCCGCACGGCTGCATCCGCAACAGGCACAAGATCGTAATGCAGGCAGAGGTTGAGCTGACGGACCTGCTGGTTGCGGTCGCCCAGGGCGACCGTGCGGCTTTGCGGGCGATCTATGTCAGGCAATCCACGCGCTTGTTTGGGATTGCAATGGCCATCCTTCGAGATCGGACCGCCGCGGCTGACGTGCTTCAGGATGCATTTCTGAAGGTGTGGGAGCGCGCCCGCCAGTTCGATCGGACCCGCGGCAATGCCGAGGTCTGGCTGGCCTCCATCGTGCGCTACGCGTCCCTCGATGTCGCCCGCACGCGCGGCCGGGAGATACCCAGCGACGACCCCAATCTTGGCGACTCCGCCATCGAGGCGGATGCGCTCGATGCGCTGTCGACCGCCGAGGAAGGTGAGCGGCTGCGTGATTGCCTGGGCCGGCTCGACCCGCGCAACCGCGACGGCATCGTGCTGGCCTTTGTGCACGGCTTGTCGCACCCCGAGATCGCCGAACGGCTGGGCCAGCCGCTCGGCACGGTGAAATCCTGGATCCGACGGGGCTTGATCAGCCTGCGGGAGTGCCTGTCATGAGCAGCACCCAGGGGCCTGGTTGGCCGGCCGATCCCGCCGAGCGCGATGCGATCGCTGGCGAATACGTGCTCGGCACCCTCGATGCGCGGCTGGCCCGGCGGGTTGCGGAGACGATCGCGGTCGACCCCGCGATGGCGGCCGCCGTGCAGCATTGGGAAATTCTGTTGGCGCCACTGACGTCGCTGGCGCTGCCCGAAGCACCGCCGCCCGATAGCTGGGACCGGATCGAAAGCCGCATCAACCCGCAGCGGATGCCAGCCGTGGCGCCGGCGCAGCGGAGCTGGTTCTGGCGCGGTTGGGCACTGGGTGCGAGCCTGGTCGCGGCTGGCCTGGCCGCCTTCATGCTGATCCCGCGTCCACCCAGCGACCGGGTGATGACGGTGCTGATCAGTGACCCGAACTCGCCGTCGCTGATGGCCGACGTCGACGCACGAGGCGCCCTGCGGCTGGAGACGGTCGCGGCGTTCACCGGCCGGCAGCTGCAGGCGCCATCTGGCCACTCCATGCAGCTTTGGGGGGTGATGCCGGGCGCCAAGGAGCCCGCAAGTCTTGGTGTCATGCCTGATGAGCCCGGCCGGGTGATCACCATTCCGACCTCGGTGGTGCGTCCGGTGAGTGGCATGCTGATCGAGATCAGCCTGGAGCCGTCGGGCGGATCCCCCACCGGCAAGCCGACTGGCCCCGTGCTGTTCTATGGCCGCTTGAGCCGCGCTGGGCCGGATACTTAGTGTAAGAAAAGAACTGTTCTTTCTTGAAAGAAAGAACCAAAGAATTTTTATCCATTTCGGGTATTCAGCAAATCTTTATGGATAAAAGTCTTTTTGCTTCTTTTTCTTCAGAAAAAGAAGATTCTGGTTATCCTACTGCTTCGGAAGATGCCGAGCGATGTAGGGCGGCAAATGGAACGCCGAGGCATGCACCTCGGGTGTCCAGTATTCGGTGAAGCCCGTGATGCCGGAGGCGGCCGCCCGACTGCGGATGGTTTCGACCGGGACCGCGTCGAGGCCCGGCTGCTTGGCGGCGAATCCCAGCGTCATGAATCCGCCGACATAGGTCGGCACCGCCGCCACGTAGGCGCCGACATGGGGAAAGAAGCTGGCCCGGCGCAGGCTGGTGTCACGCAGTTCGTCGGCCTGCATGAACGGTACGCCGCACTGGTTCACGATCAGGCCACCCGAGGACAGAATACGCGCGGAATTGGCATAGAAGGCGTCGGTGAACAACACTTCGCCCACGCCGATCGGGTCGGTGCTATCGACGATGATTGCGTCGAACATGGCGTCGGGCGCGCGGGTGACGTAGTCGATACCATCGCCGACGATCACTTCAGCGCGCGGATCGGTCCAGGCGTCGCCGGCGATGTTGGGCAGGAACTCCTTGGCCAGGCGGATCACCTCGCCGTCGATCTCCACCATCACGGCGCGCTCCACGCCGCGATGCTGCAGCACTCGGCGCAACACGCCGCCGTCGCCGGCGCCGATGATCAGCACCCGGCGGCAATCGCCATGCGCCAGCAAGGGCACGTGCGTGAGCATCTCCTGATAGACGAACTCATCGCGCTCGGTGATCTGCACCACGCCGTCGAGCAGCATCACCCTTCCATGGGTTTCGCTCTCGAAGATCACGATGTCCTGGAAATCGCTCTGCACGCGGGCGAGCTCGCGCTGTACCAGGAAACGCTGTCCCCATTGCGGGTACAAAGTTTCGTTGATCCACGAATCGGTGGCCATGAGTGTCTCCTGAAAACGAACAGGCCGGGCATAGCGCCCGGCCTGAGCTTCAGACAGAGAAGAAGTGGTTACGAAACGCGACCGCGCCGCTGCTCGCTGAGGTCGACGCGATCTGGCGTGAAGGCGCCGCGCAGGATCGGTACTGACAGATGCGGGTCACAGGCGCCACACATGAAGATGTCGACGGCCGCGAAATTGCGCTCGGGCCAGGTGTGGATCGAGATATGGCTCTCGGCCAGCACGACGACGCCGGATACGCCGCCATTCGGCGTGAAATGGTGGAAATGGCTGTGCAGGATGGTCGCGCCGGCAATGATCGCGGCTTCGCGCAGTGCCGCATCGATGAGGGCCGGGTCATCCAGGTTGGACGCCCCCCACAGATCGACCAGCAGATGCATGCCGGCGAACTTCATTCCGTCGCGCTCGACGAAATAATCCTTCTGCTCGTCGATGCTGGTCTCGTAGACCGGCTCGGCCATAACAGACACGGCCCCGGCCGCGCTGACGTCCTTAGTCTGGTTCTCGCTCGGTATTTCCGAGACCATCCCCAGTGGCGTGAGTGCGTTCATCACGCATGCTCCCTTTCCAACCAGTAGACGGCCTGTTGGGCATCACGCCGTATGCGTGAGCCCCCTGGGGCCAAGGCCGCGGAAACTGATGAAAAAGGGGGGGGGATGCAAGGGAAAATATGGGCTTGGGTGGAAGTTTCTTGCATGCCGGCATCCCGCTACCGGCGATCAAACGTCGCGGGCGCGGGATCACCCCAAATAGGCCATGCCACGCCGATCGCACCGTGGGTCGATCGCCCGTTCCGAGCTCTCGATGATCGCGCTGGTGATCATGTTTCAGGGAACGACGCTCTTGAGCGCCTCTGGCAGGGATCTGGCGAGTCGCGTTTCATTGGCCGAGCGTCCGAGATCGCTGACGCCGGCGATCGGACGCTCGGTCAGCATCGCGAGCATTTCCGCGAGCTTGCCGGCGGGGACTCGCGGCAGCATCGCGGCGTGCAGGTCCGCGAGAGTCGTCTCGTCACCGGCCTGTGCGGCGGCGGCGGCGAGTCGGATGATGATCTGGCCTTGGCCGTCATCAAGCGGCCCGCTGGCGGGCAGCGCGCGGGCGACGTAGGCCTTCAGGGCCTGCTCGGTGTCCGGCCATCGCCGGGCCGCTTCCAGGAGGTTCGCTCGTTGCAAGTCGGCTTGTGGTGTGTCGAGTGCCGCCAGCATCGTGATCGCCTGATTCAGATCGCCCTTGGCCGCGGTGGCCCGGGCTGCCGTTACGGCTCGGCTGGCTTGCAGAGTGTCCGGCAGATCCTCGGCTGAAGAGGCATCGAGAGCGGCCAGCGCGCCTGGTGCATCGCTCTGCGTCAGGAGGAGATCGGCCAATCGCGCGCCGAGGGCGCCGCGTGCCGGCCCGGCTGGCGTGGCAGCGGCGAGCTGTTGCAGGACGGGTATGGCGCGCTGCGGAAGATCCAGTTGCACCAGGCGTTGTGCCAGCCGGTCGGCCAGGACGAGCCCTGCATCGCCCGATGGCAGCAAATCCGCGTTTTCGCCGACCAGCGCCACGAGGTCCAGTGGATCCAAGGGGTGGTGGGCATCGTCGTCCAACGCCGCCGCGAAACCTGTTCTAAGGAGATCCTGGAACGGCGGCTGTTGCGCGGGCCAGGCCAAGGCGCTCTCGCGCAACATGGCCAGCGCCTGGCGCCATTGCCCCGCCTGACCGCGAAGTTCGGCTACCCGTCGGCGCAGCGCGGGCTCGCGCCCGTCGCCACGCCACGCGTAGAGCATGCGGTCCATCGCGTCGGCGGCCTGGGCCGGCGTCAGCAGACCAGCGGCCAGGCCCAACTCCACCGCCCGGCTGCTCGCCCGCGCGCTGGCCAGCTGGTCTCCGGCGCCGGCCACGGCGTTGTAGATTGCCAAGGCTGGCTTCACGTCCCCAACCGGGAGGCCGGGGCCGGCGGCCCCCCTGGCGTCCAGCTCGGCTAGGTAGCCACGCGCCAGATCGAGCCGGTGATCGTCGGCGTGTGCCGCAAGCAGGGGCCGGGCGGCCGCCCGCTCGCCGCCGAGTGCCATGGTCTCCACGGCCAGCGGCAGCAATCGGTCGCGCAGCGGCTGCGGATAGGCGAGCAACAGCCCCGCGTTGGCGGCGAATAATTGTGCGGCCTCGGGTGAGGCCTCGTGCATCATGGCGGTCCTGGCCGCTCGCCACAGCGCGATTTCGTCCGATCCGGTCAGGCGAGGATCGTCCAGTCCGCTGGCCTCGGCAGGTCGTCCGGCCAGCACCGCCGCGATCCCGGCCAGACCATGCATGTCGGGCTCGGTGGCGGCATGGGGATCCTCGGCCGCGGTCAATCCCAGCACGGCTTGCGCTTCGGCACCCATGTCCAGTGACACCATCGCCTGGGCGACCGCCAGCCGGGCCGCGGTGCGATCCTGCGCCGGCGCGCTGGCCGCCGAGACCACCGCGTCCTGCTCACGGCGGAGCAATGCGTCGAGCGAGCGGGCGGGAAAATCGAACCGCCGACTGAACTGCCGCGCATCGGCTTGCACCTCGCTGTTGGCGTCGGACGTCGACCAGGCGACCGCTTGCCCGGCGCCTGCCTCGATCTGGAAGCCGTCCGGGGTCGGGCGGAGCGAGATACGATCGGACACCAGTTGCAGCACGACGCCCTGGATGGTGGGGAGCAGCGCGAACTCCGGCGTGCGCCTTGCGACCGGCATGAATTCGCCTGGCTGGCGCTGGGTCCCTACCAGCAGCACCCTGCCCGACGTTTCGTCCGGCACGGCAATCACTTTCCCCGGCATCTTGGCGGCCAGGCGCACCACCTTGGCGGTAGGCTCGACACCGATCGCGTGGCTGCCGCCAGCGGGGTGAGCCTCACCCGTCTGGCTGGTGGGCGGCAGTGTGATGGTCCAGCCCGCGCGGGCGCGGACGAGGCGCACTGTGGCATCCGGCGCGATCGGCAGTCGCAGCACTGTCGCTGTCTCCAGCAGCTGCACCGTCGCCGCACCCAGTAGCGGATCGTCCCGGATCGGCGCCATGTCGATCGGGCGCCGTTGATCGAACACGATGATGGCGATTTTGTCCCGCACGAAGGCGGCGGCGCCGGTGTCGACGTCGAACGGGAGTGTCATTGAATGATCCCCCCGGTTACTTGTCGCACCGTCGGTCGTCGGACCATTGATTTGCGCCGCCAGCGTGATGGGCCCGGCCGGTGCGGCGATTGCGGCGTCTGGCGGCGGTAATGGCAAGGTGGTGCGATCGACCGGCGTGACGGGCGCGGGTGTGACGGGTCCGATCCGAGCGGGTGCGATCGCAACAGGTGCGGCCGCAACGGGCGCGATGTGCGAGCTCTGCGCCGACGGCGTAGGCGGCGCAGGCTGCCTGGCCTGCGAGCGTGACGATGCGGCACCGTCCCCTGGTCGTCCAGCCAGCCGCGTGGGCGTCTGGACGCCGGCGATGCCGGTCGGCTTCGTCGATGTCGGGGATTTGCCGGGGGGTATCGACGTTGGCGTATCCGGGGGGTGTCCATCGACGGGATCGACGATATCCACCACCAGCTTACCGGCGAGCCGCATGGTGCGGATGGAGGCGCCGGCGACCAGCGCGAGCGTCGCGGTTGAGTCGGCGATCTCGATCGCGTCCACGTTACGGGGCGCTCGCAGCACGGGTGCCAATCGCCCCGCCGGCTTGAAATGGATTTCGACGTGGCTGCCGACCTGCTCAGCCGCCGCTTCGATGCCCGGCGGCAAATCGAAGACCAGCCGCTCAAACCCCGGATGCGTGCCCGCGCGCATCGCAACGGTCAGCGAATCCGCGCGGGCTTGCACGGCGAATCCCAACAGCCCTGCCAAGGCAATGACCAGAGCGGCCGGGCCCGCTCGCCACCGCATCAGTCGAAACTCGCCAGCAACCGGTCGATATCGCTCTGATCCATTGCGTTCGCCGGCAATTGCGGTCCGTTCAGTAGCTCGACGTCCGCGATCTTGGCGACTGGCGCCTCCCCAGGGGCGCGACCGCCGAATGCTTCGACCAGCAGCGATATCTTGGTTTCGATCGCTTTCAGCGTCGCCACCACTTTGGTGATCCGCTGTCCCGTAATGTCCTGGAAGCTGCAGGCCTCGTAAATCCGCGTCGTCGCCTCCTGCAGTCGCGCCGACGCATCGGCGCAGTCTGGCGATGCGCCGTCCTTGCCGAGCAACTCACCGATGCCGTCGAGCGTCTCGCAGACCTCAAGGATGCTGTCCGTGGCACTCGCGGTGTGCGCCACGATGGCGTCAAGCTCGTCAGTGGCGGAGGGGATGTGGTTGGCGTTGATGTCCGTCACCTTCAGCTCGGCGATCTCGGCTTTGGCCGCCGCGATCGTGCGACCCAGGGCTTCCACCTCGCTCAGCAGACTCGCTTCCTGCGCCGTCAGGTCACCGCGCATGGTCGCCAACATGGTGCGCACTACGTCCGCCACCGCATCGGTCCGTGCCGCTGGATACCGCGCGCGCAAGATCGCCATCCGCTCCTCCAAGACGGGCTCGGCGGCGAGGTCGTGGAGAATTCCGAATGACGGTTCATGCATGACCCAAAACCTTCTCGATCTTCTCGCGCAAGGTCTCGGCGTTGAACGGCTTGACGATGTAGTTTGACACACCGGCCGCCTTCGCGGCCACCACATTTTCCGTCTTGCTTTCCGCCGTGATCATGATGAACGGCGTCGACTTCAGGCGCGCATCCGACCGGACCTCCTGTAGCAGTTGAAGTCCCGTCATCGGCGCCATGTTCCAGTCGCTGATCACCAGTCCAAACGCGCCGGCACGCAGCTTCGCCAGCGCCTCCGCGCCGTCCGTCGCCTCCTCGACGTTGTTGAACTCGATCTGTTTCAGCAGATTGCGAATGATTCGAAGCATCGTCTTGTAATCATCAACAATCAGAACATTCATCGCTTTATCGATCGCCATTATGCCTCCGATCGCGGCGTGCTGTGAACGCCGCTGGTGTAAGTTGCATGTGCCGCCACGCGCGATTGCCGTGACATCTGTCTCATAGTCCCGAGCGTCAATCTTCGTGGTCTGCTGGTCAGCCCGCCGGCCGCGCCGCCGTCGCGGCACCCGGTAGAGACGCGCCGGGTGCCGTATTGGCCCGCGACCGCAGCTGGGCAAGCTGCGCGGTCACCAGTCGTGCGCGATCCGGCTGCATGGCCGCGAGCACGAGCGCGGCCTTGGCGGCCTTCATGCGATCGACGACGGGCAGGAGAACCTGCATGTCGAGATCGTTGAAAATCGTCGCGGCATCATGCGGCTTCATCGTCTCGTACAGTTTGACGAGACCCGCCCAGCTGGCTTCGTCGCGTTCCTGGCGTGCCTTGTCGAGGGCTTCCAGTTTTGTCTGCAACGCGGTCAGTTCGTCGAGCCGCGCGGTCAGCCGTGTCTGGGCGGCGCCCAGCATCGTCTCCCGGGCCGCGACGGCCGCTTCGCGGGCATCGATCTGCTCGCGCCGGTGGCGTAGATCCAGCAGCAACGCCCGCTCGCTGTCGCTGACCGGCGGATCGCTCGCGATGGCCGGCCCTGGGGTCGTGGGTCCCGCGCCGCTGGGCACCGGCGATGACGGAGCCACGCTGGCACGTACCGGCGCGGTCGGCGCGG
>Ga0116226_10001145_pt1 | contig 23013 bp, 24 predicted proteins | sample S1TSphfallax_FD_89692 | JGI IMG/M metagenome (GOLD analysis project Ga0116226, IMG submission 89692) | Host-associated microbial communities from peat moss isolated from Minnesota, USA - S1T2_Fa - Sphagnum fallax MG | ecosystem: Host-associated > Plants > Peat moss > Unclassified | place: USA... | reverse complement strand
GCCGGGTAGAGCCGTCCAGAAGCTCGGCCATCCCGTGCCGGAATCGTATTTCCAGTCCGACTTGAAGAGCGGCAGCCCGCAGCCCAGACAGACAAATTGACCCTTGCGATGCTCGTTAAGGAGCGGGCTGGTGAACGGCGCCTCCGTGCCATCCTGCCGCAGAACACTGAACGACGGTCCCGGAAGTTTCGAGCGCCATTCCGCGGGCGTCAGATGGCGGAAGGGTGAACTGGCATAGAGGTCCGCCGTCCAGGCCAAATTGGGAATAAGACTCGCTAGGAGAGCGCCAGAGAGAAATGCCCGTCGCGGGGTCGAGGTGTTTTGCATGGACATGCCTCTCAATACGCTGAGCGCGCCGAATAGGTTACACGCCGCTGCTCACGAACCCGTGATCAGAGCCCCTCACCCTCGTCGAAACCGAGCATCAGGTTGAGGTTTTGAACCGCCGCGCCGCCCGCCCCTTTGCCAAGATTATCCAGGAGCGCCACCAGGCGCGCCTGGCCAAGGCCATCGTCGCCAAAAACGAACAGCTTCATACCGTTCTGCCCCGCCAAACTCTCCGCCTCCAAGCCCGTGATGCTCGCCGCCTCGCCCATGCTAGCGACCTCGACAAAGCGTGCGTCGGCATAGGCGGCGCTCAAAATGGCGTGGACATCGGCGAGCTGTGGCGCGCCGGGCAGGACCGCGAGAGGCAATGGAACCTCGACAATCATGCCGCACCGAAATCGCGCCACGGAGGGCGTGAACAGGGGCGCGCGCGTCAGATCCGCATGAACCCGCATCTCGGGCACATGCTTGTGGCGCAGATTGGCCGCATAGATCTTACAGGCCGTATGGGTGTGATCGGGCGCCTGGGGATCCTCGAACTGCGCAATCATGGCCCGGCCACCGCCCGTATAGCCCGAGACGCCATGGACGCTCAGAGGCCAGTCGGCTGGGATCACCCCCGCCGCGGTCAGTGGTCTCACCAATGCCAGGAAGCCAGTCGGCCAACAGCCCGGATTGGCCACCCGCGACGCGCGCGCGATCCGGGTCCTCTGGCCCGGCGCAAGCTCCGGGAAGCCATAGGTCCAGCCCGCCGCGACCCGGTGCGCCGTGGACGCATCGATGACCCGGGTATGGGAATTGCTAATCAGGCTGACGGACTCCCGCGCCGCCTCATCGGGCAGACAGAGAATCACCAGATCGGCGGCGTTCAGCAATTCCTCGCGCGCCGATAAGTCTTTGCGATGTTCGGGCGGGATCGCCAGCAACTCAATGTCGCCGCGACCGGATAACCGGTCCCGAATCTGCAGGCCGGTGGTTCCCACCTCGCCATCGATAAAAACCTTGGCGACCATAGTGCGGTCGTCCTTGGCCGATGGATAAGCGCGATCAGCGCTTGGAGAACTGGAAGCTGCGGCGCGCCTTGGCCCTGCCGTACTTCTTCCGCTCGACAACCCGGCTGTCGCGCGTGAGGAACCCGTGGGGCTTGAGCACGGCCCGCAGACCAGGCTCGTAATAGGTGAGCGCCTTGGAGATGCCATGACGAATGGCGCCTGCTTGGCCGGAGAGACCAGAGCCCTCCACCGTCGCCACCACGTCGAACTGGCCAAGACGATCCACCACCTGTAGCGGCTGGGCGATCATCATCCGCAGCACGGGCCGCGCGAAATAGACCTCCTGGTCGCGATCATTGATGGTGATGCGGCCGCGGCCCGGCTTGATCCAGACCCGCGCGACGGCGTTCTTGCGCTTGCCCGTTGCATAGGCGCGGCCGTCCTTATCGATCTTCGGTTCAACGGGAGCGGCGACCGTTTCAGGATTGAGGCGCTGAAGCGATTCGAGGCCGTGGGTGTCGGACATAGTTCTAGCTCCGCGCGTTCTTGGCGTTGAGGCCGGCGAAATCCACCGGTTCGGGCGCCTGGGCCTCATGGGGATGTTCAGCGCCTGAGTAGAGGCGAAGATGGGTCATCTGGGCGCGGGCCAGGGGGCTTTCCTTGGGCAGCATGCGCTCCACGGCCTTTTCCAGTACCCGCTCGGGGAACTTGCCGTCCAGGATCTTGCCCGCCGTGCGCGACTTGATGCCGCCCGCATAACCGGTGTGCCAATAGTAGGTCTTCTGGGCCAGCTTGCGGCCGGTGAACTTCACCTTGTCTGCGTTGATCACCACCACATGGTCGCCGCAGTCGACATTGGGCGTATAATCGGGCCGATGCTTGCCGCGCAGGCGCATGGCGATGAAAGACGCGAGGCGGCCAACCACGGCGCCTTCGGCATCGACGACAATCCAACGCTTCTCGACCGAGGCGGCCTTGAGATAACTCGTAGTCTTGGTGGTCATAACGGCCTTCCAATCAATCTGTCCGCGCCGTGAGCCCTTAGAGGGCCAATGGCACGAGAGGCGCGGGGGCTATAGGGGTGTTAGGCGCATGTCAAGCGATGGCGCCCATCATTCTCACCGAGATCAAGTTTTATCTAACAAAAACAAGAACCTGATAATTAAGGTAACATGATACCGTCATGCGCGTCGCGCACGCCAGGCAAGCGTCGTGGCCAGGGCAAGAAGGATCGCGGCGTCGGCCTGATGCATAAGGGCTAAGGGCAGCGCCACCTGTGAGAGCAGCGTCGCCACCCCCAGGCCCGCCTGCACGAAGACAGCCAGGCAGGCCAAGGCGATGACAATGCGAAGGCCCCGAGGGGCCGCCCCCGATCTGACGAGAAGCGTCACGGCGAAGGCCAGTAGCCCATAGGCGAGGATCCGGTGATTGAACTGAACGGCGGCCAGGCTGTGGGCGAAGGTCGCCCAGAGCGCGCCCTGCCAATAGCCCTCGGGAAATACCCTTCCCGCCATCAGCGGCCAGTCCGCATCCATCAGTCCGGCATGGTTTCCGGCCACCAAGGCCCCCATTAGACATTGCAGGAGGACGACAGCCGCGAAAATGGCGCCCGCCAGGGTCCAGCCGTCGCGCCGGGGCGCCTTTGTCGGCCCCGGCCAGGCCTCCAATCCAGTCCAGATCAGAGCCGCGAAGAGAAACAGCGCCAAGCCCAGATGGGTGGCCAGCCGCTCGGGGGCTACAGACGCCCTCCCCTCAAGGCCGCTCTTGACCATCCACCACCCCACGAGCCCCTGAAGAGCCCCGAGCGCGAGCAAGGCAACACAACGCCCCACCAGCCAGCGCGGAAGGGTCCGGGTGGCCAAGAGGCCAAGGAACGGTGCGGCGAAGGCCAGACCCACGAGCCGCCCGAGCAGGCGATGGCTCCACTCCCACCAGAAAAGAAACTTGAACTCGCCAAGGGAGATCCCCTGGTTGATCAGGTAATATTGGGAACTGGCCCGGTATTTGGCGAAGGCCTCCGCCCAGGCCCCAGATGTGAGGGGCGGCACGGCGCCCAGTATCGGCTTCCACTCGGTGATGGAAAGGCCAGAGCCCGTCAGGCGCGTGGCGCCCCCGACGATAACCATGGCGAAAACAAGCAGCGCCACGGCGAATAGCCAGACGGCGACAAGCCTGGAGAGAGTCGCCGAGGCGGCGTCGTCCCGCGCCGCGAACCCCAGAGTCTGAGTCAAGCCAACCATCAGCCCGGGACCCTAGTTCATTATCTCGCTTGACCGACCGACATCGGACGGTCTGGTCGGAGCGACAGGATTTGAACCTGCGACCCCTTGACCCCCAGTCAAGTGCGCTACCAGGCTGCGCCACGCTCCGCCACGAGAAGGAGCGCCCTTATAGTGAGGGCGCCTGGACGGGGCAATCGCAAACACCCGGGCATTATGTGCTGGCCACATGGCGCTTGGTCAGCTGAACTATCCAGCTGGGGGAGGCTAGAATTTCGAGACGGATGAGCCCGACCCTTAGACAAGCGATTGTGGCGTTGCGCGCGGGCCGCGCCAAGGAAGCGGAGAGCCTTGCGTCCGCTGTCTTGGCGCGCGGCGAGGAAAATAGTCTCGCGGCAAAGATCCTTGGGCAGGCCCTCATGCTTCAGGGACGCGCCGAGGCGGCGACCAGGCCCTTGGAACAGGCCGCGCGGGGCGATAACGACCCGGAGCTGCGGATCCTGCTCGGCCGAGCCCTGGGGGACGCAGGCCGTGAGGCGGAAGCGTTGGATGTTCTGAACCAGGTGGCCGGCCATAGCCCACTGATTCCGCAGTCCTTTCTGGCCCTCGCCGATCAGCTTTGGAAAATGGGGCGCGCCGGCGACGCCGTGGCCCGTCTTGAAGAAGGCCTGAGCTTGGCGCCGGATGAGACCTTGCTAAAGATCGGGCTCGGATATCTCCACCTGAGACGCCACGACCATGTGTCTGCGCGCGCCCTTTTCGCCGAGATCCATGCCACGACGCCTGACCAGTATGACGGCCTTGTTGGCCTCGCCATCGCCAGCGCCCTGAATGGCGCCTTCGCCGAGGCCGCGGAGCTCTACCGCCATGCCCTGGCGTTGCGTCCGGGCGACCTGACCGCACGGATCAATCTTGCAAAATGTCTGCTGGAAATCGGGGAGCGAGAAGCCGGAGACCGCGTGATTTGCGAGGCGGCGCGGACGGCGCGACAGGCTGCGCCCTTTGTCACGGCGCTCGCCGATACGGCGCATGGGCGATTCTTCCTGCGGCCCAGTGCGGCCCGGCAGTTTTTAAGGGGCAATCCAGACTGATGAATCTTCAGACCCTAAAACGGCGGCGGTAGACCCCCTTTTCGCGGCCGATCTCAGCGGTAAGGTCACGCACGCGCACCGCGCCATCATCGCTGAAGCTTTCCGTACGTGCGATCCACGTTTCGCGCTTGACGGGAAAGCATTGCGCGATGGGTGTTCCCTTCGCGAGCACCCCCTGGAAGTCCATGTCGTGCCAGTAGGCCGGGAAATGGATCCAGGAGTGGAGATAGCGGTCGCAATCCACCATGCCCGTGAATGTGGTGAACGGCAGGTCCAGGCGGTTCACAGGATGGGTGAAGAGGAGCGCATAGCCCTCCGGCGCCTCGATCGTCCAAAGGTTGTGGAACTTGATCAGAAATCGGTCCGGATCAGACATCGGAGCGCCCGTCATCTGAACGGGGTCATGAAACCCGATGGGCGCGCGCGGAAAGCTCACATCCCGGCCCGTGGGCAAATCATGATCCCAGGTCAACTCACCCCGATCCACGGTCACGTCACACCAGAGGGGGATCAGAAAACCCTGCGACATGGCGTCGATGAAGGGCGGACACCGCTTCACCGTCTCTGTTTCGCCGGACATGAGCTCGCTAAAGACTACGGGCGGCATGGCCTTGAACCAGCCGGGCAGGCCGCGAGCGCCGGAGACGGGCGGCGGCAGGAGACCTTCCAACTCCGCCGGGCAACGGAACGTCAGCGCCAAGTGAGGCTCAGGGGGGCTTTCGGGCGGGGACATGAGTCCTTTTTAGACGCCCATCGCAAAAATTAGTCGGCGCCTGCCTGCTCAATGCGGGCCTTGAGAACCTGGGATGCCCTGAAACCGATAACCCGCCGCGGCGCGATCGCCGCCGGCGTTCCGGTCTTGGGGTTGCGACCCATACGCTCGCGCTTGGCGCGCACCTGAAAAACGCCAAACCCAGAGAGTTTGACGGACTGGCCGTTTTCCATGGCCTCCGCGATCAAGTCGAGGGTGCGTTCCACCAGATGAGCGCAGTCCTGACGCGTCAAGCCAACATTCAGATGGAGCGCATCGGTCAAGTCCGCGCGTGTCACTGTCTTCGCCTTCATCACACCCCCCACGGCCAGTGACCTCGCATGGACGCTCAAATGGCCTCAAGTCAAGGTTTAGCCGCATCCCTCAGAGACGAAGGACCACAGCGCCCCAGGTTAGACCACCTCCCATCGCTTCGAGAAGTAACAAATGGCCAGGTTTTATCCGGCCGTCGGAGAGGCCTTGAGACAAGGCGAGCGGTATGGAGGCGGCGGAGGTGTTGGCGTGATCCGCAACTGTGGAGATCACGCGAGATTCCGCGATCCCGAGCTTTCGCGCCACGCCATCGAGAATTCGCTGATTGGCCTGATGGGGAATGAACCAGTCAATTGCCCCTAGCTCCACCCGCGCGGCCGCCGCCGCGGCGACCACGGCTTCGCTGATATTGGTAACGGCGTGGCGAAAGACTTCCTTGCCCTGCATTCGCAGCTTGCCCACCGTGCCGGTCGTGGTGGGACCGCCATCGACATAGAGCAGATCCTGTTTGGCGCCCTCGCATCGGAGGGAAAAACCTAGGATCCCACGGTCATCCCTTGTGCCGGCGCCGGCAAGGGGCTCCAGGACAGCCGCGCCAGCGCCGTCCCCAAAAAGCACGCAGGTGCCCCGGTCGGACCAATCCATGAGCCGGGTCATGATCTCCGCGCCAATGACCAGGGCGCAGCGCGCCATGCCACGGGCGACAAACCCGTCCGCGACGCTGAGGGCATAGACAAAGCCCGAGCAGACCGCCTGAACATCGAACGCCGCGCAGATTGGCGCACCCAGCTTCCGTTGCACAATGGCGGCGGTGGCGGGGAAGGTGAGATCGCTGGTCGTGGTGGCCACGATTATCAGATCAACATCGCTGGCCGAACGCCCGGCGGCGGCCAGGGCGCGGCGCGCGGCCTCGGTCGCCAAGTCAGACGTCGCCTGATCCGGCGCGGCCTTGTGACGGGATCGAATTCCAGTGCGTTCGAAGATCCAGGCGTCGCTTGTATCGATGGTCCGCGCGAGTTGGTCGTTGGTGACGACATCCGGCGGCAGATACCCGCCCACGCCGGTGACCACGCTTCTCAGCACCCCCCTTCCAAAGTCCACCGTCACGCGATGGTTCTCTCTTTCATTGAAGCCGCGCCTGTCGGCGACCGCCGAGCCAGGGTACGCGTAACCTCCGCGATAATGTCGCTTCCTCCCAGATTGGCCGCCAGACGGATGGCATTGGCGAAACCGCGGGCGTCAGCGCCGCCGTGGCTTTTCACGACCACGCCATTGAGCCCCAGGAACGGTCCGCCGTTGATGGTGCTGGGATTCAGTCGCTCGCTCATCTGGCGCAGGGCGCCGCTGGCCACAACGGCCCCCAGCTTCGCCAAAAGGTTCGACGTGAGTGTAGATCGGAGTTCCGCCCTAAAGAAGCGCGCCAGGCCCTCGGCGGTCTTCAGAGCCACGTTGCCTGTGAACCCATCTGTGATGACCACATCGACCGCGCCTTTGGCGATGTCGTCGCCCTCCACGAAACCATGATAATTGATGTCACCTATGAGGTCACGAAGCTGCCTGTCCGCCTCGCGGACCTCTTCGTGGCCCTTTTCATGCTCGGTTCCCACATTGAGGAGGCCGACGGTGGGATGGGAGACCTTGTGCGCCGCGCGATGATAGGCGGTTCCCATGATGGCGAATTCCACCAGACGCTCGGCATCACAGACAATGTTCGCGCCGACATCCAGAACTGACGTGACCCCGGCGAGTGTCGGCCAATTGGCGACGAGGGCGGGGCGATCAAGATCGTCGATCATGCGTAATGCGAGACGCGAGATCGCCATCAGCGCCCCGGTGTTGCCCGCGGAGACCGCCGCCGTGGCCTCCCCTGTCTTTACGCTCTCCACAGCGTTCCACATGGACGTGCCCTTACCGCGGCGCATGGCGTGGGCGGGTTTCGCGTCCATGGGAATGACGCTCATGGAGGGCCTGATTTGAGAAATCGCGGAAAGACCCGGGGTCTGCCGGATGGCAGCGGCAAGCTGCTCCGCGTCGCCGTGCAGCAGGAAACGCACATTCCCCCCCAGCATCGCGGAAGCCTGCGCGACACCTGGAAGAATGACTGAGGGCCCATGGTCGCCGCCCATGGCGTCAACCGAGATCACCAGAGGGTCGGACACAACAACGTTTCCAGTTCCCTCGGACCCCCCGCAAGGCAGTTCCGGACGATACAGGCGCGGGCGCGGGATGCAACCCGCCTTAGCGGAAGCCTCAGGCGAAGGGCCACGTCTAATCCTTGGACTCGGTCAGGCGGGACAGAATGCCGAAGGGTGTATCTTCCGGGCGAGCTTGCGGCTGTTCGAAGATGGCTCCAGGCCTGCGTGGAAAAGGATCCAAGGCCAGGGCCAGGGTCTGGACGACAAGGTCGCCCAGATCGACGCCTTCCGCGCCAAGAACTTCGGGGGGATCTTCAGTCTCGATTTCTAAATCGACATCACCGATTGGAGGCGGCGGCGCATGCGGGCTGTCAGGGGGCAAGGCGCGCAGACAAACCGGCTCATCCACCTGAACGTCGAAGGGCTCCACGGTCAAACCGCAGAGCCGCGTGAGTTGCGCTTCCAGCCGCCCGGTAACGTCCGCACCATCAAGCCAAGCCTGGACGGTCAGTCTTGCTGACAGACGGGCGACATCTTCGACACCCAAGAACCGCGCGACGGCCTTGCGGGTGGGCGCATCCGCCACAAGTTCAAAACAAACCCGGCCCTCCTGTTCCCGGGGCCACGCGGTGAGGTGGGGCCAGGGGCTGGCGGGCGTCATGGCGCCGCCCAGGCCGGCTCCCCGGCCAATAGGCGCTCAGGCGAGGCCGCCGCAAGGGCTGCGCGCGTCCTGATCACATAATCGGTCAGCGGAGAGGCGTCCGCCTCCACGCCCTCGAATACGGTCCGCGCAAGGATGGACTTTAACTGGGTGACATCTGGCAGAAGCGAGAAGGCCGCCGCATAGCCCGCCGCCCGGCCATAAAAGGCTTCTCCCAGCTTGCGCATTCTCTTCCCCATCGCGAGGTCACCAACGCCCATCTCGCGCATGGCGCCGTCCAGGTGGCTGACATAGGTGTCAAACAAAGCCTGACGCAGGCCCTCCCCCGCCCCTCCCTCGGCTCTCAGACGTTCCACAAGCAAAATCACGTGCAAGGTTAGGAGCTCAAATCGGCCTTCGACGCTGTCGGGCGCTCCCATCAGGGCATAGATCTTGCCTGCACGGGCTACGGCGACAGCGGAGGCGTGCAACCGCTCCGCAGGCCCCAGAGCCACCCGCCGGCTCTTCCCTGAAAGTGTCCAAACGCTCATGGGCCTCATTTCCGCCCAGGAAACAGGGCGCGATGAATCAGATTGAATTAGTCACCCCCTGGCCCTAGGTCAAAGCCTGCTCGCCGCCCGGCCCTTCGTGGACGAAACCAAAATGTTCTCCAAGCCGATCGTCCTTCTCTCGACTCTGGGATTCCTTGTTGTCGGGGCTTGCACGCCCCTTAACAGCTATCAGGGATTCCAGGTTGTTGATCTGTCGCCTACGGACGTGAAGCCTGGGCAGGACACCCGCGCCACGGTCCAGGCGAAGCTCGGCTCACCCACCGAGGTCGCGACCTTTGACAAAAATGAGTGGTTCTATATCTCGCAGGTCTCAAGCCGGACCGGTTTCTATCCGGCAAAGGTTGATAAGCGCACTGTGACGGCGATCAGCTTTGGCAAGGACGGCGATAAGGTCGCCTCGGTTAGGAACTACACGCTGAAGGATGGTCGGGTGATCGCCTATAACGACCATGAGACGCCTACGCGCGGTCGGGAAATGTCAGCCATCGAGCAGATCCTGGGCAGCATAAGCGCCGCCGGCGCCCTTCCGCCTAACCAAGTCAATCCCAACAGCCGCGGTCCCGGCGGTCCGTAAGGTCTGAAATCACCTCCAAGATCCATCACGACGCGCGGTGGGACAGGACGGCCAATAGCAACAAAGCCACGATGTTGGTGATCTTGATCATCGGGTTCACGGCAGGTCCGGCTGTGTCCTTATAGGGATCGCCGACGGTGTCGCCGGTCACGGCGGCTTTGTGGGCTTCGGAGCCCTTCCCGCCATAATGCCCCTCTTCGATAAGCTTCTTGGCGTTATCCCAAGCGCCGCCGCCGGAGGTCATGGAAATGGCCACGAAGAGTCCCGTGACAATGACGCCCATGAGCATGGCGCCCAGCGCCGAAAACGCGTCCGACTTTCCCGCCAGGGCCCAGATCGCGAGAAATAACACAACAGGCGAAACGACCGGCAAAAGAGACGGCAGGATCATCTCGCCTATGGCCGCGCGGGTTAGAATGTCCACGGCGCGGCCGTATTCAGGCTTCACCTCATAGGTCATGATCCCCGGATTTTCGCGAAACTGGCGGCGCACCTCCGCCACAACCGCCTCCGCGGCGCGCCCCACCGCCGTCATAGACATGCCACCAAATAGGAAGGGCAGAAGACCGCCGATCAACAGACCGACAACGACGTAGGGATTGGAAAGATCGAAGGCCACGGCGCCCATTCCTGCAAAGAAGGGCGACGCATCGGCGTGGGCCGCGAAGAACTTTAAATCCTGTGTATAGGCGGCAAAAAGCACCAGGGCGCCAAGGCCGGCCGAGCCGATGGCATAACCCTTGGTCACCGCCTTGGTGGTGTTGCCTACCGCGTCCAGAGCATCGGTGGAGACGCGAACCTCTGGCGGAAGACCAGCCATTTCCGCGATGCCGCCGGCATTGTCTGTGACGGGCCCAAAGGCGTCCAGGGCCACCACGAAACCCGCGAGTGACAACATGGTGGTCGTCGCGACGGCGATGCCAAACAGCCCGGCGAATTGGTAGGTGATGATGATCCCGGCCACGATAACGATGGCTGGCGCGGCGGTGGATTCCAGGGACATGGCGAGGCCCTGAATCACATTGGTGCCATGTCCGGAGACCGAGGCCTTGGCGATGGACTTCACGGGCCTGAAATTTGTCCCCGTATAGTATTCGGTGATCACCACGATCAGTGCGGTGACGCCAAGACCCACAAGGCCACAGACAAATAAGGCGAAGGGTGTGACGGGTTTGTCGCCGACGAGGACGCCGCCTGTCGGTACGAGCGACTGGATCACGAACCACACGGCGCCAACCGACAAGACCCCGGTGACAATCAGGCCCTGATAGAGCGCGCCCATGATATTGGCGGACCGTCCCAGACGCACGGCGAAGGCGCCGATGATCGACGTGACAATACAGACCGCGCAGATCGCCAGGGGCAGTAGCATCATATGGGCGATGGCGAGGGAGCCTCGAAAAAAGATCGCGGCCAGAACCATGGTCGCCACCGTGGTCACGGCATAGGTTTCGAAAAGGTCCGCCGCCATGCCGGCGCAGTCGCCGACATTGTCACCCACATTATCGGCGATCGTCGCGGCGTTGCGCGGATCATCCTCCGGGATACCCGCCTCAACCTTGCCCACCATGTCACCGCCCACATCAGCGCCCTTTGTGAAGATACCGCCGCCCAGACGCGCAAAGATCGAGATCAGCGACGCCCCAAAGCCCAGGGACACAAGCGAATCGATCACGTCCCGGCTGTTCAGGGGAAGGCCCATGGGACCGGTCAGGATTTTGAAATAGCCGGCCACCCCTATCAAGGCGAACCCCGCCACAAGCATGCCGGTGACCGCGCCTGATCGGAACGCCAGAGAGAGGCCCGCCGCCAGGCTCTCCGAAGCCGCCTGAGCCGTCCTGACATTGGCGCGCACGGAAATAAGCATTCCCGCGAAGCCCGCTGCGCCGGAGAGCACAGCGCCAATCAGGAATCCAACGGCCTCCCGCCAACCGAGCAGGACGAAGAGGATGGCCAAGATCACCACGCCGACCAGTGCAATGGTCATATATTGGCGGCGCAGATAGGCCTCCGCGCCCTCGCGAATGGCCGCCGCGATCTCCTGCATCCTGGCGTTGCCGGGACTGGCGCGGAGCAGAAACAGGGTCTGAACAACGCCGTAGATGACGGCCAGAAAACCGGCGGCGATCACGAGAGTCAGAATCTGACTGGCGCCATGGTCCATAGGTGTTTCCTCGTCTGTCCGTTTTCGGACTTATGAGCTTCGTAACATGCCTCACCTCGGGAAAATACGCCCCCCAGGGCTAGCCGACGTCTAGTGGCGCCAGCCCAGATCGTCCGTGCGGACAGGTCCGCCGCGAAGGGTCACCCGGAGCCCTGGCGCGGCTTCGAACCGGCCCACGACTGCGGCGGGCGTTCCCAGGGCGGCCACCTCCTGGCGAAAGCCCGCTTCGGAGTCCGGCGGGACAGCGCAGATCAGGGCGTAGTCATCGCCTCCCCGCGCCAAGTCGAGGCGCGCGCGGACCTCGCTCCCCTGATTGGCACACCAGTCCGCAGCGCCCAAAGACAAGGGCAGCGCCTCAAGACAGAGAGCAATTCCCAGGTCGCTGGCTTTGGCGACATGAAGAGAATCGGCGAGCAATCCATCGGAGACGTCGGCCGCCGCCCTCGCGTGACCCGCCAGGACCTCGCGCAGATGGAGCAAGGGCTTGGGCGCGCGATAATGCGTGGCCAGACGCCCGCCAGGATCAGCAATCTCACCACGCGCGGCTTTGAGACCCAACCACCCATCGCCAATCACGCCGCAAACAATGGCGATATCGCCGTCCTTCGCCCCGGACCTCAGGATCGTGCGTCCTGATGGCGCCCAGCCCAGGACGGTGGCGCTCAGCGTTAAGGGTCCCTCGGTGGCGACCGTATCGCCCCCCAACAGCGAGACGCCAAACTCATCCCCGTCTTCCGCGAGGCCCTGGGCGAAGGCATTGCGATAGCGCCAATTCCTGGACGCGGGCCAGGCCGTGGTAAGGAAATAGCCAAAGGGCCGCGCCGCCTTCGCCGCCAGATCCGAGAGGCTCGTCCGCAAAAGGCGCTTGGCGATCAAAGTCGGGTTTTCATCGGCGAGAAAATGCACGCCCTCGACCATGGCGTCGGAGGAGATCACCAGGTCGTGGCCAGGGCGGCCAGGCAGCACTGCGGCGTCGTCGACGAGGTTCAGAGCGCGGGGATCGCCCCGGGTCAGTCCCCTTAAGGACGCAATCCAGTCGAACTCGTCAGGCGGCCCGGTCATCGCGCGCGATCCCATCCAGGACCCCATTCACGAAGCTCGTCTCCGCGCCCTCGCCGAAGAACGACTTGGCGACCTCGACATATTCATCAATGGCGATCTCGGCGGGCGTCCGGGGCGTTCCCGTCATTTCGTATACAGCGCATCTGATGATGGCGCGGGCGGTGGCGTCTATGCGGTCCAGACGCCAGCCCGCCGCAAGACGACGCGAAATCGCCGCATCCACGGCCGGGCGCTCCATGACCACCCCCCGCAGGATCTCGGCGAAAAAGACCTCGTCGGCTTCGGCGAGGCGCTCGCCCTCCAGGTCGCGATCAAAGCGATGCTGCGAGAACTCACGGACGATGGCGTCCACCCCGGTTCCGGATATTTCCATCTGGTAGAGGGCCTGGACCGCGGCCAGCCTTGCCACCGAACGGGCCTGACGCGGGGAACGGCTCATGTCGCGCGGCCGATGGAGGCCCCGGGTCCGTCCAAATCATCGTCTCCCGGCTCGTCCGAGAGGCCCTCCTCGCTCAGAAAACGCGCGAAGTCCTCGGTCTGGCGAAAGTCGCGATAGACGGAGGCATAACGCACATAAGCCACCTCATCGAGGGCCTTGATTGCCTTCATGACCATCTCACCCACCACGTGAGACGCAAGTTCGGTCTCGCCCAGGCTTTCCAAGCGGCGCACGATGCCACTAACCATGCGCTCGATACGCTCCGGGTCCACCGGGCGTTTTCGTGTGGCCAAGGTTATGGAGCGGACCAGCTTCTCGCGATCAAACGGCGCCCGCCGCCCAGACCGTTTCAGGATCGTCAGCTCACGAAGCTGAACGCGCTCGAACGTCGTAAACCGGCCGCCACACTGGGGGCAGGAACGCCGGCGGCGAATTGCGGCCCCGTCCTCCGTCGGGCGACTATCCTTCACCTGACTGTCGGCATCACCACAGAAGGGACAGCGCAAGTTCAGCTCCGGTTCAAACCGCTCGCACCCTGGCCGCGCGCGCCCGCGGTCATGAGGCGTAGATGGGAAAACGACCGGTCAGATCCTCGACCTTTGCCTTGACCTGGGCCTCGATGCGCGCATCGCCCTCCTCCCCGCTCGACGCGAGGCTATCGACCACGTCGGCGATAAGTTGGCCGACACGGCGGAATTCCGCCTCGCCAAAGCCCCGCGTGGTGCCAGCGGGCGTCCCCAGGCGAAGGCCGGAGGTGATGGCCGGGGGCGCCGGATCAAACGGAATGCCGTTCTTGTTGCAAGTGATACCGGCGCGCTCGAGGCTGGCCTCCGCCGCCTTGCCCGTGACCCCCTTGGGCCGCAGGTCGACCAGCATCAGATGGCTGTCCGTCCCCCCTGAAACAATCGCCAGACCCCGCGCGGCGAGGCTGTCGGCCAGGGCGCGGGCGTTGTCGATCACCTGGCGGCCATAGAGCCGAAACGCCGGCGTGAGCGCCTCGCCAAAAGCCACCGCCTTGGCCGCGATGACATGCATGAGCGGGCCGCCCTGAAGACCAGGAAAGACCGCCTGATCGATCTTCTTGCCGAGCTTCAGATCATTGGAGAGAACCATGCCGCCCCGCGGACCGCGCAGGGTCTTGTGCGTGGTGGTCGTCACCACGTGAGCGTGGGGCATCGGGCTTGGAAACACACCGGCGGCCACGAGGCCCGCGAAGTGAGCCATATCCACCATCAGGATCGCCCCGACCTTGTCCGCCACCTCCCGGAAGCGGGCAAAATCAATGGTGCGACTATAGGCGGACCCGCCCGCGATAATCACCTTGGGCCGTTGCTCTTCGGCCACTTCAGCCATGGCGTCATAGTCAATCAGACCATCCTGCGCCCGGACCCCATAGGCGACGGGGTTGAACCACTTGCCGGACTGATTGACGGACTTGCCGTGCGTAAGGTGCCCGCCCGCGGCCAGATCCATTCCCATGAAGGTGTCGCCTGGCTTCATCAGGGCCATAAACACCGCCTGATTGGCCTGGGATCCTGAGTGGGGCTGCACATTGGCCCAGGCCGCGCCGAACAGGGCCTTGGCGCGGTTGATGGCGATCGTTTCGACCTCGTCGACAAACTCGCACCCGCCATAATAGCGCTTGCCCGGATACCCCTCGGCATACTTGTTGGTCAGGACCGAGCCCTGGGCCTCAAGCACAGCGCGCGAGACGATGTTCTCCGAGGCGATCAACTCGATCTGATTTTGCTGCCGCGTCATCTCCTTGCCGAGCCACGCCGCAATATCGTGATCCGAGGCGACGAGATCGGCCGTGAAGAAGCCATCCGCGGGCGGGGTGATTTCGGCGAGGCTCACGGCTCAAGGCTCCTTCATTGCGACGTCAAGCGTTCCGCCATCCCTAGATGGACGCGATTCGCGGGCGCGCCTGGTCGGCTTAGCTTATCAGGCGGCGCGACCGCCCAGACGCTGGATATTACACCGCGCCCACAAAGCTTCCAAAGCAACGACGAGGTCATTCATCATCGCATCGGTGTGATAGGGCGTCGGCGTGAAGCGCAGTCGCTCGGTTCCCCGCGGCACGGTGGGGTAGTTGATCGGCTGAACATAGATTCCGTGGTCCTGGAGAAGGACGTCCGAGATCAGTTTGCAATGGACCGGATCGCCAACATGAACAGGCACGATATGGCTGGCCGAGGGCATAACGGGCAGGCCCGCGGCCCGGAGGCGTCGCTTTAAAGTCGCGGCGCGTTCCTGATGTGACACTCTCGCCTCGTTGTGAGCCTTGAGCCACCGCAGACTGGCCAGGGCGCCGGCTGTGAGCACGGGCGGAAGCGAGGTCGTGAAAATGAACCCGTTGGCGTGGGAGCGAATGGCGTCGACCAGCATCGAACTAGCGGCGATATAGCCGCCCATGACTCCAAAGGCCTTTCCGAGTGTTCCTTCGATGATGTCAATCTGACCAGCAACGTCGTCGCGCTCAGACACCCCGCCGCCATTGTCGCCATAGAGCCCCACGGCGTGGACTTCATCGAGATAAGTCAGAGCTCCATAACGCTTGGCGAGCGCGGCCGTGGCGCCCACGTCGGCGATATCGCCGTCCATCGAATAGACGCTCTCGAACGCCACCAGCTTGGGCGCCTCAGGCGGCGCGGCCGCGAGCAGACTCTCAAGATGCTCAAGGTCATTATGGCGGAAAATCTTCCGCGGGCCGCCGCCATGGCGAATACCGGCGATCATCGAGGCATGGTTCAGCTCATCGGAAAAGATAATCAGCCCTGGAAGTATCCTCTGCAGCGTGGCGAGGGTCGCTTCGTTGGAGACATATCCTGACGTAAACAGCAGCGCCGCCGGCTTGCCGTGCAGATCGGCCAATTCCCGTTCGAGCGCCACATGATAGGAGGTCGTGCCCGAGATATTGCGCGTGCCGCCCGATCCGGCGCCCGCCTCATCCAGAGCCTGATGCATCGCATCGATGACTGCGGCGTTCTGACCTTGACCGAGATAATCATTGGAGCACCAGACGATGACCTCGCGCGTGTCTCCCGAAGGGGTGGTCCAAGCCGCCCGCGGGAATTGGCCCCGCTGACGCTTGAGGTCCGCGAAGACACGATAGCGACCTTCGTCACGCACCTGCCGCACGGCGGCGCTAAAAGCGGCTTCGTAGTCCATGACCTGCAAATAATATCCGTTTGCGTTGTCGCCAGAGGCGGCGCGGAGCGAACCTGTCCACCCGGCCCCTGCCATAGGACCGAAACCGGCCTCTGACCAGGGTCCAGCCGATCAAACAGCGCCGCTTGGACTTTCCCTCACGGCCTGGACGCACGATATTGACCCTGGCGAGGCGCACCGGGGGCCTTGCCACGAGGAGAGATTCGCTATGGCGGACACCGCGCCTGGGTCGCCCGCGATACGGGCTCTGGTTGTTCCTGTGACACCCCTGCAGCAGAATTGTACGATTGTCTGGTGTGAAAAGACACGGCGCGCGGCCGTCATCGATCCAGGGGGCGAGGTCCCGCGCCTTCTGTCCGTGCTCGAAGATCAGAAACTGACGCTGGAAAAAATCTGGATCACCCACGGGCATCTCGACCATGCTGGCGGCGCGGCGGCGCTCAAGGCGGCCACGGGCGCGCCTATCGAAGGACCCCATCCCGATGACGCATTCTGGATAGACGGCATCGACGCGGCTGGCGAGCAGTGGGGCATGCCCCAAGCGCGAAGTTTCGTTCCCGACCGATGGCTGGCGGATGGCGAAAAGGTCAGCCTCGGGGAAACCCAGTTCGAGGTTTTCCATTGCCCCGGCCACACGCCAGGTCACGTGGTTTTCTTCCATCGTCAGGCGCGCTTTGCTCAGGTCGGGGATGTGCTTTTCGCTGGGTCAATCGGCCGCACCGATTTCCCCAGGGGCAGCCTTCCAGATCTCGTGGCGTCGATCACCGGAAAGCTGTGGCCCTTGGGCGACGATGTCACCTTCGTGCCGGGCCACAATCAGATTTCCACCTTCGGGGCGGAGCGTCGCACCAACCCCTTCGTCTCCGACGTCGCGCTTTTCCAAGCTCATGGACGCAATGTTGCGTCCTGATTTCGAGATCGACACGCGCCCGTCAGGGATTTAACTCAGACGGTTGTTTATGAGCGAAGCCAGTTTGACCCTAAGCCCTGAAGAGCCCGCCGCAGAGCACATCCTGGTGGTCGATGACGACCCCGGCATCCGCGATGTGGTGTCGGAATTTCTGTCGCGCCACGGCTATGTCGTGGACACAGCGGCTGACAGTCGGGAAATGGAGCGCGCCATGACCCGGCGGACCCCGGACCTCGTGGTTCTGGATCTCATGCTTCCTGGCGAGGACGGACTGTCTATCTGCCGACGCATTTCGCGTCCCGACGGGCCCGCGGTGATCATGTTGAGCGCCATGGGGGAAGAGACTGATCGGATCATTGGGCTGGAGCTCGGCGCTGATGATTATCTCTCCAAGCCCTGCAATCCTCGCGAACTCCTGGCGCGGGTCAGGGCGGTCCTGCGACGCCGCCGCGATCCTGCGCCTTCGGAAGAAGCCTTGGGCGCCGCCTGCGAATTCGCGGGCTGGCGCCTTGATCTGGTGCGCCACGAGCTTCGCTCGCCGAGCGCGGTGGTTGTGAACCTCTCCAGCGGTGAGTTTTCGCTTCTTCGCGCTTTTGTCGAACACCCCCAGAGGGTTCTGACCCGGGACCAACTTCTGGAATATGCCCGCGGGCCGCAATCGGACGCCTTTGATCGCGCCATCGACGTCCAAATCAGCCGCCTTCGCCGCAAGCTCGAGGATGGCGGCGGGGCGATCGAACTCATCCGGACCGTCCGCAGCGAAGGCTATATCTTCACGCCTAAGGTTTCCCGGACGACTTGATGCGCCTGCCGCGTCTGCCGCTCTTCGTTCAGACACTCGGACTGATCATCGTCAGTCTGGTCGTTGCCCAGACGCTCTCTGTCCTGGTGATTCTCAGCCTGCCCCCGCCTCCGCCACTGGTCTACACGGTCGCGGAGGTCGTGAATGTGGTGCGGCCCGGTAATGTCCCGCAGGCGGACCCGCGCCACTTGCTAATGACTAAGGTCGCGCCGCGGCCGCCCGTGGGCCTGACCACAGGCTCCCGGCGCGCGCATTTCCGAGAGGCCCTGAGCCGCTCCCTCGGCGTCCCGCCCTCCTCCGTCGTCGTCGCCCAACTGGGGACGAAATTTGTCGTCTTCGGCGTTCGCAAACCTCAGATTCTGCAGCGTGAGGTTCAGCGCGAAATGCTGCTGGACGCGCCAGAACCCCTGCTGATGGGAAGCTTCGAGATCGGCATCCGACGCGCCGATGGGAAATGGCTGGTGGTGGCGCCGCGCTCCACCTTTGGCATCGATGCGTGGCAGATGCGGCTCTTCATCGTCCTGGCGCTGTCATGTTTGGCGGTCGCGCCACTCTCGTGGCTCTTTTCGCGTCGCATCGCCGCGCCGATCGCCGCTCTGGCCGCGGGCGCGGAACGCCTGGGCCGTGATCCGGGGGCGCCGCCTTTGCCGTTAAGAGGATCAGCGGAGGTGTCGTCGGCCGCCGCGGCGTTCAACGAGATGCAGGCGCATTTGCGCAAATATATCGACGAGCGCACGGGGATGCTGGGCGCTATTGCCCATGATCTGCGCACCCCCCTGACGCGGGTCCGTTTCAGGGTGGAGGGCATTGCTGAGCCCCTGCGCAGCAAGCTGATCAACGACATCGATCAGATGGAGGCGATGGTCGCCTCAACCTTGAGCTTTATCCATGACACCTCACAGCCCCACGACCGGCGAAAGCTTGAGGTGGCCTCCCTCGTCGAGACCGTCATGGATGAGGCCTCGCTCACCGGCGCCAATGCCGCGGTGGAGAGCGCCGAGCGCGTCGTCATCGATGGCGATCCCCTCGCGCTGAAGCGGCTGTTCGTCAATCTCGTGGATAACGCCTTGAAATTTGGGTCCACCGCCCGCGCGAGGGTGACCAAGGAGGGCGACCTGGCGGTGATCGAGGTCGACGACGATGGCCCGGGTGTGCCGGAAAGCGAAATTGAGCGGATTTTCGAGCCTTTCCACCGGGTCGAAGTGTCGCGAAGCCGGGAAACGGGCGGCATCGGCCTCGGCCTTTCCGTCGTGCGCGCGGTGGCGCGGGGTCATGGCGGCGATGTGGTGCTTCGCAACCGTCCGGCGGGGGGCCTGAGCGCCCGCGTCACACTGCCCCTGGCCACCGTCAAGGCCTGAAACGCGGGCTCAATGCCCGATGAGGCCCGAGAGAATATTGACCCCGAGCGCCAGCACCGCGGTGTTGTAGAAGAATGACGTCACAGCATGAGCCGTAATGAGGTTGCGTAAAGGGCGGCTCTGCACGCCGGGATCGGAGACCTGCGCGGTCGCCCCGACACAGATCGCGAGATAGGCAAAGTCGAGATATCCGCGCGGCGGATCTCCGGGAAATAGAAATCCCGCGGAGGCGCCTCGCGTCGCCAAGGCCTGAAAGTGCCGGTGGGCATAGTGGGCCACGAACAGAGATTGCACGACAAACCATGTGCTGATCAGGGTCAGCCCCGCCAGGGGCGTCGTCAGCGACCGCGCGGCGAAGCTCTGCGCATGCGATGACGCCAGGGCCGCATAAACACCCGCCAGAGAGGCGATGATCGCAACCCCCGTCAGACTGGCGATCACAACAGGCGGCTCGTCATAGCCTTCGGCGAAGCTCTGCACGTCGGCCTCACTGGCGGTGAGAAACAGCCGCCACATGGCCGCGAGATAGATCAGGGCGCCGACGTTCCAGCCCACGAGGATCCCGCCTATTCCGGTGACCCCAAGTCGCGCGGCGATCACCCACGCGACGAAGCCCAAAGCGACGCCGATCCAAAGCCTTGGATGAAATCTTGGGTGCAAAGACAACATTTTTCTTAGGCGCTCTCCTTCGCGGTCACGACTTGTGACCATTTGCCTCGCCGAGGAGGGAAACTCCACGGCGTCTCGGCGGTTATCAGACCGGTGGCCAATTCGCGCCCAGTAACCGAGGAGTATCCCATGCCATCGCTCAACGAACCCCCAAAGCCGAGCCGGCGCGGATTTGCGGCCATGGATCCCGAGCGTCGGCGCGAGATCGCCAGACGCGGCGGCGCCAGTGTCCCCAGCGAAAAGCGCAGCTTTGCCCTCAACCGCGACCTCGCCGCGGATGCGGGACGCAAGGGCGGCGCGGCCTCGCGCGGTGGCGGAAGAAAACCTGCAGCCCGCTGAACGCGGGATGGGCGGCGGCGCGCGTCAGCCCGCCGAGTCGGCGGCCAGGAGGAAGGTCGAGAATGCGGGGGCGGAACTCGTCCAATCCTCGATCAGCCGCCATCCCCCGCGCCGCGCCAGGGCGAGAAAACCGGGGCGGGTGAACTTATAGGAGTTTTCCGTATGGATGGTTTCGCCGCTGACAAACTGGAAACTGCGCCCCGCGGCCGAGACAGTCTGATCTTCACGCGATTGAAGATGCATCTCCATGCGGCCTTCTAGGGCGTTCCATACCGCGCGATGGGCGAATTTCGAGAGGTCGAAGCCTCCGTCCGCTTCGCGGTTGATGCGCGCCAGGAGGTTTAGGTTGAAGGCTGCGGTGACGCCCTCGCGATCATTATAAGCCGCTTCCAGGGTTTCCGCGTCCTTGGCGAGGTCCACGCCAATGATGAACAGCCCGCGCGAGCCCAGAAGCTGTCGATAATCGCTGAGAAAAGCCACGATGTCGGCCGAACTGAAATTGCCGATCGTGGACCCCGGAAAAAACACTACCTTCGCGCCGCCGCTCCCAAGGTCTTCGGCAAGGTCTTTCCCAAGTTGTTTCAGCGTCGTGGGCTGGCTGAAGTCACCGATGATCGGCGTGACCTCCAGATAGGGATAGTCTCGCGCGATATCCCTCGCCCCGGTCGCGAGAGCGGACTCGCTGATATCCACTGGCGCATAGCCCGTAATCCTTGATGTGGCGTCGAGCAGCCGGCGTGTCTTGAGACTGGCGCCGCTCCCGAGCTCCACGAGCGTCGCGTCCGGCGGAATGTGCTTGGCGATAAGCGGGGCGATGGTCGCCAGAAGCGCCATCTCCTGGCGTGTGGGATAATATTCCGGCTGGTCGCAGATGGATTCGAAAAGCGCCGAGCCCTCCCGGTCATAAAACCATTTCGCCGAAAGGCGTTTGCGCGGCGCGCCAAGGCCCGCGATCACCGCGGCGCGGAATTCGTCGTCTTCTAGCGGCGAGACGTCGGCGTCCTCGGCAAGGCGCAGGCCGGAAAACATCCAGCGCTGATGGGGGTAAAAGAAGTTTCGGTAAGCGGGGCGGGAATGTCCCTTGGGCGTGATCGCCGCGCCGCCTTTGAGCACCATCTGCCCGATCATGAACTTGGCGTTGTACTCGCCCACGGCGCCGGCGGCCGGGGCGAAACCGGGGTGGGGCGCGTAGGCGCTTGAGGTCCATTGCCAGAGGCTGTCATCCACCTGATCAAAGGAGTCTGGCATATGCGTGATCGCGTGTTCCCACTCCGCTTCGGTGGGCAGACGCTTGCCGGCCCAGGCCGCATATGCCGCGGCCTCGAAGAAACTGAGATGTTCCACGGGCGCCTTTGGGTCCAGAGCGCGCGCGCCGGCGAGACCCACAACCTCCCATCCGCGAGAGACTTCCCGCCAGTAGAGCGGCGCGGCCCACCCTTCCTGCTGAATAAGGGCCCAACCGTCGGCGAGCCAGAACTCCGGGCGCCGATAGCCGCCGTCGGCCATGAAATCCAGCCACTCGCCATTCGTCACAAGCGAGCTCGCCAGCCTGTAGGGCCTCAGGAACACCTGATGTCGCGGCGCCTCATTATCGAAGGCGAAGCCCTCTCCCCGCGCCCCAATCTCCACCAACCCCCCCGCCAGAAACACGGAAACTCCAGGCCGCCTCGCCAGCGCCGGGCGCGGGGGGTCTTGCGAATAAGCGGGGCTGAGCGGCGAGGCGGCGAAGAGACTTAAGATATCCATCAGGATCAGTTCCTGATGCTGCTCCTCGTGCGCGAGCCCGAGGGTGATCAGGTCGACCACATCCGGCGCCTGGTCATAATCCAGAAGCCGCGCCATGGCGTCATCCACATGCGCGCGATAGGCGAGCACGCTTGAGAGCGGCGGACGGGTCAGCAAGCCGCGCGCGGACCTGGGGTGACGGGCGCCCAGGGCCTCGTAGTAGGAGTTGAAGAGATAGCTGAATGCAGGGTCAAACGCGCGATAATCGGCGGCGTGCAGGGTTAGGATGAAGGTCTCGAAGAACCAGCTGGTATGGGCGAGGTGCCATTTGACCGGGCTAGCATCGGGCATGGACTGAACGACCTGATCCTCCGCCGAGAGGGGTTCCGTCAGACTGAGCGTGTGCCCGCGCACACGGCTATAGCGTCGAGACAGATTCGCGATGGCGTCTTTGGGGAGTTCGAAGGTCCGGGCGGCGTCCAGCGGCATGTCTTTGCGATCTCCCGCTTGCGGCTGAGATTGAATCAGCCAACCGCTGCGCGCGCTAAGAGCCCCGTGGCCCCCTGCCTTAGCGAATCGCGGCCGACGCGTTTGGGTTCCCGCGCAAAGGGCCAATCTGCCTTGGTTGTGTCGTTTCGGCCCTTGGGCTATTCACCCCGCTCCCCATGCAGCGCATCTGATCAAGTCGCTTCCTGGGCCAGACGTGGGTGACGTGGCCGAGTGGCTGAAGGCGACGGTTTGCTAAACCGTTGTACGGTGTAGAGCCGTACCGAGGGTTCGAATCCCTCCGTCACCGCCAT
>Ga0116226_10001143_pt1 | contig 23029 bp, 19 predicted proteins | sample S1TSphfallax_FD_89692 | JGI IMG/M metagenome (GOLD analysis project Ga0116226, IMG submission 89692) | Host-associated microbial communities from peat moss isolated from Minnesota, USA - S1T2_Fa - Sphagnum fallax MG | ecosystem: Host-associated > Plants > Peat moss > Unclassified | place: USA... | reverse complement strand
GCGCGCCCATTACAGTGCCGGTAGGGCCGGAAACACTGGGCCGAATCCTGAATGTGATCGGCGAGCCGATCGATGAGCGCGGGCCGATCGGCGCCAAGACGTTCTATGCCATCCATCGCCAGGCACCCTCGTTCGAGGATCAGGCGGCCGCCGCGGAAATTCTCGTCACCGGCATCAAGGTGGTGGATTTGCTGGCGCCGTATGCGAAGGGCGGCAAGGTGGGTCTGTTCGGCGGCGCCGGCGTCGGCAAGACGGTGCTGATCCAGGAACTGATCAACAATATCGCCAAGGGCCATGGCGGCGTCTCGGTATTTGCCGGCGTGGGCGAGCGTACACGCGAAGGCAACGACCTGTATCACGAAATGATCGATGCCGGCGTCATCAAGCTGGGCGAAAACACCACCGAAGGCAGCAAGGTGGCGCTGGTCTATGGCCAGATGAACGAGCCGCCCGGCGCCCGCGCGCGCGTGGCACTCTCCGGCCTCAGCATGGCGGAGTATTTCCGCGATGAAGAAGGCCAGGACGTGCTGTTCTTCGTCGACAACATCTTTCGTTTCACCCAGGCAGGCGCCGAGGTCTCGGCGCTGCTCGGGCGCATTCCCTCGGCGGTGGGCTATCAGCCGACGCTGGCGACCGACATGGGCGCGCTGCAGGAACGCATTACCTCGACCAAGAAAGGCTCGATCACCTCGGTGCAGGCGATCTACGTGCCGGCGGACGATCTGACCGATCCGGCGCCCGCCACCAGCTTTGCGCATCTTGATGCAACGACGACGTTGAACCGGGCAATTTCCGAAAAAGGGATTTATCCTGCCGTCGATCCGCTCGATTCGACCAGCCGCTCGCTCGATCCGCGCATCGTCGGCGACGAGCACTACCAGGTAGCGCGCGACGTGCAGCGCATTCTGCAAACCTACAAGAGCCTGCAGGACATCATCGCCATTCTCGGCATGGACGAACTCTCCGAGGACGACAAGCTGACGGTGAACCGGGCGCGCAAGCTGGAACGTTTCATGAGCCAGCCGTTCCACGTCGCCGAGGTGTTCACCGGCCTGCCCGGCGTGTTCGTGCCGATTGCCGACACCGTGCGCAGCTTCAAGGAAATCGTCGAGGGCAAGCATGACGATTTGCCGGAGGCAGCGTTCCTGATGGTCGGCACCATCGAGCAGGCGCGCGAAAAGGGCGAGAAAATGAAGGCCTCCGCGTCGGCCTGATCCGGAGAAGACCGATGCCGTTGCAGCTTGAAATTGTCAGCCCCACGCGCCTGCTGCTATCGCGCGATGTGGATATGGTGGTGGTGCCCGGCTACGAGGGCGACCTTGCCGCCCAGCCGAACCACGCGCCGATGATCACTCTGCTGCGCGGCGGCGTCATTACGCTTTATGAGAGCGGTAACGCGACCGACCGGTTCTTCGTCGCCGGCGGGTTTGCCGAAATCACGCCGGACCGGTGCACCGTGCTGGCGGACGATGCGGTGCCGGTGGACGAGCTTCGCACGGAAGACGCACACGCGTCGCTGCAAAAGGCCGAGGCGGCCTGGACCGAAGTCGACAAACTGGATATCGCGGCGCGGGATGCGGTGCTGGATCAGTTGCAGTCGGCGCGGGAGGCGGTGCGGGTCGCAGGCAAGTAAGGAAGCAGTTCTTTTTTGAAAAAAAGAACCAAAAAACTTTTGCTCCTGCGCGGTCTCCATCTGGCGCGAAACCAAACGGACAAAATTTCTTAGCTCTTATTGAAAATTCTGTTGGCTTGGCACGCAAGTCCGGTCGTTGGGGATAGGAAGAAAAGAATCAATCACAAAGACCACAAAGCCATCCGTGGACCTTCTCTTCGTGATCTTTGAGATCTTCGTGTTCTTTGTGATAAAATCTTGCTTTCTGCAACGCGGTGGCCGAAGCCGGCGCCCGATACGCAGCTATCTAGAGTTCTTGCAACAATAGCTAAGTTTTTTGGGATCTTTGTTCAAATAAGGAAATTACTTCCTTCGTCCGACCCGGCTTCATGCTGTCCAGCAGCGCAACGCGGCGCGGCGTTGAGCTTTCCGCAAGCCGATTGCGAGTCATACAGGCCGCACGTCGACCAGCAGGTCAAGGTCGCTGCCATCGGTGTCAGTGTCGTGCAGTACGGATCCGATGATGCGCGGGTTCGTCGCCCGATGCAGCCGGGCGGCGGCGCGGGCGGCTTCGATATTCCGTGCAAGGGCGATCGATGGTTTCAACGTCGGCTCCCCAAAGCGCGACCGCGTGCGGCGGACATGCACGGAACCGCCGCATGTTAGGCGAAAAAGCCGTGCCGCGCCACTTGCTGTGTCCCGCATGCCACATCGGGACACCCCGGCCTTCCGCTCGGTCGGAACCGCTGGCATCAAGCCCTACTTAACCTTCAACGCGCCGCCCCGGCGGACGCCAAGCCTGCTCGGACATACAAAACCGCATGAAGCCCATTGCCGCATGAAACATTGGCGGATCGACGACGTCCGGTGGGACCAGTTCGACGCCGCGCGCCTCGACCCTTCGCTGGTTGCCATTGTCAAGGCGGCTGCCATGGTCGAGCGCAACGGCACCGATTACGGCACCTATCTCAAGCGCGTGTTCCATGACGATCCGGCGTTTCAGGCGGCGGCGGACAATTGGAGCGGCGAGGAGGTTCAGCATGGCGACGCGCTGGGGCGCTGGGCCATGCTGGCGGACCCGGCATGGGATTATCAGGCCGCGTTCCGCCGCTACAAGGAGGGTTATCACCTGCCGCTGCTGGATGCCGAGGCCTCCGTGCGGGGCAGCCGCACCGGCGAACTGATCGCCCGCTGCATCGTCGAAAGCGGCACGTCCAGCTACTATTCGGCGCTGGCGGATGCGACCGACGAGCCGGTGCTGAAGGACATCTGCCGGCTTATCGCCGCCGACGAATTCCGCCATTTCAAGTTATTCTACGACCATATGAAGCGGTATCTCGGCCGCGAGAAAATCGGCCTGGCGCGACGCCTGGTGATTGCGTTGTGGCGGGTGGGCGAAAGCGAGGACGATGAACTGGCCTACGCTTTCCATTGTGGAAATGACGACCCAGGCGTGCCCTATGATCATAAGCGGTGCATCGCGGGGTATATGTCCAGGGCCATGTCGGCGTATCGCTACCGGCATCTGGAGCGCGGGATTGGCATGATTCTCAAGGCAGTGGGGCTGCCGCCGCGCGGCCGATTCTCGGGCCTGGTGGTGCGGCTCGCGTGGCAATTCATGCAAACGCAGAGGCGGCGGTTTTCACGCGCGGCGGCGTTGGCGTGAAGGAAGGAAAAAGCGTTCTTTTTTGAAAAAAAGAACAAAAAACTCTTACTAATTGCGTCCAACAGGTCGCCCAGGAGGGCCGATAAGGTGCCGCCCGCAATAGTTAAGAGTTTTTTGGTTCTTTTTTTCAAAAAAGAACTGCTTACTTCCTTCTCTTTTCAATAAGTTAGCCGCCCGCTTCCCCAAACAGCAATGCCGGGCTAAGCAAATGTTCCCCTTGGACCAGGATTCATGTCGGACTCCATCGCCGGCCTCAGTTTCGAAGATGCGCTCGCCGAACTGGAGCGAATCGTCCGCGGCCTCGAGGGTGGCCAGCAGAAGTTGGAGGACGCCATCACCTGCTATGAGCGCGGCACGGCTCTGAAACGCCATTGCGAGGCCAAGCTCGCCGAAGCGGAAGCCCGCGTGCAGGCCATTGTGGAGCGCGCGGACGGCACGCTGGCGTTGAAGGACCTGACGCTCAAGGACGCGGACTAAGCCCGACATGGATCAATCCGCAATTCTCGGCGCTCTCGCGGAGCGCGCCGAAACCGTTGAAACCTGCCTCGATGTGCTGCTGGTCGAATCGTCCGGCCTGGAAGCGCCGCTGTTCGACGCCATGCGCTACGCCACGCTGGGCGGCGGCAAGAGGTTGCGGGGGTTTCTGGTAATGGAAGTGGCCGCCCTGTTCGGCGTGGCCGAAACCTGTGCTGCGCGCGTGGCGGCGAGCGTGGAAATGCTGCACGCCTACAGCCTGGTGCATGACGACCTTCCCGCCATGGACAATGACGATCTGCGCCGCGGCAAGCCCAGCACGCATCGCGCCTTCGGCGAGGCGACTGCCATATTGGCGGGCGATGCGCTGCAGGCCCGCGCGTTCGAGGTGCTGGCCGAGCCCGATACCCATTCCGATCCGCAGGCCCGCGCCGAACTGGTGCTTGGGCTTGGCCATGCCGTCGGCGCGCGCGGCATGGCGGGCGGCCAGATGATCGACATGGCGGCCGAGGGCCGCGAACTCACCTTGCCCGAAATTTCCCGCTTGCACGCGCTGAAAACGGGCCGCCTGATCCAGTTTTCGGCCGAGGCCGGCGCCATTCTGGGCCGCGCACCCACCCATTTGCGCGGCCAGGTCGCGGCTTACGGACGCGATCTCGGCGCCGCGTTCCAGATTGCCGACGACGTGCTGGATGCTACCAGCACGGCGGCCGAACTGGGCAAGACGGCGGGCAAGGATCAGGCGGCGGCGAAGGCAACTTTTGTCACACTGCTGGGGATTGAGCGGGCGACCATGCAGGCCCGTATGTTGTCCGAGCAGGCGGCTACCCATTTGGAGCATTTTGGCGAGGAAGCGGACCGGTTGCGTGCCCTGGCGCACTGGGTCGTTTCACGCAAAAGTTGAGGAACTCATGACGGAGCACGCGGATATGTTGGAAAGCAAGCCGGTCGGCGGCCGCCCGGAAACGCCTCTGCTCGACCGCGTGAGGTTTCCCGCCGATTTACGTAATTTTTCCACTGAGCAATTGGAGCAGGTGGCGGCAGAGTTGCGGGCGGAGACGGTGGATGCGGTATCGTCGACCGGCGGGCATCTTGGCGCGTCGCTTGGCGTGGTGGAACTCACCGTGGCGCTACATGCGGTATTCGATACGCCGGTGGATCGGCTGATCTGGGATGTCGGGCATCAGGCCTATCCGCACAAGATCCTCACCGGCAGGCGGGAGCGGATTCGCACGTTGCGGCAGGGTGGCGGACTATCCGGTTTCACCCGGCGCAGCGAGAGCGAATATGATCCGTTTGGGGCGGCGCATTCGTCCACCAGCATTTCGGCGGGGCTGGGGTTCGCGGTTGCCAATGAGCTGAAGGGGCATCTCGAACGCCATGTGGTCGCCGTGATCGGCGACGGCGCGATGAGCGCCGGCATGGCCTATGAGGCGATGAACAACGCCGGCGCCCGCAAGAGCCGGCTGATCGTTGTGCTGAACGACAACGAAATGTCCATCGCACCGCCGGTCGGCGCGATGAGTGCCTATCTGTCGCGCCTGATTTCCAGCCGGTCGTTCCTGGGCTTGCGCGAAATTGCCTCCAAGCTGGCGAAGAAATTCCCCTGGGGGCTCGAGCGGACGGCCAAGCGGGCGGAGGAATATGCCCGCGGCATGTTGACCGGCGGGACGCTGTTCGAGGAATTGGGGTTTTATTACGTGGGCCCCGTGGATGGGCATAATTTGCACCATCTGCTGCCGGTGCTGCGCAATGTGCGCGATGCGGACGAGGCGCATCCGATCCTGCTGCACGTGATTACAAAGAAGGGGCACGGCTATCCGCCGGCCGAGGCTTCGGCCGACAAGTACCACGGCGTGCAGAAATTCAACGTCATCACCGGCGAGCAGGTGAAGGCGCCGGCGGGGCCGCCAAGCTATACCAAGGTGTTTTCGGATGCGCTGATCGCCGAGGCGGAGCGTAACGACAAGATCGTGGCCATCACGGCGGCGATGCCGAATGGCACCGGGCTCGACCGGTTCGCGAAGAAATTTCCGGAACGCTGTTTCGATGTCGGCATTGCCGAGCAGCACGCGGTGACCTTCGCCGCCGGCCTTGCGGCCGAGGGGCTGGTGCCGTTCTGCGCCATCTACAGCACCTTCCTGCAACGCGCCTACGACCAGGTGGTGCATGATGTGGCCATCCAGGGGTTGCCGGTGCGGTTTGCCATAGACCGCGCGGGGCTGGTGGGCGCCGATGGCGCCACGCACGCGGGCAGCTACGACGTGTCCTATCTCGGGTGCCTGCCGGGCATGGTGCTGATGGCGCCAAGCGATGAGGCGGAGCTGGTGCACATGGTGGCGACCGCCGCGGCGATCGGCGACCGGCCGTCCGCGGTGCGCTATCCGCGCGGCGAAGGGCTGGGCGTGGTGCTGCCACAGCGAGGCGAGGTGCTGCCGATCGGCCGTGGCCGGGTGCTGCGGGAGGGCAGCCGGGTGGCGATCGTGTCGCTCGGCACGCGGCTGGCGGATGCGTTGCGGGCGGCCGACGAACTGGCGGCGCGCGGCTACTCGACGACGGTGGCCGATGCGCGGTTCGCCAAGCCGATCGATACGGCGCTGGTGGAGCAGTTGGCGCGCAACCACGAGGTGATGATAACGGTGGAGGAAGCGTCCGCCGGCGGATTCGGTGCTGCGGTGATGCACCATCTCGCGTGGCGCGGATTGCTCGAAAACGGTCTGCGGTTCCGGCCGATGACGTTGCCGGACCGGTTTGTCGATCACGCGTCACCCGCGGTGCAGCTCGCCGAGGTGGGGCTCGATGCAAAGGCGATGGTGCGCACGGCGCTGGAGGCGTTGGCGCGGGGGGAGCGGGAGGTTGTGAGGCTGTGAGCGTAATGAAGGCAAAACTCTCAACAGTTGCGCCCAGCATTCGGTTCAGATGGGCCAATCCGGTGCTGCCCGTAACAGACAAAAGTTTTTTGGTGCCTTTTTTCAAAAAAGAACTGCTCACTTCCCTTTTGTGTCTGGCATTGTCGTGTATGGCCGGTCACGCATACGCCCAATCCGCGCCGATCGAGGCGCTGGACAAGGGCCTGGCGCAGGCGGAGAAAACCGGCAGCGAACCATTTCAGAAACGCTTCGACGCCCTGGCGCCGGTGGTCGACCAGGCGTTCAACCTGCCGCAGATATTGCAAACCATCGTGGGGCTGCGCTGGTCGCAGATCCCGGCCGACCAGCAGGCCAAGCTGCTCGCGGTGTTCCGTGCCTTCACCGTTGCCACTTACGTGTCCAATTTCAACGGCGGTAACGCCACCTTTCGCATTCTGCCGGAGACCAGGGCGGTGGGCAACGACAAGATTGTCCAGACCGAGATTGTGCAGCCGCAGGGCGATCCGGTGCGGATCGATTATGTGATGCGGCAGGGTGCAAATGGTTGGCAGGCGGTGGATGTGCTGCAGCAAGGCACGATCAGCCAGGCGGCGGTGCAGCGCAGCGATTTCCGGTCCTTGCTAAATGATGGGGGCGCACCAAAATTGATTGCCAGTCTGCAGCAGAAGGTGGATGCGATGAGCGCCGGCGGCGGGAAATAGGTGGCGTGAAATAGTGGGCCCATCGCTGGCGCATGTTCCGGCGGCGGCTGCCGCGGGAATAACGACAATCGGAATGATCCAGACACTTCTGGGTGCCGCGGGCGTGCGTCGTTTCGTTGCATTAGGCTCGCGTCCCGCGCGGGCGGCCAGTCCACGGGTCATGCCGGCGTGGCCCGCCGTGACCGTATTGAAGCCGCTGCACGGCGCCGAGCCGATGCTGACCGAGGCGCTCGAATCGTTCTTCGTGCAAGACTATCCGGCGCTGCAACTGGTGTTCGGCGTGCAGCGGGCGGATGACCCGGCGGCCACTGTGGTGCGGGAATTGTGCGGGCGCCACCGGCAAGTCGATGCGGTTCTGGTGGTGGATCCGACGCCGCACGGGGCGAACGGCAAGGTTGCAAACCTGATCAACATGTATCCGCACGCGCGCCATGACGTGCTGGTGGTTTCCGACAGCGACATGCATGTGGCACCCGACTATGTCTCGCGAGTCGCGGCCGAACTGGATGCGGCCGGCACCGGCCTGGTCACCAGCCTGTATGTCGGCAAGCCGTTCGGCCATGGCGTGGTGGCGCAGTTAGGTGCTGCCTACATCAATCAGATTTTTGCCAGCGGGGCGGTGATGGCCCGCGCATTGGGCCGGCAGGACTGCCTGGGGGCGACGATGGCGCTCACGCGCGCCACATTGCGGCGAATCGGGGGGTTCGAGGCGCTGTCACCCTATGTGGGCGATGACGGCGTGCTCGGGCAACTGGTGCTGGGGACGGGGCAGCGGATTGCCATGGCCGCCACGATGCCGGCGACGACGGTGGCCGAAGACACATTTTCGGCCCTGTTCAGCCATGAATTGCGCTGGGCGAGGACCATCAGGGCGACGGCGCCGGTGGGGTTTTGCGCGTCGGCGGTGCAGTTTCCGATCTTTTGGGCGCTGCTGGCGGTGGCGCTGGCCGCGCACCAGGTTTGGCCAATGGCGCTTTTGCTGCTAGCGTGCGCGGCGCGCATGGTAAGTGGGCGGTTGATCGAGTGCGCGCTGGGCGCGGCCAGAACGCCTGTGTGGCTTGTGCCGGCGCGCGATGTGTTGTCGGTCGCGGTTATGGGCGCGGCCTTTCTGGGCGAGCGGGTCGCCTGGCGCGGCGAGATATTGAGCACGGCGCCGGACCGTTTCCTGGCACGGCGCCCGGAGAAATTCGTCGCACATGGCGTGCTGGCGCACCGAGAAGGGTAGCGACATGAAGACATTGTTTCTGCAGCCGCCGAGTTTCGATGGTTTCGACGGGGGCGCCGGCAGCCGCTACCAGGCCAAGCGGGAAATCAAAAGTTTCTGGTTCCCGACCTGGCTCGCCCAGCCCGCGGCGCTGGTGCCGGACAGCAAGCTGATCGATGCGCCGCCGGCGCGCATCGGCATGGACCACGTGCTGACCGAGGCGAAACAATTCGATCTGATCGTGATCCATACCTCGACGCCGAGTTTCGCCAATGATGTGAAAGTGGCTGAGCAGCTGAAGAGCGCCAAGCCGGGCATCAAGATCGGCATGGTGGGCGCCAAGGTCGCCGTGCAACCGGCGGAAAGCCTGCAACGCGGCGGCGAGGCGATTGATTTTGTCGCGCGTAACGAATTCGATTTCACCATCAAGGAAGTCGCCGAAGGCCGCGATTTTGCCGATATCGACGGCATTTCCTACCGCGGCGCGGATGGCACGATCGTGCACAACAAGGAACGCGCCACGCTGGAGGATATGGACCAGTTGCCGTTCGTCACGCCCGTGTACAAACGCGATTTGCGCGTCGAGGATTACTTCATCGGCTACCTGATGCACCCGTACGTGTCGATGTACACCGGCCGCGGCTGCAAATCCCGCTGCACCTTCTGCCTGTGGCCGCAGACGGTCGGCGGGCATCGCTATCGGGTTCGCAGCCCAGGCCACGTCGCCGACGAAATCCGCGAAGGCATGCGGCTGTTTCCCCAGGCGCGCGAATGGTTTTTCGATGACGACACCTTCACCGACGACCTGCCGCGCGCCGAGGCCATCGCCCGCGAGCTCGGCAAACTGGGCGTCACCTGGAGCTGCAACGCCAAAGCCAACGTACCGCGCGAGACTCTGAAGGTCCTCAAGGACAACGGACTGCGCCTGCTGCTGGTCGGCTACGAAAGCGGCAACCAGCAAATCCTGCACAACATCAAGAAGGGCATGCGCATCGAGGTGGCGGAGAAATTCACCCGCGACTGCCACGAACTCGGCGTGAAAATCCACGGCACGTTCATCATGGGCCTGCCTGGCGAAACGAAGGAAACCATCGAGGAAACGATCCGCTGGGCGACCAAGATCAATCCCCACACCATCCAGGTGTCGCTCGCCGCCCCCTATCCCGGCACCTTCCTCTACAAGCAGGCGCTGGAAAACGGCTGGCTGGACGCGGCCAACGCCGAACTGATCGACGAGCACGGTATCCAGATCGCCCCTTTGAGCTACCCGCATCTGTCACATACCGAAATCTTCGACAACCTGGAAACGTTTTACAAACGCTTCTACTTCCGCGCGCCGAAGATCGCCTCGATTGTGGGCGAGATGGTGATGAGCCCGCAAATGATGAAGCGGCGGTTGCGGGAGGGGGTGGAGTTTTTCCAGTTCCTGCGCGAGCGGCATAGAGTGGCGGCTTAAGGCAAGGAAGGAAGTATTTCTTTTTTGAAAAAAAGAAACAAAAAACTTTTGCCTGTTGCTCTGGGCTATTTGCCTCGGTGATCGGAACTTCCCCCACCGGTCCGGTTTAGTTCCGTTCTCAGGAGCCGGCTTGTAACTCTGTGGGGCAGCCCCGAAGGGTCAGCGAGGAAAACCCAGTTCATGTCCACACCCCTGATCCGGCAGAACCTGTAGATCGGATAAATTGGCGGGTACGACCTGTCACCGCGCATCCAATTGCCGAGCTGGCTCTTCGGAACACCCATGTCGCGGGCGGCTTCGACGTAGGGGATGTCCAACGCATCGATAAGCTGGCGCAGGCGGGCGCCGACTGCTGCGATGTGATCCTCCTTGCTTTCTATCGGTATCGCGCAAATCGGTGTGTCTTGTTTCTTTTTGCCAGACAAAAGTTTCTCCCTCTTTTCGGCGGCCCCCGGTTTAAGTGTCATGCTGCTGTCGCATACGAATGATGCAGGAGTCTTACGTCCCGCGTCAGCAATTTGTGCCCTTCCATTTGCGCCTGCACGAGCAGCAATTCATCGAACGGATCGTCATGCGAAAGCGGTTCGGCGAGCCGCGCGGCGGCGTTTGCCGGGTGGAGAGGCAGAAATTCGATTGGCAGGGCCACGAGGATCTGCAGCGCCTGTGCCGGTGATATCGGGCCTTTGGGGGCACCGCTGGTATGCAGTGCACCCCACTTCAGGCGCATTTCCCAATTCGACACCGCACTGACGAACATCGCCGCCGGCGGGGCGGCCAGGAACGCAACTTCCGCCGCAGGCTGTCGTGAACATCTTCGGGCAAATTGCGGATGACGAGCGCGGACATTGGATCTGGCTCAGGTTGATATCACTTGATATCGAGGTTGGGCGCGGGGCGCACGTCAAAAGTCAGCATGGGATGGCTTCCAGGTGGCCGGATTGCGCGTAGGGGATCAGTTCGCCGTCGCGGGTAATGAGAATGTGGCCGTGTTCGCGGGCGGTGGCGGCGAGAATGCGGTCGGTGGGGTCGCGGGGCGGCGTGCCGGGGAGGGTGGCCGACGCAATCAGCACGGCCGGCGGCATGGGCGAAAGGGTGATGCCGGATTGCGCCAGCAGCGCGTTGAACCAGGCGGTGGGGGACAGCGTGAGGGCGAGGCGGCCGCGGGCGGCCAGATTGGCGATTTCCCAGGCGGTAATGGGGGAGACGTGCACACCGTCACTCGGCTGGGCGGCGGCAATCATCTCCCGGCTGGATTGCGACATCGGATCGCCGTTCATCAGCCAGACGGCAGCACAGGTGTCGAGCAGAACCGAGCGCGGGGCGCGCGGCGTCAGGACAGGGCTTCCCCGACCTCATCGAGGGGCGCGGTGAGATCGGTGCCGGGCGGGATATGGACAGTGCCCTGCATCGCGCCCCACAACTCGGCCGGCGCGGATTTGCCCGGGGGCGGTATCGAGGACGCGGGGGATTCGGAAAAACCGGTCATGGGAGCGGCATCCTGTGGTTTGAGTGTGGTCGCGACCTGCACCTCGGCCGCGACAAGGCGGCGAACCAGGGCCTCGACCGAAAGCTTTTCGGCTGCGGCCCGCTTTTTCAAGGCGAGATGGGTGCTATCAGATAGATTGCGGATAGTGATAGCGGGCATGCAAGTATGATAGCGCGCATGCCACGCCAGCGCAATTGAAAACACTCGTCACTGTCGCGGACGATTTTGGCCTGTCGCCGCTGGTGAACGCGGCCGTCGAGCAGGCGGCGCGCGATGGCATCCTGACCAGCGCCAGCCTGATGGTCGCGGCACCGGCGGCCGCGGACGCGGTGCGGCGGGCCCATGCGCTGGGCCCGAAATTGCGGGTCGGGCTGCATTTGGTGGTGGTCGAGGGCCCGGCCGCGCTGCTGCCGGCGCACATTCCGCACCTGGTGAATGCCAGCGGCGAATTCCCCTCCGACCAGGTGGCGATGGGGTTTCGATACGCTTTCGACCGGCCCGTGCGCCGGCAACTGGCGGCTGAAATACGTGCGCAGTTCGAAGCCTTTGCCGCCACCGGACTCACGCTCGATCACGCCAACGCGCACAAGCACATGCACCTGCATCCGGTCGTCGGGCAGATGCTCATATCGATCGGTCGAGAATTCGGCCTGCGCGCCATCCGGCTGCCGGCGGAGGCGCCTGTTGCAGGTTTAGCCAGCCGTTTTGCCGATCGGGCGCTTTACGGCTGGACGCGGTTGTTGCGCTGGCAGGCGCACCGGGCAGGCCTGCTGACCAACGATACGATCGTCGGGTTGCGGGCCAGCGGGCAGATGACGCCGGCGCTGGTGCAATCGCTGGTGGAACGGCTGCCGGACGGCCTGACGGAGATGTATTTTCACCCCGCGACCGGCCAGGACGATATTTTGCGGCGCCACATGCCGACCTACCAACACGCGGCCGAACTCGCCGCGCTGTTGACGGCGCGCCCGCCGGCGGACGTGCGTCTCGCGGCCTATTCCGATCTGATCTGACCGATTTGCCGCACCCGCCGCGCCAGCGCCGCGCGGGCCGCCGCCGCGTGACCCGCGAGGCGCAGCAAATCCGGCAACTGGCCGGGATGGCGCACAATAGACGCGATTACCCGCGCCAAGGTGATCGCGCCCGTCACATCCAAAGCGATGATAGCAGCCCGTGGCAGCGTGCTATCAGCCGGATCGCAGATGGCACGCAGGATGGCGAAAGGTATGCCGCGCGCCGCGGCCAGTTCGGCCACGATGCCGGATTCCAGGTCGATGGCGTCGGCACCGGTGGATCGCCACAGGGCTGCCTTTTCGGCCGCGGTGACCGCCAATGTGGCGCCGCCGTAAAGCGTGTGCGCCGGGCCGCAGAGTGCGGCGGTCAGGACCGGATCGGTCGGATGGTCAGCGTCGGGCGTTCGCAAGCAGGCGGGAATGACAAGCGTGCCGGGCGGCAGGGCCGGGTTCAGCCCGCCGGCGAGGCCAAAGCTGATCAGGGCTGTGGCGCCTTCGGCCAGGAGTGTTTTGGTGGCATGCGCGGCACCTGCCGGTGTGCCGCCGCCGGCGCGCGGCGTGCCGAGCGGTCGGGCGAGCTGGGCTTCGGCGGTGAGGCCGGTGACGATCCCGATCATGAAGGAGGAAGCGGTCCTGTTTGCAAAAGAGCACGAAAAGGCTTCGCTCTTATTGCAGAAACCGATGATTGTTTCGTTTCAAAACAGCAATGCTCATCCGATGATGCGGCACGAAAGACAGTAAGGTGGAACACAGACAAGCGCAGATAGGTGCGCCAGGTTCTGGGCGGACTCCAAAACATCCGCGTTTATTCCTTTTTCATCCGCGTTCCACCTTGCTCTTTCGCTTGGCTCGCTGTGGCGAGTTGCGACGGCGGATGACGCAAGGGCTTATCCGCTCTGCGATTGTCGAGCGATTATGCGCCGGGTGATGGCAGCGAAGGAGCAAAAGTTTTTGGTTCTTTTTTGCAAAAAAGAACTGCTTCCTTCTACATCCCAAACTGCACCCTTTTATCGTTAGACCGCTGCAAATTCCGAAACCGAGACAGCGCCAGCAGGGGAAAAAACTGCTTGTACCCGTGATAACGCAGGTAAAACACGCGCGGAAACCCCACGGCCGTATAGGGCAATTCCTCCCACTCGCCGTTGTCTTTCTGCGTGGCGCGCAGCCAGGCGATGCCGCGGGCGACGGCTTGGTGGTCGGCACGGCCGGCGCTCATCAGGCCGAGCAGCGCCCAGGCGGTTTGCGAGGGCGTGCTTTCGGTAAACATGCCGGGCGTGGCGTGGGCGTAGGTTTCCTCGTCCTCGCCCCAGCCGCCGTCCTCGCGCTGCACGGAAATCAGCCAGTCGCACGCTTTGCTCACCACCGGATCCTCGGGTGACAGGCCGGCGGCGTTCAGGGCGCAGAGGACGGACCAGGTGCCGTAGATGTAATTCGTGCCCCAGCGGCCGAACCAACTGCCGTCTTCTTCCTGCTCGCGTTTCAGATACGCCAACGCCTTTTGCAGCACCGGGTCGGTCGGGCGCATGCCGATTTGGGCGAGGAAACTCACGCAGCGGGCAGTGACGTCGGCGGTGGGTGGGTCGAGCAGCGCGCCATGGTCGGCGAACGGGATGTGGTTGAGGTAGAAATGGGTGTTTTCCGGCTCGAAAGCGCCCCAGCCGCCGTCGCTCGACTGCATGCCGACCACCCAGTCGCGCGCGCGGTCGATCGATTCCTGGTGCGCCGGGTTGCCGTTGCGGTGCAGGATCATGCCGACCATGGCGGTGTCGTCCACGTCCGGATAGTAGTCGTTATTATACTGGAATGCCCAGCCGCCGGGTGCCACGTCCGGCCGGCGCACCGTCCAGTCGCCTTTTACGTTGAGGATCTGGCGATCCACCAGCCAGGCGCTGGCGGTTTCCACCGGCTCGCTTGGCAAGGTGCTGCCGTAGGCGGCCTCGGCCATGGCGTGGGCGGCCAGCCCCGTGTCCCAGATCGGCGAGACGCAGGGCTGGCAGTAGGCGCGGGTGCCGTCATCCACCAGCAGCTTGCGCACCGACAGCCAGGCGATGGCGGCGTCGGGATGGGACGCCGGGTAGCCCAGGGCGTCGAACATCATGACGCTGTTCGCCATGGCGGGGTAGATGGCGCCCAGCCCGTCCTGGCCGTTCAGGCGGGCGGTGACGAAATCGACCGCCCGATCGATGGCGCGCGCGCGCAGGCGGGGCGGGAAGGCCGGCTCGATGCGCTTCAGAACAACGTCCAGTGCCTTGAAGGCGTGGCCCCAGCCGGACCGGTACGGACCATGGATGTAGTCGCGAATGCTGTGCGGGTCGCGGCGGAACAACTCGCGAATGTGGATGCCACGCTGGTTGCGGGCGCGTGGGCGCTTGGCCATCAGCACCAGCAGCGGCACGATTACCGTGCGGCTCCAGTAGCTCACCTTCGACAAATGAAAGAAAAACCATTGCGGCAGGAGGGTGATTTCTACCGGCATGGTCGGCACGGCGCGCCACGGCACTTCGCCGAACAGGGCCAGCTGGCAGCGGGTGAACACGTTGGTGCGTTCGGCGCCGCCATGCGCGAGGATCGCGTCGCGGGCGCGGACCATGTGCGGTGCGTCCGGACTGTCGCCCACGGCTTTCAGGGCGAAATAGGCTTTTACCGAGGCGGAGAGGTCGAAGGCGCCGCCGTGGAACAGCGGCCAGCCGCCGTGCTCGCCCTGAATTTCGCGCAAATAGACCGCGATGCGCGACTCCAGGGCCGTGTCGATGCGATCCAGAAAGTGCTCCAGGAGCACGAATTCGGCCGGAATGGTGGCGTCCGCCTCAAGCTCGAAGCGCCAGTGGCCGTCGGCGTGCTGGCGGCGCTGCAACGCCGTGGCGGCGCTGGCGATCGACGCTTCCAGAGCGTCGGAATGTTCAAGGTTTCGCCATTCAAGCAAGTCGCCCATCATCGCAATATTCGGCTCCGGCAGAGGCAAGACTGGCCAGGCCAGATTAGCCCCGACCTTCGTAGCTTAGGCAACGACTCGCAGCGCGTTAGCGGCCGTGACACCAGACCTGATCGCACCTTCAATGGTGGCCGGCAATCCGGTGGCGGTCCAATCGCCGGCTAATGTGCAGTTTTGCCACGCGGTTGTGGCGGACGGGCGACGCAACTGCTGGGCAGGTGTTGCGGCAAAAGTGGCCCGTTTCTCTTTCACAACCCGCCATGGCGGCAGGGGTTCCGGCAGGCTCAGAACACGGCGGATTTCCGGCCACACGGTGGCCGCCAGGTCCTCGGCAGTGCGGTCCACGAATCGGTTGGCGGCGCTGATGGTAACGGAGACGACGCCTGGCTTCACGAACACCCACTCGCTGGTGCCGCCGATCAGGCCCCAGAAACCGGCCTCGCCGGGGTTTGCGTCGATGCGGAAGTGCAGGTTGAGGATCGCCTGGAATTCGGTGGGCACCGTGAGGCCGGGCAGCAGATCGGTGGCAATCCACGGCGGGACGGCGAGGATGACGCGGTCTGGACGGCCAAGCAGGATGGGGCCGTTGGGCCCGGTGAGTGCTGCCACCCGATCTTGCGCGAGGGTCAGGCCGCTGATGCGCGTGCCGGTGTGAATGGTGGCACCGCCGGCGCGCAGCGTGGCGACGGCCGGGTCCACGAATGATTCTGATAGGCCTTCGCGGGGGAATAGCGGCGTGCAGGCGTCGCCGCCGCGGGCCAACGTTTCGTCGATCACCGCGCCGAGAAGGCGGGCGCTGCCGGCAATGGCGGGGGTGTTCAACGCGGCGATGGCGAAAGGCTCGACTAGGCGGCGGTAGAGCGGGCCGTCGGGAAAGAACTTGGCTACCGTATCCGAAGGCCGCGAATGCCCGAGTTTCAATAACGCCAGGTAGTCCAGCGGCGACGTGCCGGGAACGCGGCGCGACTTGCTGAGCAGCCAGAAGGGAAGCCGGCCGCGATTGGGCCGTAGTGTCCAGCTTTTGCCTGAGCGAAAATCCATGAACGGTATCGCCGGGCTCTTCGGGCCCGTGAGCGTCGGGCGGGCGCGGATACGGTCGAGATACGCGGCGGCCGTGTGGTTGCCGGACAGCAGCAGGTGATTGCCGTTGTCGATGCGGCAGCCAAGCGTGGCGTCGAAATACGAGCGGCAACGCCCGCCACAGGCAGGCCCGGATTCGTAGAGGGTGATGGTATTGCCGGCATCAAGCAGGGTTAGAGCCGCGGACAAGCCGGAAAGGCCGCCGCCGACGATATAGGTGTGCGGCATCGGGCGGCAGTTTTGCCTAGGCAGGAGGTGACGTCAAAAGGAAGGAAGCAGTTCCTTTTTGAAAAAAAGAGCCAAAAAACTTTTACATATTAAGGGCGCCTGCATTTTCAGCCTGGATGAAGCCGTGTAGCGCAAAGATTAAAAGTTTTTTGTTGCTTTTTTTCAAAAAAGAAATTCTTCCTTTCTTCGTCCTCATTTTCATTTTTCATCCGCGAGCAGTGCCGCGTGCAGCGAGCTTAGCTTCATGGCGTAGACCCGAATATCGAATTTCTCCGTGAAGCGGCGGCGGGCGCCGGTTTGAAGCCGGCTACGCAATTCCTCGTTTTCAATAATTTTAAGCAATGAAGCGGCAAGCGCATCGACGTCGCCGGGCGGCACCAATATCCCCGAAACATCCGGCTCGATCACTTCGGTATGCGCTCCAACCGGTGTCGCGATGACGGCCAATCCGTGCGACAATCCTTCAAGGATCGCCATTGCCAGGCCCTCCGCGTGGGATGGCAAAACGAGCACGTCGGCATCGTCGCAGGCGGCTTTTACCGCGGCCTGGTCGAGCCAGCCGGGAAACGTTACGCGCTCCGATATGCCAAGATCGGCTGCGAGATGCTGGAATTCATCAATCGGTCCACCGCCGGCAAGCGTCGCGCGCCAGCGTGCGGCAGCGAGCAGCGGGCTGGCAAGCGCGTGCAACAATTCCGGCACGCCCTTGCGTGCGCTGAGATGGCCGAGAAACAGAAATTGGCACGGTTCACCTTGGCTGTGCCTGGGCAGGCGGGGCTGGGGATCGGGGACTGCGTTATGCAGCACGGAAATTTGGTCGGGTGCCAGGTTGAGCAAGTGCGACAACGACTGCCGGTCGCGCGCCCCAAGCACGAGAACTTTCCGCGCCTTGCGGAATATCCTTCTGATCACTGCCTTTAGTAACCAGCCGTGTCGGTTGTATTCCGCGGCGTAATCATAGTCGTGCACGTGCAGCAGATAGCGCAAGCCGATCGCCTGAGCTACGGCTACAAGAACGGCTTTTCGGATCGTGCTGCCGCGGCCGGTGATGTTGATATGGGCGACGGTGCGGACGGGCGAGACGCGGGCCTGTATGAGTTTGACGCAGGATGTGGCCAAATACAGGATGGCGAGGACGACGTGGCGGCGCGACGCTCCCAGAAACCAGGGGCCACGGGAATCCACGACGCTATATTCCACGCCTGGCCTGTGACTTCCACGTGCCTGAACGAAATATCCCATTTGCCGGCCAATGCCGCCGCCATTTTCCAATCCTCCCGGACAGACAATGAGGACGGCACCAGGTGCGGCATATGCCTGATTGCCGGGAGTTCGGTCAGGCAGGGGGGAAATTGTATTCATGCAACGACTAGGGATAGTTGAGAAGGTGGATACCATGTGCTGGTGGCGGGTTCAACCTGGACCTCATGCGTTGCAAAATGGAACGGATTGCGGCGTATTGGTTGGGCTAATCGGATCGAAATCTGCGCGGGCGCCGCGAAGCGGAGGGGGCCGTTGGCGCAATCGCGAGAGTGGCTTGGGGTGGCCAACTCGAGCTGTGCCGGCCAGGGCGGCTGCCGCGTGAATGTAAACTTATCCGCATCCGCGAGGCCGCCCTGGCTTTTTGTTTGCAGAGCATTTGTATCAGCTTCTGGCCACCGTCACATGACCGCAGTTTCCAATCACGCTGCAAATGCTCTATGTGATCGACGTCGCTGGTTTGCACTGACAGTCTCGCGGGGAATTGATGGACGCCACTGCCGCATCGGGACAGCAAGGCGGGCAGGCCGGTTCCGGCTTCGGCGAGGCGCGGATTGTCCAGCTTAAGGCGGGAGAAGCCGGCGCGGCGCTGTTCATTGTGCCGGGCTTCGGCGGCAGCATCGAACGTTTGAGGGAGTTGGGCGGGTTGCTTGCAACGCCGATGCCGGTGTTCGCCATCGAAGGCCGGGGGGCTGACGGGCAGGGCGCGCCCGACACCGTTGTGCAAGACATGGCGGAACATTATTTGGGGAAACTGTTGTCGAGCGATCGCGCGGGACCCTATTTTCTCGCGGGGCACTCGTTCGGCGGACTGGTGGCATTGGAGATGGCGCGGCGGCTGTTGCAGGACCGCCGGAACGTTGCGTGCCTAATTCTATTGGATTCGAATTTTGCCGAGGCCCACTGGCCGCGCGCCTATTATCTCAGCGATGTGAAGGCACGAGTGAAGCGCCGCAGCCGCGAGTTTCTGGAGACACCCTTTTGGCAACGGCCGCAATATGTCGCCGATGCGTGGCGCAAGCTGCGCCGCCGGTTGAGCGGGCGCGATTTCGCGGGCGGCGAGGCCCTGGACGCGATGGCAGCGCACGAGATGGCGTTCGCCAGGTACGATCCGGGCTCGTATCCTGGCCGGCTGAATTTTCTCCGGGCTTCACTGGCGGATTATCCGGCGGATCCGGAGGCGCTGTGGCGCCAGCGGGTCCACCAGCTCGATATATATAAGGTGCCGGGCGGCCACATCAGCATGCTTGAGCCGCCCCACGTGCCGGTGGTGGCTAAGACGATGTCGCTCATTCTCGAGCGGGACTCGTCAGGGGCTGTTTGATGGGTAGTGAAGTGTCCTTTATTGAAGGCATGAAGCAAAACACTTCTTACCAAGTCCGTCCGGGTTGGCAGACCAGATGCCGGTCGGGTGCTTCAAGCCCGACGCACGTTTATGGTAGGGCCCACTTTTTTCGCTTTCCGAAAGGATCGTCCAGCTGAGCGGGCGAACTGGAAACTACTTTCGCAGAGTGGGGCATCGTTTTTTAGGCAGTCGTTGCATGTTGTGGGAGCGCCGAAGCTTTCGCCGCTCCCACCCTATCATTCGGGGTTCATTGTCCGCTAGGGGCAGAACTTGACGGCGCTCGAGCATGCTCCCATGTCGACCGACTGGGAGGGAAGGTAGGGAGCCGTCAGTCCCGTACCCCTTGCGGGGCTGCCCGGTTGCAGCGCGAAATTGGTGCTTTCTGGCTTTGCAGTCTCGGTGCCGGTCGATTCGGTCCCGACGTTCACCCAAAGCGGATTCGTATTGCATTGGTTCGATGTGCAGGAAAAACTGTCGCCGTTGAACATGGCGTTGCAGCCGTAGCCCTGGCTGCCTGGCATGGTCGAGCAATAGCTGATGTTGTTGGTGAAGCTATCGAGTTGTTTCGAGCCAGGGAGAAGTCCGCCAGTGTAGGCATTGTTGTACATTTCGCAACTCTGCTCGCCTTTGCTATCGGAGCATTGGGCCGAGCCCTGCGGGTTGGCGGCGATGCCCCACGCGAGGTTATTGAAGTATGTAATGTTATAGCCGTTCAGATCGCCGATGCAGGGCCGATAGGTGCCGTTGTTATAGGGGTCCAGCGCATTATTGTAGCAGCTATTGTTGGCGATTGTGGCGTTCTCCGACTGGGTCAGATGAATTCCGCGCCCACCGTTGTTATAAGTTATGTTGAATGCGACGAGAACCTGACCGGGATAGACGACATTGGTGCTGCCGTTATTGTTCAAAGTGTCCAAAATGATACCGTTGCCATCCGTATCATATGGATTTTTTTGGGTTCCGCAACTTGTTGTCGCATTGTTGAACACGACATTATACTCGATTGCGTTATTAAATGGTCCAATGCTTCCAAGCATTGGATTTTTGGAATCATCCGGTGACCTGGTGTAGTTTGAAAAAGCCTTGAGTACAGCATATGAAATGCCGGAGCCCTGCGCCGAACAGCCGGTCCACGAATTATTGTAGATAACGTTGTGGACGACAAAGAAATATTCGCCGTCGTTCATTTGCACGCCGCTTTGGCCGTAGCCGGATATTCTCGAGTTCAGTATCCAGACATGGTGGACCGAGTTTGGAGCGTTATGGCTTTGTTCGTCGCCGGTCAACAATTCGATGCCCTGGCCATATAACGTCGGCGACGACGCATTCATGGTGAAGCCGTCGATGATGATGAAGTTCCCTCGCATCGGCTGCGCCGAATAATTCCACTCGAAGGCGCTGTTCTCGTTGGTGATGACGCAGGCGTCCATCTTAGTGCAACGGTAGACGACATAACCGGTTTTTGAAGCGTAATTCCCGCCGCTGTTTATGACCACGCCTTTCGCGTATGTGCCTGGTTCGACATTGACGCAGTCTCCGGCAGACCGCCCGACGTCATTGGCATGTTGCAAGGTCGCCCATGCCGTCGTCGGGCTGGTGCCGTTATTTGAGTCGTTGCCGGATGTTGAAACGTAGTAGTTTGCAACGCATGAATAGTAGGGGTGGTTGAAGAGCCAGAGACTGGTGCCGGGCTGTGAAGCGGCCTTGGCGGACACCGGCACGGCGATTGGGGCCGCCACGGTGATGGCGGCCAGCAGCCGCGCAGCAATGCTAAGCTTGTCCATCATCATCTCCTATTGAGAGTTGAAATCAAAAATTCGAGGAATAAAACTTCAGGTAGAAAATTCGTTTCGAGAATCAACCATAATTGGTTCGGAAGCCCGCGTATGTCGCGGATGTCGAAGATTTTTGATGCCGGTTGGCGTGGAAATTGCTTAAATTCCAGTGAGTTCCTGCTGCAACGCGCCTAATCTTTAGGTTGAACTGACCAAGGGGAAAAAACTATATACGGGCGGCCGTAAGCGGCGCATCCCGATAGAGTTGTGGAGCTATCATGTTTTCGCCGGTATTTTGGAGCCTCGTTCACAGAGTTGTGAAGAGGGTTAACCGAGCCTCCAAGGCTTGACAAGAGTTTTCGCCCAGGAAAATCCAAAAAAACTGTTACACTCCGTATCGGCGTTAATTTCTTAAGAGTTTTCAAGGGGATGGGAGGGTTTGTCGCAAATTTTGACAGACGCTGGTGGATATTCTCGCCTGGGCTGCCATTCGGCGCTTCGGTTCGATCCAGGGTGCATATTCCTTTGCTTCCGCTCGCGAACTGCGTGTGTTTTGGGTGGCGCAATGTCCTAATTACTCGGTGTGCCGCAAAACGGTCATGGTGAACGTTGCAGCGATTCGACCCGGGCGACACTGTGCTGGGACCCCTGTCGGGGCGCTAAATGTTACGCTTTGACGACCCGCGCCAAGCACGCCTTTGCCGCCGAATAACGTGAAATGCCATTAGGATTCCGTTCCGGTGGCTTCCTATCTTGTAAGCCCGGATTTCCCGGATGAGTGCGAATTTCCTTGTACACGAGGGCCGAATCTGGCATAAATATCAGCGTGTTGTCGTCAACGAGGGCGCGCGTCGATGGAACACCCAGCGGGTGAATCGGATGATGGGTCTCTGCGGGTCGATTTCGACCGGAGACTGAAGCTGGAATTCCACGGCAGCCGGATCACCTCCGACGCCGGCTTGCTGGCCTACCGGGAACTGGACGACGCGCTCGGCCTCTCCGATCTGGCCGGCGCGGCGTTGTCGGAGTGCCGGCGCGGCAAGAACACTCGGCACATGCTGACTGGCCTGCTGCGCCAATCGGTGTTCGGCCGCCTCGCCGGCTATGAGGATGTGAACGATGCCGAACGTCTTGCCCATGATCCGGCGATGCGTGCCGTGGTCGATCGCACCGGGCTAGATCGGCAAGCTGCATCGACCAGCCAGATGGGCCGCTTCGAAACAGAGTGGCTGACCAGCGAGGCCAACCTCGCCGCCCTGGCCGATCTGTCCGGGGCCTGGATCGACCGGGTGCATGCGCGCCGTCCGCAGACGACGATCGTGCTCGACATGGACAGCAGCGTCAGCGAGACCCACGGCATGCAGGAAGGCAGCGCCTATAACGGCCATTACGCTTGCACCTGCTACCACCCGCTGTTCGTGTTCAACCAATTCGGCGATCTGGAGCGCTGCGAACTCCGTCCCGGCAACGTGCACAGCGCCGATGGCTGGCGTAATGTGCTGGAGCCGGTGGCGGCGCGCTACCGGCAGACGATGAAGCGCCGCTACTTCCGCGGCGATGCCGGCTATGCCAATCCAGGTATCTATGAATTTCTGGAATCCGAGGGCTACAAATATACGATCCGGCTTCCGGCCAACGCGGTCCTGCAGGAGCGGATCGGGTGGCTGCTGAAGCGCCCGGTGGGACGGCCGCCGCATGCCGTGCGACGCTACTACGCCAGCTTCAGCTACCAGGCGGCATCATGGACCAGGTCCCGCCGGGTGGTGGCGAAGGTCGAGTGGCACCCCGGCGAATTGTATCCGCGCATCGGCTTCATTGTGACCAACATGACCCGTCCGCCGGAGCGGGTGACGCTGTTCTACAATCAGCGGGGCACGGCGGAGCAGCACATCAAGGAGGGCAAGAACGCGATCGTGTGGACCCGCCT
>Ga0116226_10001142_pt1 | contig 23057 bp, 21 predicted proteins | sample S1TSphfallax_FD_89692 | JGI IMG/M metagenome (GOLD analysis project Ga0116226, IMG submission 89692) | Host-associated microbial communities from peat moss isolated from Minnesota, USA - S1T2_Fa - Sphagnum fallax MG | ecosystem: Host-associated > Plants > Peat moss > Unclassified | place: USA... | reverse complement strand
CAAGAACTCGCCGACTTGCGCACCCAATTGCGCGCTCGCGTGCAAAACTCCCCCGTCGGTGACCCCGTGCTCATCGCCTCCCACATCCGCGCCGCCCTCAAGGACATGTGGCGCTCCTGGTGCCAGGGTCAGACCGCCGACGCGTTCTACAGTTCGTTGGCGTCGAGATAGCGCTCGGCGAGCCTCAGTTGATCCGACACCCGTTGGGCGACATTCCCTGGCCCGGTGGCTGCGAGCCGGCGTTGCAAGTGCACCGGGTCCAACACGTTCAACGCGATACATGCCCAAAGGAGTCGGCAAATCGGCATCAGCCGGTCGACGCGCCGCGCGAGCCACTCACCGTCGAGCCGGCATGCAGACGCGATGCCGGCCGTGAACGCCGGCAGCAACGACGACGGCACCGGCACCTGCGGCTGAAGAAAGAAGTCGCATATCAACTTGGCCGGATCATCCCATCCCGCATATTCGAAATCGATGAACGCGACTCCGCCGCTGCGAACCAGCGCATTGTGAAAACCGAAATCCGACGGCGAGAGGATGCGCTGTGCGGCGGTCAGCGGCGCCGCGCTGAGCGGCGCGGCGAATTGCGCGGTCGCGGCACTCTCCAGCCGGGCGAGTATCGCGGCGGCGGACTCGGCGGACTCGGGCGGACACTGGCAGCGCCGGCGCAGAGCGGCAACTCGGTCGTTGAGCCCTGCGGCGTGGGCTCTCAAGCTCTCGGCGGCCTGGGAGGCAGGTCCAATCCGGCGGCGGGCCAGGCAGCGGAGCGGCGGCGAATTGATTCGTTCGATGAAACGCAGCGCCGCCCGCACGAACGGCTCACGCGACTCAACGATCGCCGCGCCATCGATCCACTCCAAGACCGCGAGGCCGTGCTCTCGATCAGTGGCAATGAGTTGCGGAGTGTCGTGAGCCGTCGGTGACGCCACGACGCTGAGAAAATCAGTTTCTGCGCGAAATCGATCACGCGGATCGGCCGGATCACGGTGGTAGCGCTTGACCGCGAAACACTGGCCTCCCGCCTGGACTTTGTACACTCGATTATTGCGTCCGCCGACCACGCGCGCGAGGGCTTCGGTGGGGACGAGGCCCCGAGTCGCCATCAGGGCGCGGAGTTGCGGTTCCCAGGATATGACGGCGCTCATGCCAAATCTTCTTGCACGCCGCATGCCAGCGACGCCCTCGCTGTCAGCGACTCACAGGGCCAACCGTGTCATTGGCACGGTGTTTGCATATCTCTAGCAAACACAACGGAGCCTCTCATCATGCTTGCACAAAAACACACGGACCCGACGGCGGCGGCGGCCCGGGCTGAAACCTTGACGGAAGGGCTCAAGCATCACACGGCGGGCCGTTACGATGAGGCCGCCGAACTGTATCAACGGCTCTACGCGTTGAATCCGCGCGACAGCGAAGTCTTGTTTCTGATGGGCCTTCTTTGCTGCGATCTCGGCACATTCGAGCCCGCATGTCGGTTCCTCGAGGAGGCGCTGGTCATCGCGCGAGTATTTCCCGAGGCGCTCAATCAGCTGGTGACCGCACTCAACGGCCTCGCGGATCAACTGATCGCCGACGGCAAACTCACGGAGGCGCGCGCCCGCCTCAATCGCGCGCTGGAGCTCACGCCGGGCGACGCGTCGACGCTGCAACGTCTGGGACGCGTGGCTTTGGGCTTGGAGGATCCGGCCGTCGCGGAATCACGCTTCATCGCATCGCTGGCGAGCCGCCCCAACCATGCTCAGACGCTCAATTGGCTGGGCTTGGCCCAACTCAGATTGAAAAAGCATGCGGCCGCCGCGTTGAGTTTGCGCCGCGCCTTGGAGCAGCAGCCAGATTTGAATCAGGCGCGTAATAACTTGGGGTTGGCCCTCTTTGGTCAAGAACGGCTGGACGACGCCCTCGCCTGTTACGAGGCGGCTCTCGCCCAGGACCCGGACTATGCCAAAGCACGAATCAATCGGGCGGTGACACTGCGGCTGCTCCGCCGCCACACCGAGGCGCGCCAGGAACTCGAGTCCGTGTTGCGCCAACATCCGGACGACGTCGAGGCACTGAATAACCTCGGCGTCGTGCTCCAGGATCTGGGCGCCGCGGCCCCCGCGCTCACGCATCTCTCCCGCGCGCTCGAGTTGGCGCCGGGCTCTGCCGTCGTCCGCTGGAATCTTTCTCTGACCCAATTGCAGCTCGGCGACTATGTCAACGGTTGGGCAAACTATGAAGCTCGTTGGGAGGGATGCGATCACCTGCGCGGCGTATACCGGATGCCGCGCTACCGCGCCTGGCGCGGCGAGGACTTGCGCGGCAAACGGCTGCTGCTCTGGACGGAACAGGGTATCGGCGATTCCATTCAATTCATCCGCTTCGCACGCGACGTCGAGGCGCGGGGCGCCACGGTCAGCGTGCTCGCGCCCGCGGAAATCGCGTGGTTGCTAGAAGCGGTGCCCGGCGTCGGCAGCGTGCACACCGCGGGCGGCACGCCCATCCCCGCCTATGATTTTCACTGTCCACTGATGAGCCTACCCCACCATCTGGGCGTGGCGGCGCCGGATCCGACGATATTGCACGGCAGCACGCCCTATCTGACGGCGGACCGTGCTCGCGCCGAGCGTTGGCGTAACCGGCTTGCCCCCTATCGCGGTTTCAAGGTGGGCGTCGCCTGGGCCGGCAACGCTCAGCGGCAGACTCTCGATCTGCTCGCCGTGGATCGTCGTCGCAGCATTTCACTGGCCGCCCTGGAGCCGGTGCTGGGAGTTCCTGGCTGCACCTTCTTCAGTCTGCAGAAGGGTCCGGGGGCAGAGCAGCTGAGCTTGGCCCGGGCAGGCAGCGCTGCGAGCGCCATCCACGATTTCACCGCGGACTGGCATGACTTCTCCGAAACGGCGGCCTTCATCGCCAACCTGGATCTGGTCATCAGCGTCGATACGGCGGTCGCGCACATTGCCGGAGCTTTGGGCTCACGCGTGTGGCTGCTGAACCGCCATGACACGTGCTGGCGCTGGTTGCTGGAGCGCACCGATTCACCCTGGTATCCGAACTTGCGGCAATTTCGCCAACCGCAACCCGGGGACTGGACCAACGCCGTGGCCCAGCTCGCGGGTGCCCTGGCCGAGGCCGTGGAAGAGGCCTCCTAGCGCCCCCGCCGCCGCCGCGCCGCCCCCCCCGCGGCCGTCGCCAGGGGTCCGTGGCATGGGCGACGTTTTGAGGTAGACTGGCCGACCCTTGAAACCTCCAGTGCGTAAATCTCCCAAGGTCGGCTTCGTCAGTTTGGGCTGCCCCAAAGCGCTCGTCGATTCCGAGCGCATTCTGACCCGCTTGCGCGCCGAAGGCTACGAGGTCGCCGCCACCTATGGGAAGGCGGACCTCGTCATCGTCAATACCTGCGGTTTCATCGATTCGGCGGTGGACGAGTCCCTCGATGCGATCGGCGAAGCACTGGCGGAAAATGGCAAGGTGATCGTCACCGGCTGTTTGGGAGCCCAACCGCAGCGCATCCTCGATCGGCATCCGCAGGTGCTCAAGATCACGGGCCCCCAGCGGTACGAAGACGTGATGGCCTCGGTGCACGAGCATCTGCCACCGCGACACGAGCCGTTCATCGATCTGATTCCGCCGCAAGGCGTGAAATTGACGCCTCGGCATTATGCGTATCTGAAGATCTCCGAGGGCTGTAATCACCGTTGCAGCTTTTGCATCATCCCGTCGCTGCGCGGAGATCTTACCAGCCGACCGATCGACGATGTGCTGCGCGAGGCTGAGCATCTGGTGCGCGCGGGGGTCAAGGAAATCCTGGTCGTCTCGCAGGACACCAGCGCCTATGGCGTGGATCTCAAGTATGCGCCACGAACGTGGGCAGACCGGGAACGACGCACCCACTTCTATGACCTGACCGAGGCGCTCGGCGAACTCGGCGTCTGGGTCCGGCTCCACTACGTGTACCCTTATCGACACGTCGACGACGTCGTCGGGCTGATGCGCGAAGGACGCGTGTTACCGTATCTCGACATTCCGTTCCAACACGCCAGCAAGCGCATCTTGAGGCTGATGAAGCGGCCCGCCGCGGCCGCCGATACGCTCGAGCGTATCGCCGCGTGGCGCCGCCAGGTCCCCGACATCACGATCCGAAGCACTTTCATCGTCGGCTTTCCAGGCGAAAGCGACGCGGACTTCGAGGAATTGCTCGAATGGCTGGAAGCGGCGCAACTCGACCGCGTCGGGTGTTTCGAATACTCGCCCGTCGAGGGGGCCGCCGCCAACAGCTTGCGCGAGCCGCCCGTGCCGCCGGCCCGCAAGCACGAGCGCTTCGAGCGCTTCATGCAATTGGCGGCCAAGATCAGCGCCGCGCGACTGACGAAAAAGATCGGTCGCACCCTCGAGGTGCTGATCGATCGGGTCGACGGCGACGTCGCCATCGCGCGCTCGAGCGGGGATGCCCCGGAAATCGACGGCGTGGTCCGCATCCGCGGCGCAGACACCGTGGCGGTTGGCGATTGGGCGACGGTGCGTATCACCGGCGCTGACGCCTATGATCTCGAAGCTAAAATTGAGTAACCGGAGAACCTAACGTGGAAATTACCTCAGACCGGGTGGTCACCATTCACTACACGCTGAAAGACGACGGCGGCGCGGTGCTCGACAGCTCCGCCGGCGGCGAGCCGCTGGCCTATATTCAGGGGCATGGCAACCTGGTCGCCGGCCTGGAAAAGGCGCTCGAAGGCAAGGCGGACGGCACGACGCTGGCGGTCGTGGTCGCACCGGAGGACGGTTATGGCAAGCGCGACGAGGCGCTGATACAACAGGTGCCGAAGCGCGCACTGCAGGGCGCGGGAACGATCAAGAAAGGCATGCAGTTTCAAGCGCGTACTGACGATGGGATGCGCCTGTTCACGGTCACCGCACTGCTCGGCGACATGGTGACGCTCGATGGTAACCATCCGCTCGCCGATCAAACGCTGCATTTCGATGTGGAAGTGGTAAGCGTCCGCGCTGCCACGACCGAGGAGTTGGAGCACGGCCACGTGCATGGAGCGGGTGGCCACCACCACTAACGGCCACCACCCTCAAGCGCGGCCGGCTTCCGCGGGCGGCGCCGGCAACGGCTCCACCACCACGTGCTCCGGCGGCAGGCCGATTCGGGCACGCGCATGGATGGCCGCATAGGCCGCCTCGAGATGGCGAGTCGTGCGCACGGTGTCGAACAGCGAACCCGTGCGGCGCTGTTCGGCGAGCTTGCGCTTGATGGCCGTCAGACGCGGCGCATCGAGACCCAGGGCGACCCCGACTTCCTCGTAGGCGGTCCGGTCCACGGTGATGAGCTCCGGTAGACCGAGTGCGCTCAACAAGGATGCGGCCACGCGGCTCGCGAACGCTTCGCCGGGACAGGTCAGCACCGGCAAACCGGCCCATAGTGCATCACTTGCCGTGGTGTGCGCGTTGCACGGTGAGGTGTCCAAGAACAAGTCGGCGAATCGATGCCGCGCCAGGTGCGCCGAGGCGTACAAGCGCGGCGCGAAGATCAGCCGCTGCGCGCCGATGCCGGCACGCACTGCCGCTTGCCGCAGCTGATTCGCCGCTCGCGCATGGTCCTCGAGCAACCACAGCACGCTGTCGGGCACCCGCTCGAGCATCCTCATCCAGGTCGTGAACACCCGGGGCGTGATCTTGTACGTGTTGTTGAAACAACAATACACCATGCCCTGCGGCGGCAACCCGGCCTGCTCCCGACTGCCCGTCGGTTCGCTCATCCGACGCAGCCCATCATTCACCTGATAGCTCTCAGGCAGATAAATGATCTTTTCACGGTAATGGTGTTCATACCCCGGCGGAATCACCACACGGTCGGCGACCAGATAGTCCATGTATTGCGCGCCCATCGTCCCGGGATGACCGAGATAGCCGACCTGTAGCGGCGCCGCGCGCAGGGCGAAGATGCCGGGTCTCGCGTGCTCAGTCAGGCCCTTGAGGTCGACCGCGATGTCGATCCGAAGCTTGCGTGCGAGTCGCGCGATCTCCCGATCGGATTGCCCGTGCACATCGAGCACGGTTGAGGCCGCTTCCAACCGCCGCCGCATCGCATCCCGCGTCGGTGTCCCGTACGAGAATGCGGTCACGTCGAACCGGTCACGATCGTGACTCTCGAACAATCCCGCCATCAACGCCATGGTGGCGTGGTTATGAAAATCCGCCGAAAAATAGCCGACCCGGATTCGGCCGTCGATTGATCTCGGCGCGGCCTCCCCGAGGCAGGGATCGAGGGGATGCCGGTCTCGTATCCAGTTCTCCGCCGTCTGCCGATGCAGATGTGCTGAATCGCAGATCGCGAACACACAAAAAGGACTGGCTGCCGCTTCGCCGCGCTCGATCGCATCGGCAATGGCGCCGACGGCGGTGTCGAAATCGGCCCATTCGCACAGACGCATCTGGGCGATCTGGCGCAGCCCCAGCAATCCGCTCGCCGTGCAGCCGAGGGCGAGGGCCCGGTCGATGCTATCGATGGCGTCCTCGTGCCGTTCGAGCGCGAGCAGCGCCTGCGCGCGGTTGACATACGCATCGGCTGATTGGCAATCGAGCGCGATCACGCGATCGAAGCTGTCGAGAGCGGCCACGTGATCGCCGAGTTCGCGTTGGACGGTGCCGCGATTGTAATAGGCTGGCGCATGATCGGGCTTTAAGGCAATGGCGCGGTTGAAGCTCGCGAGGGCCGCATCGAAGCGTTTCAGGTCCTTGTGGATCACACCCACGTTCGAATGGACCTCCGCCAGATCGAGATTCAAGGCGATGGCCTGCTCGAAACTCGCCAATGCCTCCAGGGGTCGATTCAGGCGCATCAGCACCTCCCCCCGATGGGCATGGGCCAACGCGTGGTCCGCCTTGCAGCGGATCGCCCGATCGTAGCTGTCGAGCGCCGCGTCGAGCTGGCCGAGTTCAGCGAGTGCGACTCCGCGGTTGCAGTGCGCCCCTGGATTGCCCGGATCGAGTTCGCTGACCGCCTCGAACAAGGCCGCGGCCCGGCTCGGATCGCCGTTACATGCCGCGCGCAGCGCCTCCCGAAAGATCGCATCGACCGAGCTTGGCGCCGCGACCGGGGAGCCGGGCCGCGCGCTCATGAGATGTACTTGAAGAGCGAGAGCCCCTCCGTGATCGTGTAGGCCTGCATGGCCGCGCTCAGCGTGGTGTTTTCCGTGGTGAGCGTGGTGATGGCGCTGGCGTAGTCCAAGCCCTGCAGCGCCGAAATCGACGTCTGCAACTGGGTTTGTTGAGTGGTATCCACCGACAATTGCGTCGTCACCGCATTGAGGCGACCACCCACGGAGGCCTGAACGTTCGACGTTTGGGTCAATGACTGGCTGATGTTGTTGATGGCGGTGTTGATCGAATTGGTAAGCTGCGGGGAGGCGGTCGTCGATGTGCTACTGGCCTGCAGCGAAGTCACCAGGTTCTGAATCGTGGTGAAGATGCTTTGACTGCTGGAGGGCGCCACCGAGAACGTATCTCCCGAGGCGGGCTGTCCGGTCAAGGTGACCTGTACCCCGCCGAACGCGATGGTCCCGCCGTCGGTATACGTCCCGCCCGTCACGACCTGGGTGTTCGGCTGGGCCGTGGTATCCGTGACGTTATAGCTGCCGGTTCCGGTAAAGGCGATCGTATAGTTGTGACCGGTGTAGGTACCCGACACCGACGTCGCGCCGACGATGCCGGTGCCGGCATTGCCGGCGGCGGCGGTGGTGGTGAAAGTGCCGTTACCGGTCGGTGCATTGAACACGGTCAGGCCATTGTCGCCGGTCGCGATCGTATGACCCGCTGCGATTTGCACCGCCGGTTGACCCGTATCACCGTTATAGGTCACGGCGGTGCTGGTCTGCGTGTACGGCTGCGTCTGGGTGGAGTACCCGGCGAAGATATAATTGCCATTCCCGTCCTGCGTATTGGCGAGCGCAATGAGGCTGCTTTGAATCTGCTGTGCCTGGCTCGCGATGGCGGTCAAATCCTGGCCGGACGCGGTGCCGGAATTCGCTTCGAGCGCCAGGGTTCGCAGGCTCTGCAACTGCGACTGCACCTGGGTGAGCGTGCTGTCTTCCGTGTTGAGCGCGGTCTGTGCCGAATTCGCGTTGGTCGTGAATTGGCGGCTCTGCGCCAGGACCGCGTCGTAACTGTCGACGGTACCGGCGGCGGCCGGATCCTGTGATGGCTCGGTATACGCCTGTCCGCTCGACACCTGGTTCAAGGTTGCCGATACATCCGACTGGAGCGAATCGATTTGGGCGAGGAACTGGGTTTGCTCCGAGGCTTGAGTTACACGCATGGAGGATCCCTCAAGTGGTGGCGCCGATGGCGTCCAAGAACGTGGTGAATACCGAATTGCCGATTTGCAGCGCCTGGGCGGATGCCTGGTAGGCCTGTTGCCACTTCAGAAGATTGGCGGCCTCGTCATCCAGGTTGACTCCCGACACCGCTTGCACGTTCGCGATTGCCTGCGTATTCACGGCCGACTGTGCGGTCTGGGCCGTGTTGACTTGCTGCGCCTGGCTGCCGACCGCGGTGACCAACGCGCTGGTCGCCGCGGTCACGCTCGTGGTGCCGCTCGCCAGCAAGCCCTGGGTCTGTTGAGCGGCGTTGGCGAGCGCATTGACGTTGTTGCCAACCTGGCCGACGTTGTTTTTCACGGTGAAACTATCGAGAGCCGCCGGCGTTCCGGTCAACGTCGCCTGCCAGCCGCCCACAGTCACGAGCCCGCCGTTGCCCACCGTCTGTGCGGCGCCGCCGTTGACCGTGTAGGTGGTCGCGCTGGTGAAGGCGATCGTGGTGTTGGCCGGCAGCGTCTGATTGGTGGGGTTCGAGAACGTCCCAAGTGAACCAGAGCCGGTGTTGGTGGTCGCCGCGGTTGCCGTCAGCGCCGAGGCGGAGGCGAGTTGCGAGGCATTGGTCAGCGTCACGCTGATGGATCCCGCGGCGGCCGCGGTGGGTTCGATCAGGAACTGGTCGCCCGTCGCCGGCGTCTGCGACAGTGTGACGCTGAACCCGGGGCCCGTCAGCGTATTGCCGGCCTGCGTGAAGGCGACGGCCTTGCCCGTCGTGGCGTCGCTCAGCGAATACGCGCCTCCCCCATAGGAAAGCACATAGTTATCCGCGGTCAGCGCGCCGATGCTCGCGGCCGTGGTGCCCACCGTGACCGTGGCCGAGGCGGAGCCGGTGTTGTTGCTCGATGGCACGGCCTGGGCCGCACCCACCGAAAACAGATTCGACCCCAAGGCACCGGCGAGATCGAGACCCGAGTTCTGCTGGGTATTGGCGCTCGCGCTGAAGGCCGTTGCCAGCTGACCAATCTGATTGATGGCCGGATTGACCGCCTGCGTGCGTGCGGCCAGCAAACCGCCCAGATCGCCTGACGTGATCTGTGAGTTGATGCTGTTGGTGCCGTTCGTGGTGGTGGAAATATCCAGTTGCGAGGCATTGAATGAATCGGGCACCGTGGTCAGGGTGGTGACGTTGCCATTCAGCACCAAAGGTTCGCCATTGCCGATGAATACGTTGATGGAACCGTCGCTGTTCGAGGTCGTGCTGACGCCGACCAGCTTCGATAAATTCGACAGTTCCGTATCGCGCTGATCCAACAGCGCATTGGGCTGCTGGCTGCTGCCCCCGTTCGCCCCCGCCGAGATTTTCTGGTTCAAGTTTGCGATCGATGCCGCCAGAGAATTGATCTGGCTGACATCCGAGGTGATTGACGAGTTGATGCCGGTATTGAGGGCCTGCAGCTGCGAGTTCGTGCTCTGAAAACTGGTCGCGACGGCCTGCGCCGCGCTCAACACCGCCTGACCCGACGCCGCCGAGGTGGGATCGTTCGCGAGCGTCGACCAGGCGTTGTAATAATTCGTCAATGCGGTGGTGAGTCCGCCAGCGGTGGTGCCGATGATATCGTCGATGTGATTCGTATACGTCTGAAGGCTGTTGAGCTGGCCGAGATTACTCTGCGAGTTGTACAACTGCGTGTTGTTGAGCTGATCGACCGCCCGATTGATGGAGGCGACCGAGACCCCATCGCCAATCGCGGCGGCGGTGCTCCCCTGGGGAACTTGCGCGGTGAGTTCCACGGATTCGACCGCATAACCCGGCGTGTTGGCGTTGGCAATGTTGTTGCTCGTGACGGCGATCCCCGTCTGAAACGCCTGCAGCGCCGATATGCTGATATCAAAAAGGTCCGACATGTGCCGTTCCGCCTAGGCCTGGTGACTGCGGTTGTTGACAGGGTTATCGGCCGGGAATCGCATACTTAAAGTTTCGTGGCGTTGACGATGAGGGCGGTACGGAACGTGTTGCTGTTGACCAGATCCTTCAGCTTGTTCGCATACTGCGGATCCGTGGCGTAGCCAGAATTGCCGATGGCCTGAATGTAGCTGTCCGCATCGGCGCCGCCCGCCAACGCGTTGCGGTACCGCGGCGCGTTCTGCAACAGCCTGGCGAAATCGCTGACGCTCTCCTCCACCGACCCATAGGCGCGGAAGGTCGCGCGTCGCTGGGTTGCGACACCGCCGCTGAATTCCACGGTGCTGGCGCTGGCGCGGGCGCCGCTCCAGCTGTCATCGGCCTTGATGCCGAACAGATTCAAGCTCGGCGCTCCGTCCGCGGTATGCGGCATCCGTTTGCCCCAGCCGGTCTCCAGGGCGGCCTGGGCCAGCATGCCCACCGGACTCACGCCCAAGCTCGAGGCGGCGCGCTGGATGGTCGGGAGCATGGCGCCGACGAATTGAATGGCATCTTGCAGCATGCTGGTGGAGGGCGTGCTGCTGCCCCCCGATTGCGAACGAGCTTCGCCATTGGCGCCGGACTGCCGCCAGCGTTGCAGCGCATCGGTCGGCGCGGTCGTGGGTCCGACGCCGGTCAGCGCCTGGGACGGGTCCTCACCGTGGTGTCCGTTCGCAGCGGCCTGCGCTGCCAACTGACGCGTGAGCTGTGTGCCGATTCCAAGTCCACCGCGCTGACTCAACTGCAGCGCGATCTGCTTGTCGAACATGTCTTGGTACATGCTCATTTCATTGCTGGCCTGATCGCCGACGTCGGCGCTCGCGTCACGCATGCTCTTCAACATCATTTGCAGGAACAGCGCGTCCACCTGCTGCGCCACGGCGGCGATCGCCGCGGGTGAACTCGGATCCTGCTTGAGAGCCGAGAGCGCGTTCACGTTGCTGTACGTGTTCGCGGCGGTGGTCGGCGGGGGCGGAATGGAGTTTGTCATGCTAGATCACGATCAGCTCGGCCTGCAGCGCTCCGGCCTCGCGCAATGCCTCGAGGATGGCAACGAGATCGCCCGGTGCCGCGCCCACTTCATTCACGGCGCGGACGATCTGCTCCAGATCCACGCCGGGTTTGAACAGGAACATGTGGTTTGGTCCCTCATCGACTTTGATGGTCGAGCTGTCGACGACGGTGGTCTGGCCCGCGGACAGAGGTCCCGGCTGACTGACGGACTTCTCCTCTTTGATCGTCACGGACAGCGAACCGTGGGATACGGCGGCCGGACTCACTGTGACGTTGCTGCTGATGACCACCGTGCCGGTGCGCGAGTTGATGATGACGCGCGCCGGCGCGCTGGCGGGTTCGACTTGCAGGTTCTCGATCTGGGACAGGAATTGCACGCGCTGGGTGATCGCGACGGGCGCCTGCACGCGCACCGACCCGCCATCGATGATGGACGCGACGTCGCTGCCGATGCCGTGGTTGACGCTCTCGACCAAGCGGCTGGCGGTGGTGAAGTCCGGATCGTTCAAGTTCAAGACGATGGAGTCGCCTTGCGCCAGTTGGGTCGGGACCGCGCGCTCGACCGTCGCACCATTCGGAATTCGGCCCGAACTCGGCACATTCACGGTCAACTTGGAGCCATCCTGCGCTTCGGCGCCAAATCCGCTGACGATCAAGTTGCCCTGCGCGATGGCATAGACCTGGCCGTCGAGCCCATGTAAGGGGGTGACCAGCAACGAACCGCCGCGCAGACTCTTGGCATTCGCGATCGAGTTGACGGTGATGTCGATGGTCTGACCCGGCTTGATGAATGCCGGCAGCACCGCATGCACGGAGACCGCCGCCACGTTCTTGAGCTGGGGCGTCACGTTCGATGGCACGGTCACGCCGAGTTGCGCGAGCATGTTGGTGAGCGATTGCACGGTGAACGGCGCCTGGCTGGTTTGATCGCCGGTGCCGTTCAAGCCGACCACCAGGCCATAGCCGATCAGCTGGTTGGTGCGCACGCCCTGCACCTGGGCCATGTCCTTGATGCGCTCGGCCTCGGCGACTCGCGCGAGGCCGAGCGCCACCACACACACCGCGATGATGGTCCTGAACATGCTGGCCGGCGTCAGAACGGAGCGAAGGCGGAGTTGAAGAACCGTGCCAACCAGCCCATCTGGTTGGAGGCATTGACCGCGCCCTTGCCGGAATAGCTGATGTGCGCATCCGCGAGCTTGTCGGACGTCACCGTATTGTTGGTCGAGATATCGGCGGGCCGGATGACCCCCGCGATATGCACGAATTCGTCGCCCTGGTTCAGTTTCAGGGTCTTGTCGCCTTGCACGACCAGATTGCCGTTCGGCTGCACGTCGATCACGGTCACGGTCAGGCTGCCCGCGAGGCTGTTGCTCTGCGCGCTCGTACCCGCTCCGTTGAACGCATCGTCTCCGGTGAGCGTGGTGTCGAGGATGGGTACACCCTTCGTGGTATAGGACTTGCCGAACAGCGACGGACCCGTGTTCGCCACGGATGTTTTCTTGGCAGTCGTCGTCGTGGCCGTCTTGCTGGCATTGGTGTTTTCGTTGAGCACGATGGTCAGTACGTCGCCGACCCGGCGCGCCTTCAAGTCCGCGAACAGTTCCATCTGCTGGCCGGCCTGGTAGATCGCGCCTTCCGTGCGCGGCGCCGGGGGCGGCAACACCCGGGCGACCGGCGCATCCGTTTTGTGGCTCTTGCCGGGCAGCATGCCGCAGCCCGGCGCCCCCAGAACGCCGAGCATGGCGACGAGCGCGGCGCCGCGCCTCATGACAGGTTCTGCGTCAGATACTGCAGCATCTGATCGGTGGTACTGATCGCTTTCGAATTCATCTCATAGGCCCGCTGACACGTGATCATGTTCACGAGTTCGGTGACCGTGTTGACGTTCGAGGTTTCCAGCGACCCTTGACTCAACGAGCCGTATCCATTGGTGCCCGGAGCACCCACCTGAGGGGAGCCGCTCGCCGCCGATTCGGTGAGCAGGTTGTTGCCGACGGGCTGCAAGCCCTCGACGTTGACGAAGTTGGCCAATTGAATTTGGCCGAGGGTCGTGGTCTTCGACGAGCCGGCGGTGCTGGTGCTCACCGTGCCGTCGGCACCGATGGTCACCGACTGCGCCGTGATCGGGATCGTGATCGCCGGCGACAGCGGGTAACCGCTGGCGGTCACGAGGTTGCCCTGCGAGTCGAGCGAGAACGAGCCATCACGGGTGTAGGCGAGCGTCCCATCCGGCATGGTGATCTGAAAGAATCCTTGACCCGTGATCGAGACGTCGAACGAGCCGCCGGTTTGCAGCACACTGCCCTGTAGGTAACTCTTTTCGGTGGCCCCGATCTTCACGCCGGTGCCGAGCGACAAGCCCGCGGAGTACTGCGTATTCTGGGTGCTCTGCGAACCGACCTGCTGGATGTTCTGGTACATCAAGTCCTGGAAGGTGGCGCGGTCGGCTTTGTAGCCAGTGGTGTTGCTGTTCGCCAGATTGTTGGCAATCACCGCCATCTGGGTGTTCTGTGCGTCGAGACCGGTTTTGGCGGCCCATAGTGCGAGATTCATGTAAACATCCTCGAGGGGGTTATGACGTCGACATCATGCGCTCGGCGCTTTGTTCGTTGGTGTCGGCTGAATTCATGCTCTTGATCTGAAATTCGTACAGGCGCTGCAGCTGGATCATGCTGACCAGCGACATCGCCGCATTGACATTGCTCGATTCGAGCGCGCCGGAGGACACGTGCACCGTCTCGTCGGTCGGCGACTTGCCGCCGGCGGTGAGATAGAACAATCCGTCCGTGCCCTTCTTCAAGGTCTTGGTCGCGGGATTCACGAGCTTGATGCGATCGACCTGCGACTGAGCGGCGGCGGCGAGCCCGAGTGGAACCACCGAGACCGTACCGTCGGTGCCGACCGTGACCGACGTCGCGGGCGGAATCTGCACCGGGCCGGATTCCGACAGCACTGGCTGTCCGCCCGCGGTGATGAGCGCTCCGCTATCGGAGATTCTGAGTGCCCCGGCACGCGTATAGGCCTCCTGGCCGTTCGCGCCCTGTACCGCGATGAAGCCATTGCCGTTGACGGCGACATCGAGCGGCGACCCGGTGGTCTCGATCGTACCCACGGAGTAATCCACGCCGCTGTCGGCGGCGACCGCGTTCACCCGCGTCGCATAGCCCGGGCCATAGATGGGCTCGCTCGAGAACGCGGTGGTGTCGGCGCGAAAGCCCGTGGTGCTCGAATTCGCGATGTTGTTGTTGTTGACGGTCTGCGCCTGCATGATCTGTTTGGCGCCGGTCATCGACACATAGAGTGCGTGGTCCATTAATGGCTGATCTGGATGACGGTCTGGGATTCTTGATTCGCCGTCGTGATGACCTGCGCGTTCGAGTCGAATTCGCGTTGCGCGGTGATCATGTTCACGAGTTCGGTGGTCAGATCGACGTTGGAGCTTTCGAGCGCACCCGCTTGAATGCTGCCGAAGCCGGCCGATGCGGCAGTGCCCTGGACGACATCGCCCGAATCGAAGGTGGCCGCCCAGCTCGTGTCGCCGAGCTGTTTCAGTCCTTGCGGATTTGGAAAATTGGCCATGGCCAATTGACCCAATTCGGTGGTTCGACCGTTCGTGTAGACGGCCGAGACGATGCCGGAGGCGTCGATGGCCACCGTGGAGAGTTGGCCCGTCGCGAAACCATTCTGCGTGATCGACGTCACGCCGAACTGACCCCCGTACTGGGTGCTGGAACCGAACTTGAAGGCGATATTCATATTATTGCCGCCATCGGGCGGTTGGTAGGTGAAGCTCAGGGCGCCGCCGTTGCTGGGGGCCGCGCCATTGACATATTTGAGCGCACCGGCCGACGTGAACGTCATCGTCTGCGACGGTCCCGCTGATTGGCCGTTGATCTGCATGTTCACGGCCCAGGTGTCCGCGGGAACCGCCGGTACCACGGGAGGACCCGCGCTGCCCGCCGATACCGGTAACGCGGTGAAGTACATGGTCGCCGAATAGGCGTTGCCCAGCGAGTCGTACACCGTTGTCGAGGTGGATTGATTGTAGGTCTCCGAGTTGGACGCGACGAAACCGTCGGTGCCATACTCGGTCGGCGTCGCCGCGCCTGCCGGCAGGTTCAAGATCACGGCCGCTGTGGTGGTTGCCGCCGGTGCACTCTGTGCCGACTGAAGGTTCAGGTTACTGAGTGCACCCGTGTTGAATCCTCCGTTGGTGAGCGGCGGGTAGACCTGCAGCGCCGTGCCGTTGGAGCTCACCACGTCGCCCGCGGCGTCTTCCGAAAATTCACCGTTGCGCGAATACTCGAGTCCATTGGAGCCCTTCAGCGTGAAGAAGCCGTCACCGCTGATCGCAAGGTCGAGGTTCGAGGAAGTCGTGCTGATGTTGCCCTGGGTGAATTGCTGGGCGGTGACCAGCTGCTGCACGCCTTCGCCCGAGATCGACGTGTTGAGATTCACCGCGCCGGCGGCGTACACGTCGCCGAATTCGGCGCGCGATGACTTGAAGCCGATGGTGTTGGCGTTGGCGATGTCGTTGGAGGTGACGCTCAAGTCGGAACTGGAGGCGGTCAATCCGGAGAGCGCAATGCTGAAACTTGACATGGTTTGGTTGTTCCTCGGGGCTGCTAATTGGAGATCTGTTCGACTTCGGAGAAGGGCACACTGCCCAGCCCCGCGACATTCAACGTGAGTCCGGAGGTTCCGGACCCCATGGTCACGCTCTCGACCGTGCCGTTCACGTAGGTGCTGATCGCGGTTCCGGCGGCGGTTCCGGTCACCACGGCATTGACCGTATAGGTCCCGGCCGGGGCGGCGCTGCCGTCCGGCTGCTGACCGTTCCAGCTGAAATTCGCCAAACCTGTCGACTGTGCGCCGAGATCGATTGAGCTCACGAGCACACCACTGCTGTTCGTGATGTTCACCTTCACGTCGGAGCTGGTCTGCGGAACCTTGACGGCGCCGGTGACCGCCTGACCGTTCGTGGTGGTGGTTGCCGATGAACTCGTCACCAACGCCTGATGCCCGAGCAGCGAGGAGGCCTGCAGTGCCTGGCTCGAGGTCAGCGACGTCGCCAGCGTATTGAACGAGCTGTTGAGGTTCTGGATTCCCTCCACCGTGGAGAGTTCGGCGAGCTGGCTCAGGAAGGCATTGCTGTCCACCGGGCTGGTCGGATCCTGGTTCTTGAGCTGCGCCAGCATCAGCGTCAGAAAATCCGTGCTGCCCAGCGACACGCCGCCGGTGCCGGAGGCGGCTGCCGAGGTGCTCGAAGAACTGCTGGCACCGGTGGCGCCCGTCGTCGCGCCGGTGCCGGTGCCGGTTCCCGTGCCGGTGGCCGCCGCATGTGTTTGAATCATCATGAATGGAGGTCCTTGAAGTCCTAGTGACCCATCGAAATCGTTTTGAGCAGCAAGTCGCGCGCGGTGTTGATCGCCTCGACGTTGGTCGAGAAGGAGCGGTTGGCCGAAATCATGTTCGTCATTTCCTCGATCGGATTGACGTTCGAGGTAAAGACGTAGCCATCCTTGTTGGCCTGCGGGTTGTTCGGCTGGTAGCTCATCGTCGGCGGCGTCGTGCTCTCGACGATGCCGAGCACGCGGACACCCGCCGACGCATCCTGACCCAGATCGCTGGTATCGGAGTCGTCCATCATCGCTTGGAACACCGGATGCCGTCCGCGATACACCTGCGTAGGATCGCCGCTGACGCTTTCGGAGTTGGCGAGATTGCTGGCCGTGGTGTTGAGCCGGATGGTCTGCGCATTGAGCGCGCTGCCGGCGACGTTGAAGACACTGAACAGGGACATGGGTGAGCTCCTGGTGACCGGTTCACTGGCCGGCGATTGCGTACTGCAACAGCGATATCTGACTGTTGATGAAATTGAGGCTGGCCTGATACCTGACATTGTTCTCGGCGAACGCGGCTTGCTCCACCGGCATTTCAACCGTGTTACCGTCGAGCGACGCCTGGTAGGGATTGCGATACTTGAGGTCAGCGGCCGGCAGCCCGCCGTCACTCATCGAGATGTGGGCGGCGTTGGTGACCGTGACCGGCAACGGCGCATCGCCTTGCGAGCCGCTCAGCACCTCGGCGAAATCGATGTCGCGCGCTTTGAAATTCGGTGTGTCCGCATTCGCCATGTTATTGGCGAGCACGCTGAGCCGCTGTCCGTGCAATAACAGCGCTGGTTCATGGATGCCGAAGACGTTGTCGAACATGATTGCGATTCTCCTCGACGGGGATAGAGCAAGTGCTGTGCCAACGCTCGAGTACACGCCGAATGCTTGGGCTCGAGGCCGCGGCGGGCTGATTTGCCGGGGACGTCACAGCCAAACGCGCGGGCGCAACGCGGCAAACCCTTGCCGCGGCGGCAGCCGTCGCCGGAGGCCTCTGCCGGCGTGGCACGCCGCTTGCTTATGTCTTCTCATGTTGCTGCGTTCGTCAAAAAGCCGTCACGCGCTCGTATGCTCCGGGTGGTTGGCTCTCTCATTGACGGCAGCGCTGGCGTCGAGCGCGACCCCGGCGGCGAGCGACGCGCCCGGTGCCGCCGGCCCGGCCGCGATCGAGAACATCCCCGAACTCGAAGCCATCGCCCGCGTCGAAGCGCTGCGGCAGCTGCCCCCGCTCACCGAGAAACAGCGCATTGAGGTCGGGCCGCTGCCGCCGCAGGTGCGCCTCGCGCGTTGCGAGCACCCGGTCAAGCCCGCACGCGCGCCGGGTCTGCCCACTCCCGGTCGCGTGCTGATCGAGCTGCGCTGCGAAGGTCACGCGCCATGGCATGTGTATGTGCCGGTCAAAGTCGTGGGCACCACGCCGGTGGTGACGGCGGCGCATGCCATCATCGCCGGTACCGTGCTCACGGCGAAGGACCTGGCCACGCAGCAACACGACCTGACCGCGCTGCCGCCGGGCTACCTCGACGACCCCGGGATCGCGTTGGGGCTGACCGCGGCGCGGGCGATCGCCGGGGGCAGCATTCTCACCAACCAGGAACTCTTGGGGCTCAAGGCCGTGCAGCACGGGCAAACCGTCACGTTGGTCGCCGACGCCGGCGGCATCAGCGTGCGGATGGAAGGCCGGGCCCTCACCGACGGGCTCGTCAATCAGCGCGTCAAGGTCATGAACCTGTCCTCGGGCAGGGTGGTCGAAGGGATCGCCCGCTCTGCTCAAGTCGTTGAGATTATTTTCTAATTTCGCCTAAAGTGAAGCTCGTCACAGTCGATAACATTCCCCATGCAACCAATATGGGCACGCGGCCTAAAGTTCCCCGCCACCCGACCGATACCCTGGTACGGGTAGATCGTTTGCCCAAGGAGAGACCAAGGTGTCCAATCGAATTAATGGCTATTCGTCGAACGAACCGCTAACCCCGCTGACGGGTTCGACGGGCGGTGCTGCCGCGACCGGCAAGACCCCGAGCACGGCGGGTGCCGCTGCCAGCGCGGCACCGGCGCCGGCCGCCGCGCCCACGTCGACGGTGGACACCGCCACGTTTACCGGTCCCGCCATCACATTGCAGAAGCTCTCCGAAGCGGTTGCCAATGCGCCGGTGGTGAACACCCAGAAAGTGGCCACGGTGAAACAATCGGTGCAAAACGGCACCTACCAGGTCGACTCGGGCCGCGTCGCCGACAAACTGATCCAATTTGAGACTGGATTGAACTGAACATGAACAGCGAAACCGAGCGGCGCCTGGAAGTGGTACTGGAACGAGAAATCGTCGCCGCACGTTCGCTCAATCGGACGTTGAGCGATGAGCGCACCGCGCTGACCGGCACCGCCCCCGAAGCGGTGCTGGCCCAGGCGGCCCAGAAAACCGAGCTGCTGGGCGCGATCGAACGATTGGAAGCGGAGCGTCGCGACCTATGCGCAGCCGCACAGATCACCCTCCCGCCGCGCAAGCGCGGCGAGATGCCGGTCCCCGATGACGTGCCCGCCAACGTGGGCGAGCGCTGGCGCGCCCTGCTGGAATTGATCGCGGCCTGCCGGGTGGCCAATGAGGTCAACGGCTACATCATCAATGCTCGCCGCGGGCATGTGACCCAATTGATGACAATCCTGCGAGGCGGTACCTCGTTCACCTATGACCCCCAAGGAAAGACCTTCGCCAAGTCGCTTCGAGCGCTGGCGCGGGCATGATTCATGCTAGTACTCAGTCGACGCGCTGACGAATCGATCGTGATCCAGCCCGCGGATGACGCGGACGGGAACATGACGGTAGCCGAATTGTTCGCCAATGGGCCGATTCAAATCACCCTGCTGGGCGGCACCGGCCGGCGCGTCAAGATGGGCATCGACGCGCCCGAACAACTGGCGATCCGCCGCAAGGACATCGCTTAACGTTGAGCCGGCGCCTACCTCCTCGAGGGCGCATGTGGCTGTAGTTGCGATGAGTCGGGATTCGAGGGCGACACCCCTCCTCAAAGGGGCGCTGCAAGACTTCACCAGCGGACGATTGCGCGAGGCGCGCGCCACCTTGAGCGCCGTCTTGCGGCGCGAGCCCCATGACGCCGCCGCCCTGCATCTGCTCGGGATCATCGAATATCAGGCCGGCGAGCAACGCCTGGCCCATGATCTGCTGGGCGCTGCCGCCCGCGCCCCCAATGCCACCGCCCTGCACCTGTTGAGCTACGCGGAGCTTTGCTGTAAACCCCACGATTTACAGAGCGGGATCGATGCGGTGCGGCGCGCACTGCTGCTCGACAGCCAACTGCCGCTGGCCTGGCTGTGTCTCGGCCGCTTGCTGTTTGAAGCGCGGGATTACGCGGAAAGTCACCGCTGTTTCGAGCGCACGTTGCAGTTGCAGCCCGATTGCGCGGCGGCGCGCTGCGGACTCGCCAATGCCTTGGGGCGCCTGGGCGAGACTCTTGCCGCTGTGGCCGAGTTCGACGCGTTGCTCGCCGCACAACCGGACAATGCCGAGGCACGCGACAGCTATGCGTTGCTGCTACAGGACTTGGGTCGGCTCCCGGCTGCGCTCGAGCAAGCCGAGGCCGCCGCGGCGGCACGGCCGGAGGTCCTCGAATTTCAAATCCGTGCCGCCGACATCGAACGGCTGATGGGACGCCATTGGCCGGCGCTCTGCCGGCTCACGGCGCTGCCGGCGAAAGGTCATGGCGACGTCAATATCTTGACGCAGAGGGCCCACCTGCTGCGACTGGTCGATCAATTCGAGGCCGCCGCGGACCTGTGCCGCGAGGCCCTGGCGCAAGGCGGGGAATCGGCCGAACTGCTGCGCGCCTATGGTCTCGCGCTTGAGCTCGACGGTAAGGATGCCGACGCACTTGCGCTTTTCGATCGGGCCGCCGAACTCGCCGTCGCCGCCCCACGATCCCGTGCCATGGCCTGGTCCGACAAGGGCGTGCTGCTCACGCACTTGGGGCGCTTTGAGGAAGCCGCGGCGAGCTTCGACCGGGCCATCGCCTGCGAACCCACGCTCGCCGAGGCGTGGTACAACAAGAGCAATCTCGAGCGCTGCCTGCCGGGTGACCCGTCATTGCCAGCCATGCAGCGTCTGCTCGAGAGTTCGTTCTCGCACCACGACCGCCTGCTGCTGCACTTCGCGCTCGGGAAGTCGTTGCTGGATGTAGGCGATGTCGACGCGGCTTTCGGCCACTGGCACCGCGCGAACCGGCTGAAGCGCACCAGCATCGATTACGATGCGGCGGCCGCGAGCCGCGACCTGCACGCCATCGCCCGGCGGCCTTTTCCAGCCAGCCCACCGGCTGATCCGCAGCGCGAGCCGCGCTCCGAACTGCCCGTGTTCGTCGTCGGTATGCCGCGTTCCGGTTCATCGCTGGTGGAACAGATCCTGGCCTCGCACCCGGAGGTGCACGGCGCCAGCGAGCAGTTGCAGCTCCGGGCGTGGTTCGAGCAAGCGGCGGCGGCACCGCACGACCTGCCCGCGCCGGCCATCGCCACCGCCATCCTCGCCAAGCTGACACGGCTCGCACCGCGGGCCTCCCGCGTGATCGACAAGGACCTCGAGAACTTCCAACACCTCGGCATCATCCATGCGGTTCTGCCGCGGGCGCGCATCATCCACTGTCGGCGTGACCCGTTGGACACCTGCCTGTCGGCGTACACCAAGCTCTTCGTCGGCGATATGGGATTCACCTACGACCTGGCCGAGCTCGGCCGCTACTACCGGGATTATCACGCACTGATGGCGCATTGGCGCGCGTGCTTGCCCCGCGAAATTTTCCTGGAGCTCGACTACGAAGACCTGGTGGCGGAGCCGCAACGGACGAGCCGCCAGCTCATCGATTTTCTCGGCCTCCCATGGCACGACGCCTGCTCACGCTACTTCGCAACCGAGCGGGCCGTTCGAACCGCAAGCGCCGGCGCGGTCCGTCGACCGATCTATCGCTCAAGTGTCGGACGAGCCCGCGCGGTGCGGGCCCACCTAGGTCCTCTGATCGAGGCGCTGGGGGACCTCGCGCCGTGAGTGCCGACCTGTTGGAACTCGCGACCGCCCGTCATCGGGCCGGCGATCTCACCGAGGCGCGGCGCCTGTATCGACAGCGCTTGGCCGATGCCCCCGCCGACATCGATGCCTTGTTCCGCAGCGGTCTGCTCGAATTGCAAGAAGGTCGGGCGCAGCTGGCCCTCGACCTGATCGAACAGGCCATCGGGATCTCGAACAGCAGCGATGGAGCGCTGCAACGTCGCCATGAGATGGGTCGTGGCCAGGCGCTCGAGGCCCTGGGGAGGCCGCTCGAAGCCGAAGCGGCGTACCGACGTGTGCTCGACCTCGAACCAGAGTCGGTCGATGCACAGGTCGCGTTGGGCCTCGTCCTGCAGGCGCAGAACCGGCACGCCCCGGCCATCGAGGCCTACCGGCGCGCGCTCGAGCGTCAGCCCGAGCATTTCGTGGCGCTCAATAATATGGGCAATTGCCTGCAGCGCCTCGGTCGCATCGAGGAAGCCGTCACCGCCTACACCGACGCATTGCGGCTGAGGCCCGATGCGGCCGGCGCGATGGCCAATCTCGGCACCGTGCTGCAGGCCGTCGGTCGAACCCCGGAAGCGCTCGAGCTGTTGCGTGCTGCGCTGGCGCGCGAGCCCCGGGTCACCGCACATGCCGTGAATCTCGGAATCGCGTTGTGCCGCATCAAAGACTTCGCCGCCGCGGAGACCGTTCTGAGGAGGGCGCGCGCCGCCGCTCCAGACTCTATCGACGCACAGTTCAATCTCGGCAACACCCTTGCCGGTCTTGGACGAACCGAAGAAGCTCGCGACTGTTATCGCTGGGTGGTTGAACGCAATCCGCTGCACGTGGATGCGCTCGTGAACTTGGGCAACGCGCAGCGCGAGCTCAACAACGTCGACGCCGCGGGAGCCGCCTATGCCGCGGCGATGAAAGCGCAGCCGCGCGGTGTGCCGGCGATGAACAATGCCGCGTGCCTGCTGCGCACCCTGGGGCGCTTGGATGAAGCCGAGGACCTGCTGCGCCAAGCGCTCGACCTCGAACCGCACAACGCGACGCTGCATGACAATCTTGGCAGCGTGCTCAAGGATGGCGGCGATCTCGATGCGGCCATCGACTGCTTTCGACGCTCGCTGTACCTCGATCCCGACAACCCCGCCACGCACGGTAATTTGGCCTACGCCTTGAGCTTTCAAGCCGCCGACGCGGACGTCGTGCGCGCCGAATGCGAGCGCTGGTACCAACGCTTTGGCGCCGCGCTCCTGCCCGCCCGGCCGGTGTTCGCGAACGATCGGCAGCCGCAGCGCCGCCTCAAGGTGGGTTACGTCTCGCCTGACTTTCGCGACCATTGCCAATCGCTGTTCACCATCCCCTT
>Ga0116226_10001140_pt1 | contig 23062 bp, 20 predicted proteins | sample S1TSphfallax_FD_89692 | JGI IMG/M metagenome (GOLD analysis project Ga0116226, IMG submission 89692) | Host-associated microbial communities from peat moss isolated from Minnesota, USA - S1T2_Fa - Sphagnum fallax MG | ecosystem: Host-associated > Plants > Peat moss > Unclassified | place: USA... | reverse complement strand
GCGATCGCGTTGACGGTAATGTTATAGCGACCCCATTCGCGCGCGATGCTGCGCGTCCAGGCCAGGACCGCCCCCTTCGACGCTGCGTAGTGGGCTTTTCCCGCAAGACCGGTCACGCCGGTTGAAGAAGCAAAATTGATGATCGCACCACCGTGGCTATGAAGATGCCGGAAGGCGGCTTGATTGGTGAGCATGGTGCTGCGGGCGTTAACGCCAAAAACCTCCTCCCACTCCCCGAGCGAGATGTCTTCGGCCGGCGCTCCGGGGGCGATTCCAGCGGCGTGCACAAGGACATCAAGTCCGCCGAGCCATCGCGCGGCGCTATCCACCGCTGTATCGACGGACGTCTTATCCGCGACATTACAGGAGAAAACTCTCACTCTGTCGCCAACCTCCGCCCCTTTTGCAATATCGACGGGACGGGAATGCTGGAAGGCGGCAACACGCGCGCCTTCTCGCACAAAAGCCTCCGTCATGGCCGCGCCCATACCGCTCGCTGCGCCCGATACGATGATCCGGCGACCAGCCAATGAATCCATAATTTTGACCCTCCTTGACGATAAAGACTCGCGCCCGGAATTAGGGGGTGCGAAGGCGTCGCAACATCTAGATCATCAATATTATCATTGAAACGCGAGGTCGCTCATTGCAAACTGTATTTGCCTTGCTTTTTGAGTGCCTGATAGGTCTCGCTTGACCACGAGCAAGAAGATTGTCCGACAAATCGGCCGATCGGTCGCACTGAGGGTCGACCAAGAAAGTTGAAGGGATCCGGTATGATCAATAGTGACAGTGGATTGCAGGTGCCGGCGGAAAGTCTTGCAGCTGCGCACGACCGGGCCTCGACGGTTTCTTCTGCGAAGGCAGCCGTGGGGCGGGGGCGCTGGTATGCGCTCGCACTCCTATCGTTCGCGTATGGGATACATTCGTTGGATCGCTCCATTGTGTCGGTTGTTATCGAACCTATCAAATCAGAGTTCGCCCTGAACGACCGTGCTGTCGGGTTGCTGGCCGGTCTCGCCCATTCGATCGCATTTGCGCTAGCCAGCGTTCCGCTCGGTTGGTTGATAGATCGGGTCCCGCGCGTTCGGCTATTGGCCCTTTTGTTGACGGTCTGGAGCGGTTTCACGGCCGCTTGCGCGGTTCCTAATCAGTACCTGGCCTTGGTCTTGCTGCGATCCGGCGTCGGAGCTGCGGAAGCGGGAGGCGCGCCTGCCTGCATGTCGCTGCTGTCGGATCTGTTCAAAAAGACCGAGCGGTCGACGGCGATCGGGATCCTCTATTTGAGTCCTGCCTTTGGTATGGCCGCCAGTTTTTTAATTGGCGGCCTCGTCGCGTCGCACTATGGCTGGCGCGCTGCCTTTCTGATTGCCGGCGCGCCGGGTCTTCTCTTGGCCTTGATCATGTTCTTGACGATGCGCGAACCGGCGCGCGTCGAACAGCCAACACAAGAGGGAGAGCGCCAGCTCGGCAGCCAGAGGGGACTGTTCTCCTCATTTCGCTATATTTTCGGGTCGCCGGCCTTGCGTCACCTTTTGGCTGCCGTCGGAATTTCCGCCTTGGTGATGACGGCACTCTGGACCTGGGCGGCATCCTTGCTGATCCGAATTCATGGCGTCAGCCTATCGCATGCCGGCTTGATCGTGGCGATCGCAGCTGGTGGCTGTCAGGGGGCTGGCTCGATTGTCTCGGGACGGCTTGCCGACAAGCTGTCGCGCGGCGTCATGAGGAGGTTGTGCTTGCTGCCTGTGACTTGCGCGTTTCTGTCCGTTCCGATCGGCTTGGTGGCCGTATTGGCGCCAACATTGGCTGTCGCGATCGGTGGCCTGATGGTGCTCGCTTTTGTTTTTACGGCGTGGATTGCACCGACATATAGCATTGCGATGGGTCTTGCTCGCCCAGAATATCGTGGGTCTACGATGGCGACGATTCAACTCATCGCCATTCTGGTCGGTGCTGGTGGCGGGCCCTATCTCGTCGGTCTGTTCAGCGATCTGATCGGCGGGGCGCAGTCATTGCGCTGGGCTCTTGCGATCGTCATTTGCTTCAATTTCTGGGCGGCCTTTCACTTCATTCGTCTTTCTCGGCTTATCAGGGAGTAGGGTGCGTGTTCCCTACCAGTCTGGCGCGAACTTCGGCAATCTCGTGGGCTGTAACACCGATCGCGGTCCAATAGCGATCGATTCCGCCGGATCTTTCGCGGATCGAGCCAAAAGCGGCGCGAAGATAGTCTGGGTCCGCTCCCAATAAGGCCTCGATCGCGCTCTCGGCTGCGCTCTCGGGAAAATCATAGAAGCGCCGGTGCCGCGCCGATGACGCAAGGGCTCGGTCAGCAGCAATGATTGGACCGGTCATCGTGTAGTCTCGCAGAATCGTCCTGAAAGGAACCCCCAATAGGGCCAAAATTAGCGCTGCCGCCACGCCGGTTCTGTCTTTTCCCGCAGCGCAGCAGAAGACCAGGGGCAACCCGCCATCGGCGATTTGGGCAAGAACCATCCTATATTGGACGGCAAAGTCGAAGGGCAATTGCCGGTAGACCTCGAGCATGCGGCGGCGAATGTCCAACGACGTGATGCCGGGCGTACGCAGAGCCGCGGCGGGCGTCTGTGGCCGAGAAGGACTGGGCCAGGCCAGATATTGAATTCCCTCAGCCTGTGCCAGGAATGAGGGCTCCCTAAGCCGTTCCGGTGCTGAGCGGAAGTCGCACACTGTTCGTATCTCTATCGATCGCAGGACGCTGAGATCTGGGTCGGTTAGGGCCGAAGTGACGCCAGACCGGAACAATCGCCGCCATAACAGGCGCCCGCCATCCTTCGTTCGGTACCCCCCAAGATCACGAAAATTTAATCCCCCTTGAAGCGGGACTATGCGGGTAGTGGGTCTGGATTGCATCGGATCCGTTCCTTTCACAGGTCGCTTACCGTAGCCCGCCGGTCCCCCAATTTGTCGTCGGATCGCCGCCACGGGATTCTCTTGACGGCGAACGCACCTTGCGATTACATGTAAATCATATAGATCATCATCGCACTGACAGGCAAGAGCTCCGAGTCACAGAAGCCAGCTGTCAGGGTGGGGAAGGGAGCAGATGTATCTGTCCATCAGAGACGCGCAGCATGTCGGAAGACGGCATGGCAGCACCGCAATATCCATAATAAAAAATAATTCTATATTAATGTAGAATTGAAGCGAAATCACGTCATCGCTTTGCGAATTGTATAATTATGTGAAATAAACTTTACTGTAGTTTATTTTTAAAATATTAAAAACTGATACGGTATTTTAATTTTCATTTTGTGCATTTCATTAAATAAAAATAAATGAGTAATAACAAAATAAAACTGGGGAAACGTTATGAATCTTAAAAAGTGGAAACACGAAGCCTCGCTTTTCGCGCTGAGCATTGGTTTGTCTGGAGCAGTGCAAGGCGTTGCTCTCGCTCAATCGACACCTCCCTCAACTACTCCGCCCGCTATCATTGATAGTCCTGCGGCAGGAGCCAAGGATACTCTCGACGAAGTCTTCGTGTCGGCCCGGCGGCGATCAGAAGTCCTGCAGGAAACGCCCGTAGCGGAAACTGCATTTTCCGCGTTGGATCTCGAGAATCACAGCGTCACGACGGTTACCGATCTGGGCGCGCAGACGCCCAGCCTCACCTTTTTCACGTCAAATGGCGATCCGCTGACCTCGCTGGTCGGAATTCGTGGGCAGCGCACGAGTGACTATATCCTCTCGCAAACCCCAGCCGTCGGGCTTTACATCGATGATGTCTATCAGGGGACAAGCGTCGGTGTTGGGGCTAGTGATCTCGATGGCATCAGTCAAATCGAAGTGCTGAAAGGGCCGCAAGGGACGCTCTATGGCCGTAATACGACGGGTGGTGCGATTAAAATCACGACCAATCTCCCGGACTATGACGGTTATTCTGGCTCATTCAAGGCGGGCTATGGAAATTACGACTCGGATGTGGTCGGTGGCGAGGTGAACATTCCCATTGTCGACAAAAAGGTCGCCATGAATGTCTCGCTCCAACGCGTTGCCCATAGCGGATACGGCTATGACCAGGCCAATGGTCGCCAAGTGGATGGTCTGGATAGTTGGAACGGCCGCATGGCATTGCGGTTTGATCCGCGCGACGATCTCGAATTCGTTCTGCGTGCAGATTATAGTGATGCCCGCGCGGGCGGGTTGGTCAACGATCTCGTCGCCGTCGTGCCGAATTCGGCGGCTGTGCTGAATTTTGGCGCAGCGAAAGGGATCCTCAGTCCAACCGATTTGGGGGTGTTGTTTGGCGCAATCGCGTCGCCTACGGCCGCTCAGTCCGCCAAGGCGACGTCGGATCTTGCCAGCGCAAACACAGCGATAGCACGCGAGATCAATCCTGGTTCGCGGACAATCAATGATGACTTTCCCCAGGCCGATTACTATAAGGCGGGCGGGGGCTCTCTCACCGGAACCTATAATCTCACGGACGATATCACCCTAAAATCGATCACCGCTGCTCGGTATATGTATCGCTACGATGGCGAAGACTCCGACGCGACCGATGCTCCGACCTTGCAGGGGCCCGGCGATATCATGGAAGATCACCAACTCACGCAGGAACTGCAACTCTCCGGGCTTTCCCTCGAGCGAAAATTGCAGTGGTCAGTAGGGTATTATTACTTTGATCTTGTCGGAAATGATGATTCGCCGGGCGAGCTTGAGGCACCTTATCTCAATCCGGTCGGTAATCCGGTTTTTTCGCTCGCTCATATTCATGACAACAGCAACTCCCTTTATGGCCAAGCGACCTACGCGCTGACGGATACGGTCCATTACACGACCGGCGTGCGATGGACCACTGAGACGTCGACGCTGGTCGACAGGAGCTACGTCAGTCAGCCAACATTGGCCAATTGCAATATCCCGGTCGCGCAGAGGGTTTCCGGAACGTGTGAAGGCGATTTCACCAACAGCTTTCATAACATCTCCTATACCTTTGGCCTCGATTGGGACGTCACCAATAATGTGATGGTCTATGGAAAGACTAGCCGAGGTTTTAAGGCAGGCGGCGAGAACCAGCGTGGCAGTGTCGACGGCGGCTTCTTGCCCTATTCTCCGGAGATCGTGACCGACTATGAAATTGGCGCGAAAACGGAATTCCTCGACAAGCGCCTTCGCCTGAATTTGGCGGCATATCATTCAGACTATAACGACATCCAGAAATCGGTTTTCGTGGCGGGCGCGAATAACACCGAAATCGTCTCTGCGATCCAGAACGCGGCGAGTGCTACGATCGACGGTCTTGAGTTCGAGGCTACGGCCAAGCCACTCGCCGGTGTCACGCTCCATGCGTCGACCGCGTACACATTTCCTCAGTATCAGAACTATATCGATCCAGCGACAGGTGCCAATCTGTCGGGGAATCATTTCCAGGATGTCCCGGTTTGGCAATGGAGCCTTTCCGCGACATATCTGGTCCCGACTTCGGTAGGAAATCTTTCGACAACACTCGATTACGGTTGGCAAAGTACAACCTACCTGTACCCCGACGACATGACGAAATATACAGGTAATACAACGACCCAAAGCCCCTATGGTCTTCTCAATGGAAGAATGTCGTTCGAAGTTCCTGAACAAGAGCTGACAGTGTCTGTGTGGGCGAAGAACATCACAAACCAGCAATACAAAGTGGGCGGCCTAGATCTGTCGAGTAGCTTTGGGTACATATGGACTGTTCTGGGTGACCCGAGAACTTTCGGTGTCCAACTCAAGAAGCAGTTCTGACGATTAGATTGGTTGTACAGTCGCCGGCTCCGTATGTCTGGAGCCGGCTCGACCATCATATCGCCACCTCAACTGCGGATCGTGAAATCTTCCGAAACTACTTAACCGACAAGGGGCATTCGCAGGCGCGATTCGGCAGTCAAGCGTCGTGGCCAAGGTGGTCCTGCAATTCAGCAAAGGGAAATACCGATGAAGTTGGAGAATGTCGGGGTGGTCGTCACGGGTGGAGCGTCCGGCCTTGGCGGAGCGACCGCAGAAACGCTGGCAAAACAGGGTGCAAAAGTCACCATTTTCGATCTCAATGAAGAGTTAGGTCGGGCACTGGCCACCCGAATTGGTGGGCACTTCGTCAGAGTCGATGTGACTGATGAAAAGAGCGTCGCGGACGGACTTGCCAGTGTCGAGTCGACGTCCGGAATTGCGCGCGTCTTGGTGAATTGCGCGGGAATTGTGAGTGGCGGAAAGACCGTCGGACGCGACGCGCAGCCTCACTCGCTCAGTCAATTTCGTCAGGTAATCAATGTGAACCTGGTCGGTATGTTCAACGTCATTTCCCAATTCGCGTCTCGTTTGAGCAGTTTACCGTTGTTCGATGAGGAGCGCGGCGTGATCATCAACACCGCGAGTATCGCGGCTTTTGAGGGACAGGTCGGGCAAGCCGCCTATTCCGCCTCAAAAGGCGGCATCGTCGCCATGACCCTGCCGATCGCCCGGGATCTGGCTCAATTTTCCATACGCGTCGTTACAATTGCGCCGGGTATTTTTTGGACGCCGATGCTCGAGCAACTCCCTAAAGAAGTCCAGGACTCTCTGGGTGAGCAGGTGCCGTTCCCAAAGCGTCTGGGCAAGCCTGAGGAATATGCCTTGTTAACCCGAAGCATTATCGCCAATCCCATGCTGAATGGGGAGACCATTCGCCTCGATGGAGCAATCCGGATGGGCCCGCGATGACCGAGGTTCCGCTGCTGGTAAAGCAAGACGGCGGCATTGCGATCCTCACCTTGAATCGCCCCGACGTTGGAAACGCTATAGATGTGCCATTGGCACGGGCTCTGATGGAGGCTGCGATAGCCTGCAGCGAGGACGACACCATTCGTTGCGTCGTCCTCACGGGCGCAGGACGTACATTTTGTGCAGGTGGCGATGTTGGCTGCTTCGCGTCTGCAGGGAGCGCGTTTCCATCCTTGCTGAAAGAATTGACCGCTTATCTCCATATGGCAATTGCGCGGTTCTCGCGCATGGGGAAGCCGTTTGTCACCGCCGTAAACGGTGCTGCGGCGGGGGCGGGGCTGAGTTTGGCGATACTGGGCGATATCGCCATTGCTGCCCGCTCAGCTAAATTTGTCCTGGCATATGGTGCGATCGGTTTGTCCCCCGACGGTGGATCGACCTGGTTGTTACCGAGATTGCTGGGGTTGCGCGCGGCTCAGGAATTCGCACTGACCAACAAGCGCTTGTCAGCCGACGAGGCTGCCGCGATGGGGCTTGTGACCCGCGCCGTCGATGACGATCAATTGGCGCAAGAGATGATGGCAACCGCTCTGTCCTTTGCCAACTCCGCCACCAGGTCCTTGGGGCGAACGCGCACTCTTCTCCTGTCGAGCTTTGGCAATAGTTTGGAAGAGCAGATGGAGCTCGAAGCTCAAGCCATTGCCGAGTCGGGGCGCGATCGGGAAGGTCGCGAGGGCGTCGCTGCTTTCTTCGCAAAGAGAAAGCCGGATTTCAGCGCTTAGCTCGAGACTGTTGTCGATGTCGGAGAAACGCGCGGCGATCCGTTTTCTATCGAAAATCGCCGGAGTGTGGGGCTCCTTCTTACGCGGGACCGATTGGCCATGTTCAGGAACGTCTGGCGCAAACCACTAAAGATGAGAATGGCGAGGGAGATTTAGCATGACAATCCACACCCGTTTTACGGCGTTGGTCGGGATAAAGCATCCGATCGTCCAGGGGGGCATGATGTGGGTTGGGCGCGCCGAACTGGCGGCCGCTGTTTCCAATGCCGGCGGGCTTGGCATCGTCACTGCTCTTACCCAACCGACACCCGACGATTTGCGGCGAGAAATTGACCGTTGCAGAAGCCTGACCGACAAGCCGTTCGGGGTCAATTTGACTATTCTTCCGTCCGTGACGCCGCCGCCTTATGCCGAGTATCGTCGCGCCATTATCGAGAGCGGCGTGCGCATCGTCGAAACCGCTGGTTATAAGCCACAGGAACACGTCGATGATTTCAAGTCGCATGGGGTCATCGTGATCCACAAATGCACGGCCGTCCGGCATGCGCTGTCGGCCGAACGGATGGGCGTCGATGCGATCTCGATCGATGGATTCGAATGTGCCGGACATCCCGGGGAGGATGATATACCAGGGCTTATTCTGATCCCCGCGGCGGCGGACAAGGTGAAGGTTCCGATGATCGCCAGCGGTGGATTTGGGGATGGCCGCGGGTTGGCTGCCGCTTTGGCGCTGGGCGCGGAGGGCATCAATATGGGCACACGCTTCTGCGCGACCAAAGAGGCCCCTATTCACGACAACATCAAGAACTATCTCGTCGCGAATGATGAACGCGCCACCAACCTGATTTTCCGCAATCTTCACAATACGGCGCGGGTCGGCAAGAACAGTATTTCCGACGAGGTGGTCGAGATATTGTCGCGTCCGGGGGCTAAATTCGACGACGTCGCGCCGCTCGTTCGCGGGATACAGGGACGTGAATTGCTCGAAACGGGCAACTTAGACGCCGGCTTGGTGTGGGCTGGCATGGTCCTTGGACTGATTCACGACATCCCGACCTGCCAGGATTTGATCGACCGCATTGTCGATGAGGCCGAAGCGATCATCCGCACCAAGCTTGGGCGAATGATCGCTTAATCTTCAACAATCTTGATGATCCGTTCCGGACAAGCATTTGCACCGCGCTTCGCTCGGGCCTCCAGCCCGGCAGGAATTTCTTTCTCGGTGAAGCCGATATAGCCGCTTGCATTGAGATCGAATAGCTCCGGGACGGTAGCGGCACATCGCGCATGACCTGAGCATTTTTCGGCATCAACCAGTATCTTCAAATTCGTCTCCTGAAAGTAACGTGCGACCGAGTTTTACTGACCCTGGCCCCTGAGGGCATTTCGATCCAGGCGATATCAGCAAGGTCTAAATGCTATATATCATGTATATGATTTAGTTGTGTCGCAAGCAAAACTAGGCTGTTCTCCACCTGGCCGGCACGCTCACTGACGAACTTAGCCATTCGGTCATTGTCGGAGTTCGGTGCGGATGATAAGCTAGATCATATAGGTAATTAGAAGATCCGGTCACGGGATAAAACCTGACAAACCTCATCATTGCTTGATGAAAAGCCTCCTGCTCGTGGGAAAATATGGTCGCCCAGCAATTTCAAGTCATCTCAACGCCGCTCAACCGCTTCTTCTGGGACGGTGCGAATGACGGCAGGCTATTGATCGCGCGTTGCCGGCGATGCCTGCGTTATAGCCATCCGTCGACGGGAATATGTCCGACTTGTCTCGGAGATCTCTCCCCTGAACCGGTAAGCGGCCGGGGCACGATCTATTCCTTTACGGTCATCCACCATGTGTTTCACCCCGCCTTCGCTGACGAGGTGCCCTATATCGTGCTGTTGGTCGATCTTGTAGAGCAGGTTGATTTACGAATTATCAGTCGACTGGTCGGGAGCGGCCTGGATGAGGTCAGGATCGGCAGGGAGGTTGAAGTCACTTTTGTCAGCCATGGCGAGCAATCGGTTCCCTGTTTTGTCCTGGCGGATCGGCCAATGCAGATCAGGACCCCTGAATGACGGCGACTGGTCGTATGGTCGCGATCGTCGGTGTCGGCTACTCCGACGTCTTTCGCGGTCCCAGCCCCCAGGTCGAAGCGCTGACTCTGGCATCCTGTAGGGCGGCGATCGAAGATGCCGGCTTGCTTCCCCGCGACATTGACGGCGTGTTTGAATATCAGGTTGGAGGTGAATCGCCTCAGTGTCTGTGGGTGCAGCGGGCATTAGGCCTGGCGGATCTGGGCGCCTATACGGATATCATGGGGTCGGGCCCGTCAGGAATGGCAGCCGCGCTCGCGGCAATTCAAGCCGTATCGAGCGGGGCTTGCGAAACCGCGCTTGCCTTCCGCAGCATCGAACAGAGTGCCGGCAATACCGGCTCGGCAAGCGAGGCCAAATCCTTTCAGGCCGGCGCTTCGCCTCTCCATGATGAAATCGCCGGCCCATTTGGCATGTTTGGCGTGATGCCGTCGATCGCGATGCGTATGCGGCGGCGTAGCTTCCAATTCGGCCATCGCCCCGAGGATTACGGACATATCGCCATCAATGCCCGCCGATGGGCCCTGTTGAACGAGCGCGCCGTCCAGCGAAAATTGATCACCATGGACGACTACCTTGGATCTCGGGTCATTTGCGACCCCCTGCGGTTGCTCGACTGCGATTATCCGGTGAGCGGCAGCTGCGCAGTCATTGTTACGACAGTTGAACGCGCGCGCGACCTCAAGCATCCGGTCATTGACGTTGTTTCCTTCGCGCACGGGACCGGAAGCGGAGATTGGCTGCACGGCAACGACTTCCTCTATGGCGGGATGCCAAAATGCGCGGAGAGATTGTGGAGCCGGAGCGGTCTCGGGCCGGCCGATATGGACTTCGCGCAAGTCTATGATGGCTTCACTTATGTGGCGCTCAGTTGGATCGAATCTCTGGGTTTCTGCGGCTTCGGTGAGGTTGGTGATTGGCTGGAGGAGGGGCGGCGAATTGGTCCCGGCGGTGATTTGCCGCTGAATACGACGGGCGGTCAGCTTGCCGAAGGTCGGTTACACGGTCTCTCTTTCCTGGCCGAAGCAGCCTTGCAGCTGCGAGGTATGTGCGGTGTTCGCCAGATCGCTAACGCCAAAGCAGCCGTCGTCGCTGTTTCTGCTGGGCCGCAATGCGGAGGCGTCGTTCTAAGACGGGATTGATTCCGCTCTAAGGCTTGAGCCTGCAATCGGTTGACGCTCACCGAATATCATAATAAGCTAGATCAGATAGATGATCTTGGGAGTCCCCATGGAATTCGGGTGGCCGGAAGAATTAAACCGAGAGCGCAACTCTTTGCGTGCAATTATCCGAAAATATTCTACGGATGAGGCGCAGTCTCTTGTTCCTGGAGAGGATCCGTACTCGGATCAGGTCATGGGATTTTGCCGAAGTTTGGCGAAGGAAGGGTGGCTCGTACCGCATTGGCCCCGCGAATATGGCGGACGCGATGCGTCGCCCTGGGCATTTGCGATCTTAAGCGAAGAGCTTTGGCTAGCCGGTGAGCCGCGCGGGTCACAATATATGAACGTGAATTGGGTTGGGCCTGCGATCATCAAGGCCGGCTCGGCGGAACAGAAAAGTTTGCATCTCGGCCGGATCGCGTCTGGAGACGTCTTGTGGTGTCAGGGCTTTTCGGAAATAGATGCCGGATCCGATCTCGCGAATATGTCTATGTCGGCGGTCCGCGCTGGCGACTTTTATTCGCTCAACGGCGAGAAAATATGGACTTCATATGCCTCTCGTGCGGAATACTGCTTTCTGCTCGCGAAAACGAATAAAGATGTCCGCCCGACTCAAGGTATCTCAATATTCCTTGTTCCGATGAATACGCCGGGGATCACTGTCGAAGTAATTCCAAGCGTTCTCGACGTCCATGTCGTTCATCGGATCACTTTCAAGGACGTTATGGTTCCGGAGAGTTGCCGCCTGGGCGAGGAGAATGCCGGTTGGGAAATCGTCCGTGACGCGCTGTCGGACGAGCGGGTCGGAACCCCGAGATACGCGCGTGCCGAACGAGTTCTCGATGACGTCGTGGAGATCGCCAAGGCGCGCGGTGAGTTTACGGACCAGCTGTTGTTCCAAAAAGCAGTCGAGGCACGAGCGGCCTGCCACGCGGCACGATTGTTGTCTTATGGGGTAAGGCAGAATCGCGCAACTGGGAGGGGCGCGGGTGCCGACGCTTACGTCGGAAGAGCCGCGATCGTGCGTGCCGAACGAGCTGTGTCTGACTTTGCGTTAGATGTGTTGGGCGAAGAAGCGCTCGTTTCCGGCTCCATCGCGGACGGGGAGTTTCGGACGGCGATGATTGCAGGTTTGGGGGGCGGCAGTTACGAAATTCAACTCAATCTCATTGCCCGTCTCTGGCTTGAGCTTCCGAAGGAGAGCAAGGATGGACCTTGATTTTGACGAAGTGCAATCCTCACTCATCGCGAGACTCGAGGATTTTGTCGCCAATCGCCTTGGCGACGATAAGCCAGACGATCCATATGAGCTAACTGTGATCAAGGGGCTCTTCGATGAAGGTATGCTGCTGGTCGGAACGGACCGACAGCATGGATTGCTCGAAGCGGCCCTATTGACCGAGAAGATCGCGCGCGCGAACCGTTTGGCGCCGGTGGGACTGCATTCGTGCCTCGTCGCTTTCTTGCCCGAAGTTTCCCCTATATCGCCGGTCGCAATCTGCCTGGAGAGGGGGAGGGGGCCCATCCGCAACGCTGCCGAAGCGGAAACGCTGATTGTCGTAGGCCCGGAATTTGCGAAAGCCTATGACTGCGCCCCCGATCAGGCCCGCCGGGTGGCCGCGAACTATGTATACCCGCTAGGCTGCCGCCCGGAAGTGCGGGGGGATGGGTTCGATGAATGGTCCGCCGGATTCGTCCGGCGGCGCTGGCAAATCGCTATCGGAGCTGAGATCGTTGGCGCGCTCGACGGTGGGATGGATCACCTTGTCGGCTATCTTTCCAACCGCATTCAGTTCGGTGCCAAGCTGACTGATAAGCAAGCGATCCGTCATCGGTTGGCCGAGCTAGCAGTAAACGCCGAGATGACGCGATGCCTGGTTCGGGAAGCAGCCTGGCAGGACACGAGCGACAAGGCTGCAACCGCCTGTTGTTTCGCGGCGAAGGCCGCCCACACATTTTGCCTCGAAGCCCATCAGTTGGCCGGAGCGCGCGGGTTCTCGCAGGAGTTCGGTCTGTATCGGTGGACGCTTCGCCTTGAATTTCTGAGCCGGGAAGCAGGGGGAGCTCGTCTGCACGGCGATGTTGCCGCTACGGCTCTGTGGAAGCCTGCGAAGCGGGCAATTGAGCTGCGGGAAAATCTCCGTGAGCTAAAATACAGCTAATGTACAGGACTAAATAATATCCGCTTTTCAACTGTGTTTGCAAAAATAAAAACAATGGTAAGGGCAGTTTTTTTTGGCAATTGCTAAAAAAATGATGGGAAACGCTCATGTCAATCTCCAATCTCGCGAAAGTCGATGCGCATAACATACCCGCGCATGTGCCTGATAATCTTGTCGTCCCTTATGATCTTCTGCGAGTGGCCGCACCTGGTGAGGACCCGTTTGAGGTGCTGAATTATTTTCGGAAATACTCGCCGGTTTTTTATTCACCGGTGCATTTTTCCAGTTCTCAAGGGGCATGGGTTCTGACACAGGCCGCCGATATCCGGGCCGTCTTGCAAGATCCGAAACGCTTCTCAAGCAGAAACATATCCGGATTCTCTGCACTTCTTGGCGAGATGATGCCGCTCATTCCCCTGGAACTGGACCCTCCGGTGCATGAGAAATTCAGGATATTGCTTAATCCCTTATTCGCGCCGAACAGGATCGCTGCGCTGCTGGACGATGTCAGGGCGACATGCGTAGGTCTAATCGATACGATCGCCAGGACCGAGAAAAGTGAATTTGTGGCTGACTTCGCGCGGCAATTTCCAGTCAAGGTTATACTTCAATTGATGGGTCTTCCCCTCAAAGACTTTGATCTTTTCATGAAATGGGAGGGCGACCTGCTGCACGCGCCGGATATTGATTTGCGGATTTCGGCTGCAAAGGATATTGCCCGATATCTGAGGGCCGCGATTGATGATCGTAAGCGTTTGCCGAAAGATGACTTCATCGGCTACGCCGTGAAGGCGAGGATCGATGGTGTGCCGATCAAAGACGAAGAAATACTTGGCATATGCTATCTTCTTTTCGTCGGGGGGTTAGATACTGTTACATCGTCTCTCGGATTTTTTTTCAAATATTTGGCGGAGCATCCCGATCAGCAGAGGCGCTTGAGGGATGATCCTCGATTGATTCCCGATGCGGTCGAGGAATTGTTGCGGGTACATGCGCTGGTACTGACCTCGCGATTCGTGACGCAAGATACCGAGGTGGCCGGTGTGCAGATGAGAGCGGGGGATTGCATCGCCATATACACCTCCTTCGCTAGTATGGACGAGACGGAGACCGAGAGCCCCGAGATCGTTGATTTCGATCGTCAGGACAAGCGGCATATCACCTTCTCCTATGGGCCGCATCGGTGCATCGGTTCTCATCTGGCAAGGCGCGAGTTGGCGATCGCGATAGAGGAATGGCTGAGCCGAATTCCCGAGTTTCGACTCGCCTCGGAGGACGCCTTAGAAATGCATGGCGGCATCGTGTTCGGCGTGGATCGGCTCAATCTTGTTTGGGATCTATTCGCCCATTGATTTCTGTTTTTGCATTCCAAGAAGACTTCGTGGAGGAATAAGTGTCCCAGTATTCAGATTTCGTAAGCGCAGGTAAGCAATGCACGATTAGCGAGGTGTTTTCGAGCGCCGTCCGGAGCCGTCCAGAACAGGTTTTTCTGGATATCGACGGTGAAGAATACACCTACGCAAGTGTTGACGCTGAAGCCGATCGAATGGCCCGCGGCCTTGTTGCGCTGGGCGTCAAGAAGGGCGATACAGTCACGACCATCCTCGACAATAATTTCGACGGCGTGCTGATGCTGTTCGCGATCACGCGGATCGGGGCAGTCTTCGTTCCGGTCAACACGGCGTATCGGGGTGAGTTTCTCAAGCATCAAATCGCAGATGCCGGCTCGGCTGTGGTGATAGCAGAGAGCGACTATGCCGAACGCGTACTGTCGATCGCCGACGGTTTGCCCAATTTGCGGGCCATTGTGTATCGCGGAGAAAAGCCGGCCGGATCTTTACCAGACAAACAACTGCTCGCGATAGATACATGCAGACTTGAAGGCGACGGTCCGGTTGCCGCCGACGTCGGGCCATCCGATCTCGCCATGCTCATTTATACGGCGGGAACCACCGGGCCCTCAAAAGGCTGTATGGTTAGTCATAATTATTCAGTCAATCTTGCCCGGCAAATTGTGATCGCTTCGGGGCGCCAGCAAGAAGATGTCCAATGGACCGCCTTGCCGCTTTTTCATATGAACGCGATCTCGACGACTATTCTCGCGAGTGTTCTGGTCGCTGGCCGCGCAGCGGTATATCGACGGTTTTCCGTATCGAACTTCTGGCCTGAAATTGAAAGGACCGGCGCCACGATCGTCAGTCTGCTCGGGTCAATGGTGCCGCTGCTGGCCGAAGGGCAGGACAATGACGCCATGAAGCGGTGCTATGGCCAAATTCGCGTGGTGTTGGGAACCCCATTTCCCGCCGCGCTGCAAGACAAATGGCGCGAGCGCTTTGGCACCAGGCATATGGGAGCAAACTCCTACGGTATTACGGAAGCGTCCGTCGTAACCACACTCCCCTATGGCGAAGCCCCAAAACCCAATTCCTCCGGTAAGCGCACGGCCGACTTCGAGGTCCGCATCGTTGATGACAATGACGTCGAAGTGCCTCCCAATACGCCCGGCGAGGTGATTTGCCGTCCGGCACGCCCGCATGTGATGTTTGAAGGTTATTGGAATCGGCCGGCCGACACCTTGAAGATTATGCGGAATCTCTGGCTGCACACTGGCGATATCGGAATGTTCGATGAAGACGGCTTTTTCTACTTCGTCGATCGAAAAAAAGACTATCTTCGTCGCCGCGGTGAAAATATTTCCAGCTATGAGATGGAAAATACATTCCGCTCACACCCGGACATTTTGGACGTTGCCGTCCACGCCGTCCCATCCGACCTGACCGAAGATGACGTCAAGGTCACCGCCGTTCTCAGCCCGAACTCTGTGCTGACCCCAGACCGGCTATGCCAGTGGGCCATCGAGAAGCTGCCCTACTTCGCTGTGCCGCGCTACATCGAGTTCCGTGCCGAACTCCCCCGCAATCCGGTCGGCCGTATCCTCAAATACCAATTGCGCGACGAGGGGTGCACCGCATCGACCTGGGATCGGGAGAAATCAGAAATTCAATTGGTAAAGCGTTGAGCGCCCGAACATACCGGCCACAGGAAGCGAAGATCAAGACGGGGGGTATCCAAATGCCGCGGATCGTGTTTGTCGAGCATAGTGGGAAAACGCATGTTGTGGTCGGGCTAGCCGGAGATTCGCTGATGGAGGCTGCCGTCAAGAACTCGGTGCCAGGCGTGCTGGCCGATTGCGGCGGTTCGTGCAGTTGCGGCACCTGCCATGGCTATATTGATCCTGAGTGGCTGTCTCGGATTTCCGCGCCCGAAGTCGCGGAACTTGGTATGCTCGACGGGATTATGCTCTGCAAGTCTAATAGTCGCCTGACTTGCCAGGTCAAGATAACGGATGAACTCGATGGCCTCGTCGTCAGGCTGCCGGAATCGCAATTCTGAAGTCTTCCGCCCGCCTGGTGCGCAGGGAACCATTTCGACAATCCTAGTGGTGCGATGCCGATATTCGGTCCCAAATGTCGGCTGAAGCGCCCGCCCAAATCACTGGGCTCTAGGGACCATGGAAGTCGATATATGTCTTGTGCTCTCAGTGCGTTAAAATAGTATGGCGATCGCATGAGGGAGCGCATAATAGCAACGAGTCGAACGGAGCAATCACACGCTATGTCATGGGCAATAACGAAACCGAGTGAACATTTGCTGGGCAGGTTGCTCCCATGATGGATAGCAGGGCGTCGCATGTAAAAACGCAGCGCATTCCCGAATTGATGGCCGCTGATATTCGCAAGCGTATCCTGCGGGGTGAATTGCAAGAGGGCAATGCGCTTGCTGCCGAAGCTGAGCTTATGGCGCAATATGGGGTATCGCGGCCCACATTGCGAGAGGCGCTGCGTATTCTCGAAACCGAGCAGCTCATTGTTATCCGGCGTGGCGGCATTGGTGGCGCCGTCGTGCAAAGGCCGGATATCGAGGTTGCTGCGCGTCAGTTCGGCTTTGTTTTGCAAAATCGTGGCGTTACTTTGGCCGACGTTCATCGGGCCCGGTCGATCATTGAGCCGCCGGCACTTTCGGCTTTGGCTTTGACGGTGACGCCAAAACAGCTGGCTGAGTTGAATGAGCAACTTCTCCAGAGTGGCGATGCGATTGGCGACCCGATCCGATATTCGCGGGCCGTCGAGGCGGTGCGCGAGCGTATCGTCGAGATGACCGGCGCTATCACGCTCCTCTTGATGATGAGAATGCTCAGAGGGGTTATTCAGCGGCATACTGCAGCCGCCGGTGGCCATCCGCCCGAGCGCTGGGCAAAGTTGCAGACTCTCAGCCAGCGGTCGCACCAGCGTCTTCTTAACCTGATTGGCTCGGGCGACCGGGAAGCTGCCGAGGATTTCTGGCGCAAACATCTTGCCGAGGTCGAGCATCATCTCGGTCCCGTCGCCACTATGCATGTGATCGACCTTAATTTGTAGCGGTCGGCGCTCCTGAAGACGGCCAAGAGCCGTCTTATGGCGACAAAAACATTCCCTCCATTATCTCCCTGACGTCAGGCGCGGAGCCTGTTGCGCTGAGCTGGGTAGCGGCTGTTTCGCAGCCCTTGCGAGCGGGCCGACGGCATGGAGAACTCTCGAGGCGCCCTCCATAATCATCACGTTCATCTAGATAATCATCGACCGATATGGTATCCCAATCTGCCGACCTCCTTGGCGGCTAAGAAAATGACTCGGCTCGATCCGCGTCAATGGGAGATGTGATGAATCTCGTCCAGCTAAAGGAACAATTGTCTCTGCCGGTTGTTGTGGCGCCAATGTTCCTGGTATCCGGGGTGGAGTTGGTCGTCGCCGCTTGCCTTGCCGGGATCGTCGGCTCATTTCCCGCTCCAAACGCTCGAACATCGGAAGAATTCGAAGCATGGCTCGCGGAAATTGAACGAAGGCTCGGCGATGCGCGCCGGTCCGAGCCTTTGCGCAAGGTTGCGCCTTATGCCGTGAACCTCATCGTCCAGAATGCCGGCTCGCCTCGCTACATCGCGGACCTGGCGTCAATCGAGACCTATCGGCCGTCGATCGTCATTACAAGTGTCGGTCAACCGGGCGAGGTGGTGAAACGGGTCCATGCGTATGGCGGATTGGTATTTCACGACGTCGCGACGATGCGACACGCGGCGAAGGCGATCGAAGCTGGCGTCGACGGGCTGATCCTTCTGACCGCCGGCGCCGGCGGACATACCGGAACGGCCAACCCCTTCGCCTTCGTCCCACAGATCAGACGCCAGTGGGACGGCGCTATTCTTCTTGCCGGCTCCATCAGCGATGGCCGCTCGATCAGGGCCGCGCAGACGTTGGGCGCCGACTTTGCTTACATGGGCTCGCGGTTTGCAGCGACGGAAGAGTCGCTCGCTTCCGACGACTATCGGTCGCTGCTCGTGTCACAGCAGATGGCGGATGTCATCACGACCGATCGGGTTTCGGGTCTGACGGCCACATTCTTGCGCGGCTCGATCAGCCGGGTCGGCCTCGATCCGGACAATCTTCCGCCGGCCAAAGGGGTCTTCCAGCCTGCGATACCCGAGCATCTTAAGGCTTGGCGCGATATATGGAGCGCCGGTCACGGAGTGGGGATGATCGACGATATTCCATCTGTCGGTGAGTTAGTCGAGCGGCTGCACAAGCAGTACACGAATGCTTCCGCGGTCTGATGGCTGCGGCTCGGCAAAGGTAAATGCGAGGGGCCACCTCATGAAGGATGATAGACGCTCAATCTCCGCCCCGTACCCGGCGCCGGCAACCGATACTGATTTCTTCTGGGCTTCGGGGGCCGACGGTATGCTTCGGTTCCAACGCTGCCAGGGGTGTCGCTATTTCCTCCATCCCCCCGTCCCGCGCTGTCCGCAATGCCTCAGCGACAAAATCGCGGTCGAGGCGGTCTCGGGTCACGCTACAATCCTGGCCAAGACGATCAACCGCCATCCCTGGCATCCAGCATTTCCGCCGCCCTACGTCATCGCCATCGTCGAAATCGCTGAAGCGCCCCATGTTAGGTTAACGACCCGGATCGTGACTGCGGCGCCTGAGAGCATCGCCGTTGGCGATCGGGTCCAGGTTCGCTTCGAGCGGCTCGGCTTGGTCTGGGTTCCGCTGTTCGCGCCGGTAGCGCGATGATGGAAAAGTTCGAGAAACGGGTTTGCATCTCCGGTATCGGTATGTCAGCGGTAGGACGTCGGCTGTTCCGTGATCCGGTTGGATTGACGATAGATGCGTGTCTTGCGGCGATGCAGGATGCTGGGCTTGAGCGCAGCGACATTGACGGTCTCGCCACCCATCCCGGGCCTAAAACAAGTGATGGCTACAGCGGTGCTGGTGTCATGGACGTGGAGGAAGTGCTGCGGGTCAATCCGAAGTGGTTCCTGTCCGGCGGTGAAATGCCCGGCCATAGCGGTGCGCTCTATAACGCCGCGCTGGCGATCGCGGCCGGCGTGTGCCGGCATGTGCTGGTCTACCGCTCGACCTGGGAGTCGAGCGCGCGGGCGATGGCGCGCGCCGAGACCAGAGCTGCGGAGGTTGTTGAGGGCGACAATCAATGGCGAGTGCCGTTTGGTGCGATGTCCGCCGCCAATTGGGTCGCGCTTTACGCCGACCGCCATTTCCATATTTACGGAACGAAACGTGAGCATTTGGGTGCGCTCGCGCTCAATGCGCGGCGCAATGCAGCGCGCAACCCGAACGCCGTGTATCGGGATCCGCTTAGCATGGAGGATTATCTTTCCGCCCGAATGATCTCCGAGCCTTTGAGCCTCTACGATTGCGATGTTCCGTGCGACGGTGCGGTTGCCGTCATCCTCTCGGCGACCGAGACCTCTCGCGATCTGCGTCGAAGCAATCCCGTGCTGATCGAGGCGATGGGCGGCCAGACTGTCGAACGCTGGCGCTGGGACCAGGGCGATTTGTGCCACGAACCGCTGATCCGCGGGGCCTGCGACTCGATGTGGGCGCGAACCGATCTCAAGCCTAAAGATGTCGATCTCGCCCAGCTCTACGATGGATTCACCTTCAACGCACTCTGCTGGCTGGAGCTCATGGGATTCTGCGCCGAAGGCGAGGGGGGGGCGTTCGTCGACGGTGGTCATCGTATCGCCTTAGACGGCGAACTGCCCCTCAATACCCATGGAGGGCAGCTTTCCGGCGGACGGCTGCAAGGTTTCAGCTTCATTCATGAGGCGTGCACGCAGCTTTGGGGTGAGGCCGGGGAACGGCAGGTTGCTGGAAATCCTCAAGTCGCGGTGGTTTCGACGGGCGGCGGCGCGCCTGGTGGCACCATGCTGCTGACACGCGGCTAGACCATTCGAACAATCAAGAGGGGAGGCTTCGTATGTATGACGTCATGACGGGCATCAAAGTCGTCGAGGTCGCCGAACACACATTCGTACCGGCGGCTTCCATGATCCTTGCCGACTGGGGCGCGGATGTCATCAAGATCGAGCGCACAACAGGCGGTGGCGATCCCGGCCGGAATCTCGCAATCCCTAATTCCGGTCGTGACGGGTTCAATATGTTTTTCGAGGCGGGCAACCGCGGCAAGCGGTCCATGGCGCTCGATTTGACGCATGAGGATGGGCGCGCCATCCTTAAAAAACTGATCGCGACTGCGGATGTCTTCATCACCAATCTGCGTTCGGATGCGCGGCGTAAGCTGGGTATCGATGCCCGCGAGGTCCAGGCGATCAATCCCAGAATTATCTATGCGCGCGGCACCGGCTACGGCCTGCGTGGAGCGATGGCGAATGATGGCGGCTTTGATTTTCCTTCGTCTTGGTGTCGATCGGGGGCTGGCTATATGCAGACCAGACCCGGCGTCGAGCCGCCTGGACAGCCTGGTTCGGTCGGCGATCTTGGCGGCGGCGCCACTCTGGCGGGGGCAATTTCGGCGGCGTTGTTCAGGCGCGAAAGAACCGGCCAAGGGGCCATTGTCGACAATGCGCTTTACCTATTCGGCATTTATCTCATGTCGCAGTCGATTATAGCGGCAGGGATGGGGCTGGAGAGGGGGCCGAATCCCGGGCGCGATCAGGCCTTCAATGCGATGGTAAACCTATATCGAACGAAGGACGACCGCTGGATCTCTCTTTGCCTCTTAGTGGATCGCTGGTGGCCCGATCTGCTCAGTCATCTTGACCGGACCGATCTGCTGGCGGATGAACGCTACAGGGACGTCGCAGCGCGATTCGAGAACCGGCGAGCGCTAATTCGGGAGTTCGACGAAGTCTTTCTCCAGCATGATTTCGCCTACTGGAAGGAGAAACTCAGCACGCTCGAAGGTGTTTGGGCGCCGCTGCAAAGCCCTATGGAAGTGATTGCAGATTCTCAGGCGCTAGAAAATGGTTTTGTGACCCAAGTCGCGACGGATGTTGGCGCCGCCTATATGGGCGGGGCCTCGCCCGCGCAATTCGACGAGCTTCCCATTGGCGCATTGCGCGCGGCGCCGAAATATGGCGCGCACACCGAGACGATTTTGTACGAACTAGGTCTGGCATCAGGAGAGATCGCTCGTTTGAGAGCGAACGCTACGATCCTATGAAAGACGTCCCTTAAGGTAAGGATCATCTTGCCAAATCTGCGGTGCCCCGCGGCGTCGCTAAAATACGTTCGAAACGGGATTAACATCATAGCCAACACAACAATCGCTGGGCCCGGGGTATGCTCCCCGCTGTTCTCGCCGATCAACCTTGGCGTCTTTACTCTGCCAAATCGGATCGCGATGGCGCCGATGACGCGGGGATTTGCTTCGAATGGTGTCCTCTTCGCCGACGTCCCGGCTTACTATCGTCGGCGTGTCGAAGGCGGTACGCCGTTAATTGTAACCGAAGGAACAGCGGTTCCTCATGCCGTCGCGCATCAGTCAAAGAATATTCCTCATTTTTATGGGGAAGCCGCGATCGCTCGGTGGCGCGAAGTCGTCGATGCGGTGCATGGCGCGGGAGGGCGTATTTTTCCTCAACTTTGGCATTGTGGAATTGGTCGGCAGAGAGAGGAAACAGCCAATCCCGAGGAGCTTTCTATCGGGCCGTCGATCGTCGGAAAACAGCCCATGCGAGTGATGACCCAACGAGATATCGACGATGTGGTGAATGCGTTCGGTCAAGGGGCCGTTACTGCGAAGGAAGCCGGATTTGACGGAGTCGCAATACATGGAGCGCATGGATATCTTGTCGATGCTTTCTTCTGGAGCCGGACAAACCGACGCCAGGATGGATATGGCGGGGATTTGGTTCAGCGCACGCGTTTCGGCGTCGAATTGATCCAAGAAATTCGTCGGCGCGTCGGCGCTAACTTTCCGATCCTATTCCGATTTTCCCAATGGAAGGGATTCCACTATGACGCCAAAGTCGCGTCTACCCCGACGGATCTAGAGCAGTGGCTGATTCCGCTCGCGGCTGCTGGTGTCGATATCTTTGATGCTTCCACACGCCGTTTCTGGCTGCCGGAATTCGAGGAGAGCCAGCTCAACCTCGCGGGATGGGCCAAGAAGATTACTGGTAAGATAGTGATGACGGTCGGGTCCGTTGGCCTCGAAGGGCCACTCGATGGGCTTCGTGTTGATGAGATGAGCAAGACCAATGTCTCGATCAAGAACCTTGAGAGGCTCGACCGTATGATTTCTGACAACGAGGTCGATCTCGTCGGCGTCGGCAGAATTCTGCTGGCAAATCCAGATTGGGCAAACCTCGTACGCTGTCGGGAATTTGCTCGTATTAGGCCATACGATCCAAGCCTGACTGCGAAAGCACTCGAACCTTCCCTCCTTTCCTTATGATCGGCCACATCTGGGGTGGGCCGGTACATTATGCTCTATCGGGGGGCGCCTGGTACGCTCTACGGACACAGAGCATGCACCGACATGCGCGCTTCTCGACCCATCAAGCGCCGGCGTCGGGTGATCCCTGTCGCTCAAGCGCTCATGGTGCTTCGCCACATTGGCTGGGGGCACTGAGGCCCGTTCATCATAATCCGACCTGTGGCAAGTGGCCACACAGGACGATTACCCGCAATCGATAGTTTTCAAAGTTTCGGAAGCCGTAAGCCCGGCGCTGGATGAGCTTCATCTGGCGATGGAAGCCTTCGGTGATGCCGTTGCTGTATGGGAAGACGAACATCGCAGGACTTTCGCGCGGGACATTCCGTGGAGACGCGAGAGTCCAGGAATAT